>Ga0196971_1000065_pt1 | contig 101639 bp, 100 predicted proteins | sample S1v_1013CmetaG_FD_148660 | JGI IMG/M metagenome (GOLD analysis project Ga0196971, IMG submission 148660) | Soil microbial communities from Anza Borrego desert, Southern California, United States - S1+v_10-13C | ecosystem: Environmental > Terrestrial > Soil > Desert | place: USA: California...
GGACAAGCAAATTGAGACGCCAGAAAGCGTAATAGAAAACATTGAAATAAAGGAAATGCTGGTTGATGCTATCGGTATGCTGCCGGAAAAAGAGAAAAAGGTAGTTTCGCTTTACTACTATGAGGAGCTTACATATAAAGAAATAGGGAAGCTTCTCAGTATATCCGAATCACGGGTATCACAGCTTCATACAAAAGCTATTATCAGGCTTAAGAATAAGTTTAGAGTTGCATTTGAATGATAGGTGGTGTTATGAGATGGGAAATGAGTATATTATTCTAGAAGGCAAGGATTATGACAGATTAATAGCGGAAGCTATGCAGCGCCTTAATGTCAAGAAGGAGGATCTTAAGGTTGAAGTTCTTGAGAGCAAGAAAAATTTATTTTCTTCCTATTACAAGCTAAAGGTTTCATGTGGGGATTTGAAGAGTCTGGAGAGTATTGAAAGCAGCATAGACAACATTCTTGTTGAAAATCAGAGGGCAAGGGAAAAGAACATAGAATTTAGTTTCAGAGAAGATGGAGTATATGTAAAAATTGACAGTAGAGTTACGATAGTAGACATTGTAACCAAAATCGACCTAAAAAGGATACAGAGCGTAGACTTGACTAAAATCAAGCAGTTGTTGGAAATAGGCAGTTATGATAATTGGACAAAGATTGCCGAACCCCAGGAGGAGAAAAAAATAGACAGTGAGTGTATAGTAAAGCTTTCAAAAGATAACATGAAGGCTTATGTTACTTTGACCAGGCCTATTGGGGGAGCTGATGTAACTGAGAAAATAATACAGGAAGCACTTATGCTTAATCATGTTGTATTTAATATAAAAGAAGAAGAAGTAAGAAATGCAGTAATAAATAAAAAGTACGACAATGAAATACTTGTTGCCGAAGGTATTGAACCGCAGGATGGGCAGGATGCCAGGATTGATTATCACTTTGACGTTTCTGCAGAAAAATCGGTTAATATTGATAAGGATGGAAAGATAGACTACCATGAGCTTTCCTTAATAACAAATGTTAAAAGAGGACAGAAGCTGGTGACTCTTATACCGCATACCCAGGGCATCCCAGGTAAGAATGTGCTGGGTAATGATGTTCCTGGCAGGGATGGAAAGAAGCTTGCTCTGCCCAGAGGGAAGAATGTGGATGCAAGCGAAGACGGATTGGAGCTTATAGCTGCGGTAGACGGTGAAGTAAAAATATTGGATGGAAAGGTTAATGTATTTTCTGTATATGAAGTAAAGCATAATGTAGATAACTCTACCGGGAATATAAGGTTCAACGGTAAGGTGATTGTAATGGGTAATGTACTCACAGGCTTTGTGATAGAAGCTGAAGGGGACGTTGAAGTTTATGGGGTCGTTGAGGGAGCACTGATAAGATCAAACGGCAGCATAATACTTCATAGAGGAATACAGGGAATGAACAGGGGAGAGCTTTACTGTGAAGGCGATCTTATCGCTAAGTTTATTGAGAATAGTAAGATCGAAGCAAAAGGGAACGTGCAGAGTGATGCAATAATGCATAGTCAGGTTACCTGCGGAAAGAAGCTGGAGGCTAACGGCAGAAAAGGGCTCCTGGTAGGAGGCTCCTTTAAGGTAGGAGAGGAGATCAGGGCCAAGGTTATCGGATCTCCAATGGCCACCATTACTGAGCTTGAGGTTGGTGTCAATCCGGACCTGAGAAAGAAGTACGAAGATATTAAAAATGAGCTGAAGCAGATAAATGAAAACCTTGATAGGACAACTAAAGCTGTTGATCTTCTGACTAAGATGAGCAAAACTGTTGAATTGCCTATGGATAAAAAGCTTCTTCTCACAAAATCCGTGAAGCTGAAATTACAGCTTCAGCAAAACCAGGAACAGATAAAGAATGAGCAGAATGAAATGGAAGCATATTTCGAGGAGCTTTCAAGAGGAAAAGTAAGAGTATATGATATTATATATCCAGGTAGTAGGATTATCATCGGCAGTAGTATGATGCACATTAAGGACTCGGTAAAATATGTTACCTTCTACAGAGCAAATGCTGAGATAAAAATGGGTTCATATGACGATATTTAATAAGTTTTAGGGAGTGATTGTCATGACCATAAGACCTGTTGACCTGCAGACAATGATACCGAAGCTTCCGGAGGTTCAGAAGGCGAGAAGTGCAGAAAACGAAATAGAAAAGAACAATCTTAATATCAACATCCATAAAGAGCAGCAGCAGCAAGAAAAAAACACAAAACAAGTTGTTGAGAAAAAGAAGGCTGAGGGAAAAAGGATAGACAGGGAAAATCAGCAGAAGAACGGACAGGGGAAGCAGAAAAGGGAACAAAAAAAGGAGCTTTCTGAAGAAAACGACGGACAAAAAAAGGAAAATAATAGGGAATCTCTGACTGGAATTGATATTAGAATATGAATGAGGTGCTCTCATGATAAATTATGTATTATTGGCCTTTGGAATATTTGCCATATTAGCTGCCACAATAATCATATTTCTTGATAAAGTAAAGGGTGAAGACGTATATTTCAATATTGATGTCAAGGAACAGGAAATAAAAAAGGTAATTGAAGACGCGGATGAAATAATTTCAGAGCTGAATTATACCTCAGAAATGGTGGTAAAGGAAATTGAAGAAAAGCTGAGTAGTATACGGGATGATATAAGGAATCTCGGCAGTACGGTTGTAAATGCTCCTGAAACGGAGAAAAAAGAAAGTCCGGCAGCTCCAATGCCGATAGTAATTGCAGCCGGTAAAAAGAAGAAGATCACAAATGACAATGCAGAAAAAGAAAGCGTATCAGACGGTAAGCTCAGCCAGAAGCAGCAGGAGATATTCAGCTATGCTTCCCAGGGAATGAGCGTTACTGATATTGCAAAGCAGATGAATATAGGGCAGGGAGAGGTAATGCTGATTTTGTCCCTGAAAAATGAGGTAGAGTAATGGGAAATTATAGCCTTAAGAATATAATGCTGGGTGTAGGAATAGGTCTTGTATTCTCATCAGTTATAAATATAAGTATAGGCAGCAGAGAGCTGACATTGGAAGAGATAAAGAAGGAAGCCGAAAGGCATAACCTTATCGTACTTTCTAAAGAAGAGATTCTTAACAGTCAGACCCCGGAAGCGACTCCGACGTCTATACCAACACCCACACCAACACAGACAGCCCCAAGCCCTAAACCAACTACACCGGCTTCAACCGGCAAAATCAAAGTGAACGTGATAAGCGGAATGAGTTCTGAAAGTATTTCGGACCTGCTTAAGGAAAGTGGTCTTATAAAAGATACAAAGGCCTTTCTGAAGAGACTGGCAGAGGTTGATAAGGATGACAAGCTGAAGATCGGCACCTTTGAAATACCGGCGGGCTCCGGTTATGACGACATAATCAGGATACTGACAAAATAATGATGCTATAGCATTTATAGGGCTATAGCATTCTAATATTGTAGACTATAAGAAAAAAACAAAATGAATAAATACATAAAAATATTACATATATAATAACTGCAATACAAATAATACAGCGAGAGATCTTAATATAAGCAGTCATACCGTACTTGCAGGAGTGAATAAAAAAGCCACATAAAAAGTCAAAATATTTATTGCCAACAAATATGTTATATGGTAAACTATTTAAGGTGAAAAACACACATGTTCTGATCCTTTGGGGGGTGCTCACTGAGTCCTCGCAGGAAATGACGATCATGGAGGAAAAACCATAGGAGGTGAATTAATATGTCAGTAATTTCAATGAAACAGCTTCTGGAAGCTGGAGTGCACTTCGGACACCAGACAAGAAGATGGAATCCGAAGATGGCGGAGTACATTTTTACGGAGAGAAACGGCATATATATCATCGACCTTCAGAAAACTGTAAAGAAGGTTGAGGAAGCATATAACTTCATAAAACAAGTTTCTGCTTCAGGTAAGGACGTACTTTTCGTAGGAACAAAGAAACAGGCACAGGAGTCAATCGAATCGGAAGCTATCAGGGCGAACATGTTCTATGTTAACCAGAGGTGGCTCGGCGGAATGCTTACAAACTTCAAGACAATCAGGAAAAGGATCGAAAGATTGAATGAACTTGAGAAAATGGAAGAGGACGGAACCTTTGAAGTCCTTCCAAAGAAAGAAGTTATTAAGCTGAGAGCAGAGAAGGAAAAGCTCGAGAAGAACCTTGGCGGTATAAAGAACATGACAGGTGCACCTGGCGCACTCTTCATCGTTGACCCAAGGAAGGAAAAAATAGCTATACAGGAAGCGCATATTCTTGGTATTCCGATAGTTGCAATAGTTGATACCAATTGCGATCCTGAGGAAGTAGACTATCCGATACCTGGTAACGACGATGCTATAAGGGCCGTAAAGCTTCTTACTTCAAAGGTTGCAGATGCTATTATTGAAGCAAGACAAGGCGAACAGCTTGCTGAGTAATTCTTGGTAAGTATTTAAAAGGCGGCGTGTGCCGCCTTTTTCATAATATCGTAAAATATCGTATTACATAGGAGGCGTGAAAAATGGTTGAAGCTTCAGCTGTTAAGGAATTAAGAGAGAGAACCGGTGCCGGTATGATGGACTGTAAAAAAGCCCTTACAGAAAGCAACGGAGACATGGAAAAAGCCATTGAGATCCTTAGGGAAAAGGGACTTGCCGCCGCAGCTAAAAAGGCCGGCAGAATTGCAAGTGAAGGAATTGTAGACGCGTACATACACGGCGGCGGAAGAATAGGAGTTCTTATTGAAGTAAACTCTGAAACGGACTTCGTTGCCAAGAATGAAGAATTCAGACAGTTTGTAAAAGATATGGCAATGCAGGTCGCTGCTTCCAATCCTTTATATGTGAGAAGGGAAGAGGTTGATCCGCAGGTCATAGCAAAAGAAAGAGAAATATACAGGGCACAGGCATTAAATGAAGGCAAACCGGAAAAGATCGTTGATAAAATGGTTGAAGGCAGAATAGAAAAGTATTACAAGGAAATATGCCTGCTTGAACAGCCCTTTATAAAGGATACCGACAAGACGGTACAGGATATGCTGACGGCTTTAATTGCAAAAATTGGCGAAAACCTTACAATAAGAAGATTTGTAAGATTTGAAAAAGGTGAAGGCCTTGCAAAGAAAGAAGATAACTTTGTAGAAGAAGTAATGAGCCAGATGAAAAAATAAGGGAACACTTAGTGTTCTCTTTTTTTTGAAAAACAGAAGGATTTTTTTAGATTTTGTAGAAATTTTATGCTTAATTGGAGGTATAATATATATGAGTGACACAAAGTATAAAAGGGTGATACTGAAGATAAGCGGTGAGGCATTAGCTGGGGATAAAAGCTTTGGGTTGAATCATGACACTCTTCTGAGTATTGCACATAGAGTAAAGCAATTGAGAGAGCTTCAGGTGGAAGTCGCAATAGTGGTAGGAGGCGGTAATTTCTGGAGAGGCAGAAGCGGAGAAGGTATGGACAGGACAACTGCCGATCATATGGGAATGCTTGCTACTGTAATAAATGCCCTTGCACTGCAGGATGCATTGGAAGGTATCAATGTAGCTACAAGGGTACAGACTGCTATTGAGATGCGGCAGATAGCAGAGCCGTACATAAGGCGGAGAGCAATAAGACATCTGGAGAAGGGCAGGGTGGTGATATTTGCTTCAGGTATAGGAAATGCATATTTCTCTACTGATACTACAGCAGCGCTCAGAGCAGCAGAAATTGAAGCAGATATAATACTTATGGCCAAGAAGGTTGACGGTGTGTATGACTGCGATCCGGTCATAAATAAAAATGCCAGGAAATATGACAGACTATCATATATTGAAGTAATTAACAAGGGGTTAGGTGTAATGGATTCCACAGCGGCGTCTTTGTGTCGCGATAATAAAATTCCCATACTTGTATTTGACCTGAAAAACCCTGATAATATAATCAGAGCGGTAATGGGAGAGGAAATAGGTACATTAGTAAAGGAGGAATAACAGAATGATAAAAGATGTCGAGAAGAACATGCAGGACAAGATGGATAAAACTCTAAGCGTGCTTAAGCATGAGCTTTCTACGCTTAAGGCAGGACGAGCAAATCCAAGTCTTTTGGATCGTATTTCTGTTGAATACTATGGAACCGCAACACCATTAAACCAGTTGGCAAATATAGCTGCACCGGAACCCAGAGTGCTTACCATAAGCCCATGGGATGCCAAGTCGATTGCGGTCATAGAAAAAGCCATTTTAAAATCAGATCTGGGGATCAACCCTTCAAACGACGGGAAAATGATAAGGCTGGTAGTGCCTCAGCTTACTGAGGAAAGGAGAAAAGACCTTGTGAAGGTAGTTAAAAAGCTTGGTGAAGAAGCCAAGGTTGCTGTCAGAAATATACGTCGTGATGCAAATGAGCATCTGAAGAAGCTGAAGAAGGATGGAGAAATAACAGAGGATGAACTTAAGAAATCCGAAGACAATACACAGAAAATGACAGACAAGTTCATCAAAGAAGCTGATAAGGCTGTGGAATTAAAGGAAAAGGAAATATTGGAGGTCTGATGCATTTGGCTGAAATACCTCTGGTTATAGGCTATAAGCTGGATAAAGCACTGCAGCTGATAGGTGAAGGGTATAATGTTGTGGTTGATTCAACCACAACTCCCTATGAGGATAAAAAAGAAGAAAGACAGGGAAATACACCTATTGTAGTCAGACAAAAAGTTGCCAGTGACGAAATCAGACTTACAACAAGTCTTTTCAAATAGTTTCCCTCATTATGAGGGTTATTTTTTTAAGACTCACTATTTAATTAATGCAGATACAGAAGTAGAATATGAGTGGGTTCTTAATAAGGAGGTTCTTGGATGCTTGGAAAAATAGATTTAAAGAGGCTTCCTGAACATATTGCAATTATTATGGATGGAAATGGACGCTGGGCACAGAAAAAAGGCCTGCCGAGAGTAATGGGCCATAAGGCAGGTATGAAGGCCATTAAGAAAACCGTAAGAGCTTGCAGTGATCTGGGAATAAAAATATTGACGGTATATGCCTTTTCCACTGAGAACTGGAGACGTCCTCAGGATGAAGTAAACTATCTTATGAACCTGCTTGTTGAGTACATGAGAAAAGAAGTGAATGAACTCCATAAGAATAAAGTAAAGATAAAACTGCTGGGAGATATGGAAATGCTTCCTGAGCAGACAAAAAAAGAAATAGAAGACGCTTTGAGTCTCACTGAAAAAAATGAAGGTCTGCAGTTTAACATAGCATTGAATTATGGCGGCAGAACCGAGATACTTAATGCATGTAAAAAGCTCATAAAAGATGTGAGAAATGAAAACACAGATATTGATAATATAGACGAAGCATTGTTTAAAGATTACCTGTATACAGGCAGTGATCCTGATCCTGATATGATAATCAGAACAAGCGGAGAAAAGAGAATAAGCAACTTCCTGCTCTGGCAGGGAGCATACAGCGAACTGGTGTTTGTTAACCAGCTTTGGCCGGATTTTGATGAAAAGGTATTACATTCGGCAATTATTGAGTATCAGAGCAGGGACAGACGTTTTGGCGCATTGAAGTAGTGGAGGTAGAAATGTTAAGGATAAGGGTATTAAGTGCGTTGCTTGGAATACCACTTATATTGTTTGTTTTGTATTTTAGAGGACTGTATCTTTATTTATTTGTAGCAGCAGTATCTCTGGTAGGTCTTTTTGAATATTATCGTGCAATGAAAAACATAAGTGTATATGCAAACAAGTCCCTTGGCTATTTATCTGTTATTGTATACTATCTGATGTTCCTGCTGCCTGTTAACTTTGAAAGGCCAGGGCTCCTTATAGCGATTTCAGTTATGGCGTTGTTTACATATGAAATAGTCACACAGAAGCATGGTATTCCGGAGATCTCTATGAATATCTTAGGAATCGCATATATTCCATTTCTATTCAGCCACCTACTTTTCATAGAAAAGCTGAAATATGGAAACATTATATTGTGGCTTCCTTTTCTTACTGCATGGTTTACAGATACCTTCGCATATTTTGTAGGAGTATATATGGGAAGAGTAAAGCTATGCCCAAAAGTCAGCCCCAAGAAGACTGTAGAAGGAGCTTTGGGAGGCATCGCCGGTTCATTGGCACTCAGTACGCTTTCAGGCTTTATAATAAACAGTCTTGGAACAGACATTCCGCTAATACATTTCCTGGTCACGGGATTTCTATGCGGTATTGCATCAGAGATAGGTGATCTGGCTGCTTCATATATAAAAAGGTATACAGGAATAAAGGATTTTGGGAATTTGATCCCCGGGCATGGAGGGATACTGGATAGGTTTGATAGTATTCTTTTCACCGCACCAATTGTCTATTATTACTTTGTGCTTATAGGGGATATGATATAAAACAGATACGAGATGCAAGATACGGGGTGCGGGGCTGCGGGGTTTCGGGGGTAGGGGCGATTCATGAATCGCCCGTATTGTAGGGAACGTATTGCATACATTCCGATTTGGGATTAAAGATTAGGAGAGCATAATGAAGAGACTTTCAATACTGGGTTCTACCGGGTCTATTGGTACTCAGACCCTGGAAATAGTTAGGGAGAATAAGAACGGCTATGTGGTGGAAGCACTGGCCGCCAATTCAAATATTGATCTTCTTGAGGCGCAGGTAAGGGAATTCAAGCCCAGGATTACAGCTATCGGAGACAAGAATAAATATGCAGAGCTGAAATCACGTATCAACGGACTGACCCATATTACTGCAGGACAGGATGGCGTGGTGGAAGCAGCAGCAGCTGAAGGTTCTGATACTGTATTATCGGCAATTGTCGGTATAGCGGGCCTCATACCCACGTATAATGCTATAAAGTCAGGTAAAAATATAGCATTGGCCAATAAGGAGACACTTGTCACAGCTGGCAGGATAATAACCGGAGAAATAAAAAGAAACAAGGTTATGATGCTTCCTGTTGACAGTGAACATTCTGCCATATTCCAGAGCCTGAGAAGCGGCAGACACAGTGAAGTATCCAGACTGATACTTACGGCTTCCGGCGGACCCTTCAGGAACAAATCACAGGAGGAGCTGGAGAAGGTATCATTATCTGATGCCCTGAAGCATCCGAACTGGTCCATGGGTAGAAAAATCACAATAGATTCGGCCACACTTATGAACAAAGGGCTTGAAGTTATAGAAGCAAGATGGCTTTTTGATATAATGCCTGAGAATATTGAGGTATGCATTCATCCTCAGAGCATAATACATTCAGCGGTGGAGTTTGTTGACGGTTCAATAATTGCACAGCTTGGGCTGCCTGATATGAAGCTTCCCATACAATATGCACTTACATATCCGGACAGGATGCCATTGGGAGGGAAAAAACTGAGCCTGACGGAAGTAGGTAGTCTTACCTTCGAGAAACCGGATATGGATAGGTTTAAATGTCTTAAGCTTACATTCAAGGCTCTTTCCATGGGCGACAGCGCCTGTGTCGTTCTAAACGGGGCAAATGAAGAAGCAGTAAGGTTGTTCCTTGAAGGGAAAATAAGCTTCCTGGATATAGGTAATCTTATTGAAAAGACTTTAGATATGCATGAAGTGATTGATAATATGAATATAGATGATGTAGTGACTCTTGATAAATGGTCACGGGAAACATTGTATAATAAGTATCAGATGAGGTGTTGTAAATAATGACGATAATTATTGCGATTCTTGTATTCAACGCGATAGTGTTCTTTCATGAGGGAGGGCATTTCATAGCTGCGCGTCTTTCGGGGATAAAGGTTGTTGAGTTTTCACTGGGAATGGGACCAAAGCTCATAGGAACGAAAATCGGAGAAACGATATACTCATTAAGAGCGTTTCCTATTGGTGGATCATGTCTGATGCTCGGGGAGGATGAGGACAAAGCCGAACCCGGTGCTTTTAATAACAGTCCGATAACAAGCAGAATAGCAACTATCGTATCAGGTCCATTAGTAAATTTACTGGTTGCCATACTCATTTATTCACTGGTCATAACTCCGGTTGCTGCGCCTGTTATAGGCCAGGTGACAAAGGGGATGCCTGCGGAAACAGCCGGTATAGTTGCAGGAGATACCATAGTAGACATAAATGATGTAAAGATATCGAATTGGCAGGAAATGAAGCCCGAAATTGCAAAGCATGAAGGCGAAGAGATAACAGTTACCCTGGAAAATAAAGGTGTTCAAAGGGATGTAAAGCTTACACCCGTTAAGAACCCAGGCACTGATGATATTGTGATAGGGGTTGCCCAGAAGGTGAAGATAGGTGGCTTTTCCATTATCGAGGGTATAAGGACTACTGTTAATATATCCAAAATGATGCTTGATTTTCTGGGACAGCTGGTTATTGGCAAAGCAAATGCGGAGGAAGTAAGCGGACCCATATCAATACTGGTATATATGAATGAAGCTGCAAAGGCAGGATTTTTAACAGTACTATACCTTACAGCCATTATAAGTCTCAACCTGGCGATACTGAACCTGTTGCCGGTACCCGCCCTTGACGGCGGAAGGCTGCTTTTCCTGCTGGTAGAGCTGATAAGAAGAAAGCCTGTGCCTGCAGAAAAGGAAGGTATGGTACATTTTGTAGGACTCATGGCGCTTATGGCGCTTTCGATATTCCTTATGTACAGGGACATAATAAGGTTCAATCTATTGAATATATTCAGGTAGGGATTAATATGAGCAATAATACAAGGAAAATAAGGATAGGTGACAGATTTCTAGGCGGTGGTGAACCGATACTGATACAATCAATGACCAATACCAAGACCCAGAATGCAGCCGCTACGGTAGAGCAGATAAAACGCCTGCAGGAAGCCGGCTGTGATATTGTAAGAGTCGCAGTACCGGATATGGAAGCAGCTGAAGCATTGAAATGCATAAAGAACAATATTTCAATACCACTGGTGGCCGATATACATTTTGATTACAGGCTTGCAGTAAGTTCAATCAAAAACGGCGCCGACAAGATAAGGATAAATCCGGGGAATATAGGTAGCACCGAGAGAGTAAGGCAGGTAATTGATGCAGCAAAGGAAAGGAAGATACCTATAAGGATCGGTATTAACTCAGGTTCTCTGGAAAAGGAACTGCTGAAAAAGTACGGACATCCTACGGCTGATGCGCTGGTGGAGAGTGCCGTAAACAGCATTAGGCTTGTAGAGTCCATGGACTTCGAAGACATAGTCATATCAATCAAGTCATCTGATGTCATGCTTACTGTTGAAAGCTACATAAAGGCTTCGGAGGTAATTGACTATCCCATGCATCTAGGTATCACCGAAGCAGGAACAGTACTGGCCGGCTCGATAAAGTCCTCCGTTGGTCTGGGAATACTGTTGTATAACGGAATAGGAGACACTATCAGAGTATCTCTGACAGGTGATCCCGTAGAGGAAATATATGTGGCAAGGGAAATACTGAAGAGTATGAAGCTTATGAAGAGCGGTATAGAGATAATTTCATGCCCTACCTGCGGGAGAACGAATGTTGATCTTATTAAGGTAGCAGAAGAGGTTGAAGCCCGCACAAGGAATATTAGGGTCAGAAAACCGATGAAGCTGGCAGTTATGGGCTGTGCAGTTAACGGGCCCGGCGAAGCTAAGGAAGCAGATATTGGTATTGCAGGTGGACAAGGTGAGTTCCTCCTGTTCAGAAAAGGAGATATAGTGAAGAAGATACCTCAGGAAAATGCAATAGAAGAGCTGATAAAAGAGATAGAGGCTTACCAATCCGTATAATAATTATAAGTTATGCAATCATACTATTAAAGCATTAAAGTCCAAAGAGGAGGATCGGCTATGAGTGTAACGGCAATCATTCCTGCCTATAATGAAGAACAGACTATTGCAGGTGTAGTGAATTGCGTAAAAAGGGTTGATAAGATTAAAAGGATCATTGTTGTAAGCGACGGTTCTACTGACAGGACTGCAGCTATAGCGAGAGAATGCGGCGCTGATGTGGTAGAGCTTGCCGAGAATGTAGGCAAAGGTGGGGCAATAAAGGCCGGGGTAAACGCGTGCGGGACAGAAATGATCCTGTTTCTTGACGCAGATCTCATAGGACTCACTGAAAAGCATGTGCTGGATCTTATTGAGCCTGTAATAAGTAACAAAGCTGATATGACAATTGGAATATTCAGAAACGGCAGAATGGTTACGGACCTTGCACAGAAAGTCACTCCGCACCTTTCAGGACAGCGGGCTATAAAAAAGTCCGTTATTGACAGGATTCCAAACATAGATATCATGAGGTACGGGGTTGAGGTGGCACTGACCAGATATGTTGAAAAGATATCCATACGGGTTCAGGAAGTGGATCTCCCGGACATGACCCATGTGACAAAGGAAGAAAAACTAGGTCTCATAAAGGGAGTACAGGCACGTCTGAAAATGTACTGGGATATAGTGAAGATATTGGGCAACTACAATAAAGACAAGAAGTCGGAATAGAATATTTAATGGGTATTCCTATAGGGTATTGGTGCGAGGTACGAGGTGCGAGGAGCTGAGCAGATTCTTCGAAGCCTTCACAAGCAAGCATTGCTCGCAAAATATCCCCGAACCTCGAACCCCGAACCCCGTACCTGAATATATTTGGAGGTCAATATGCAAAACAGGGCTAAGTTAAATTCGGATCTGTTTCTTGAATATAAGGACAAGTTCGAATTAAAAAAGATACGAGTAATGAAAAAAGCCAATGAGTGGGAACTGATCATCAGTCTGAAGGGTCTTGTTTCCATATCCGAGCTGAATAGAATTGAAAACCGGCTTTCGGAGCTCTATAAACTGAACAGGGTACGCATAGTGATTGATGAATCATCTGTAAGTGTAGCCCCTGATGAATTTATAGAATCCCACTGGGAGGATCTGAAAAAAGTCATAATTACAAATAACCCGTCTTTTACGGGTTTTCTTATGGATTCGACAGTTCAGCTTGAAAAAGATAAAATGAGGCTTCTGGTTCTCTCAAAGGAAGCTGAGGGTTATCTGATGGCAAAAAAGTGTCATAGTATTGTGTCACAGTATATAAAGGACTATTTTAATATCGACCTGCAGGTACTTATATGCTTCAATGAGGAGGATAAGCTCTGCAGTGAGGAATATCTGAAGTGCTATATAGAGGAAGAGACCAAGATAGTGGCCGAAGCCCTGAAGCCGAGTAAGAGTGAGAATGGAAAGAACAAGGCAATGGAAAGAAAGGATGCTGTCATAATGGGCAGGTCTTTTAATGACATTCCTGTGAGTATTGCTTCAATTGCTGAGGATTCAGGAAGGGTCACAATACAGGGAAGCATATTCAATACTGAGGTCAAGGCTCTGAATAACGGAAAGACTATCATTATATTCAACATAACCGATAATACGAACTCCATAACTGCAAAAATTTTCATCAAGGAAGAGAACGATACGGCAAAACTGGTTGAAAACATTACAAACGGCAGATATGTAAGGATCAAGGGCGACATTCAATATGACCAATTCATAAAAGAACTGGTCATTTTCCCGAATAATATTGTTGAAGCCGAAAAGGCAGTCCGTTTGGATAACTCCGAGGAAAAGAGGATAGAGCTTCATGCACATACCGGAATGAGCAGCATGGATGGAATCTGCTCAGCTTCCGACCTTATAAAGAGAGCTAAAGCCTGGGGACACAAAGCCATTGCCATAACGGACCATGGAGTGGTGCAGGCATATCCTGAGGCTTATGAGGCTTCAAAAAAGCATGGGGTTAAGGTCATATACGGAGTCGAAGGTTATTTTGTAAATGATGGGGTACCGATAGTATATAATGCCTGCAGCAGAAGCTTTGATGATGAATTCATAGTATTTGATATAGAGACCACTGGACTTTCTGCAGTAAAGGATAGGATCACTGAAATAGGAGCAGTAAAAATAAAACAGGGAAAGCTCATAGACAGGTTCTCAGAGCTGATAAACCCGGAAATACAGATACCGGATAATATAACAAAGCTTACCGGTATAACGGATGCCATGGTTAAGAACAAGGAGACAATAAAGGAGGTACTGCCCAGATTCCTTGAGTTCATTGGTGACTCTCCGTTGATTGCACATAATGCAAGCTTTGACTGCGGTTTTATAAAAGCAAAAGCAGGAGAGCTGGGCTTTGAGATCGGCAATATGATAATAGATACTCTTCAGCTGTCAAGGACACTGCTGCCTCAGCTGAAGAGACACAAGCTCAACCTGGTATGCGAATACCTGGGAATAAGTCTTGAGAACCATCACAGGGCCGCAGATGACGCAGAAGCAACTGCTGGGATGATGCTCAAGTTCATAGAGATAATGAAGGATAAGGGAATAAAGGATATAAGTGAGATCAACAGGCTTTCCACAGCAGAAGGAAGCTACAAGACCTATGAGACCTATCATATCATACTGCTGGTTAAGAATATGACAGGGCTTAAGAATCTATACAAGCTTATATCAATGGCTCATCTTGACTTCTTTTATAAAAAGCCAAGGATGCCAAAGAGCTTGCTGATGCAATACCGTGAAGGTCTTATTATAGGTTCAGCCTGCGAGGCTGGGGAAATATTCAGAAATATAATGAACAATACAGATGATAATACTCTGGCTGAAATTGCAAGATTCTATGATTACCTGGAAATACAGCCTAACGGCAACAACGAATTCCTACTCCGGAGCGGTAAGCTTGCAAATATTGGCGCTCTTGAAGCGGTTAACAGGAGGATAGTTGAACTGGGTAAAAAATTCAACAAGCCTGTGGTTGCTACAGGTGACGTACATTTTCTTGAACCTGAAGATGAAGTGTACAGGCGTATCATAATGGCCGGTCAGGGATATTCCGATGCTGATGAGCAGGCCCCTCTGTATTTGAAATCAACTGATGAGATGCTTGAAGAATTCAAATATCTGGGGAAGACTGCTGCCTACGAAGTGGTAGTACAAAATCCAAATACAATATTTGCGCAGATTGAGGATATAATTCCGATTCCTGAAGATACCTATCCGCCCAAAATAGAAGGGGCTGAGGATCAAATAAAGGAAATGACCATGAGGAAGGTTCATGAGCTTTATGGAGAAACACTGCCGGAGGTTGTGGTAAGAAGACTGGAAAAGGAACTGAATTCAATAATAAACAATGGTTATGCCGTATTATACCTTATAGCACAAAAACTGGTGGCGAAATCTCTGAGTGACGGATATCTGGTCGGCTCCAGAGGCTCCGTAGGCTCCTCCTTTGTAGCGACAATGTGCGATATTACAGAGGTGAATCCTCTGCCGCCCCATTATTTGTGCCCGAAATGCAAGCACTCTCACTTTTTCCTTGATGGATCCATAGAATCGGGAGCGGATCTTTCAGATAAGGACTGTCCGGAATGTGGTACAGCAATGAGGAAAGAGGGGCATGACATACCCTTTGAGATGTTCCTCGGCTTTGACGGAGACAAAGAGCCGGATATTGACCTGAACTTCGCAGGGGAATACCAGCCGGAAGCCCATAAATACACGGAAGTGCTTTTTGGAAAGGGCTATGTGTTCAGAGCCGGAACTATCGGCACAATAGCAGAGAAGACTGCCTACGGCTTTATAAAAAAATACTATGAGGCTAAGGGCATAAAGGTCAACAATGCAGAAATGAACCGGCTGGTACAGGGCTGCACAGGGATCAAAAGAACCACAGGACAGCACCCGGGCGGGGTCATGATAGTGCCGAATTATACCGACATATATAATTTTACTCCGATCCAAAGACCTGCTGATGATACAGACTCCAGTATAATAACTACACATTTTGACTACCACTCTATAAGCGGAAGATTATTAAAACTTGATATACTTGGTCATGACGTGCCGTCAATAATAAGGATGCTGGAAGACATTACTGATTTCAAGGTGAACAACATACCCCTGGATGATAAGAAAACCATGAGTCTGTTCACATCAACAGAAGCTTTGAACATAAACCTGGATGAAATAGATTGTAAGGTCGGAAGTCTTGGAATACCTGAGTTCGGTACGAAGTTTGTAAGGCAGATGCTTATAGACACTCAGCCGAAGACCTTTGCAGAGCTTGTAAGAATATCGGGGCTTTCTCATGGTACCGATGTGTGGCTGAACAATGCCCAGGACCTTATAAGGAATGGTACTGCGACTCTGAAGGAAGTGATCGCAACAAGGGATGATATAATGCTGTTCCTTATGTATAAGGGAGTACAGCCGAAAACATCATTCAAAATTGCGGAAAATGTAAGAAAGGGTAAAGGTCTGACCCCTGAATATGAAGAAGCCATGAGGAACCAGAATATACCTGATTGGTATATACAATCCTGTAAAACAGTAAAATACCTGTTCCCGAAAGCTCATGCCACAGCATATGTAATGATGTCCTTCAGGATAGCATACTACAAGGTGTACTACCCGGAAGCTTTCTATGCCACTTATTTCACCGTCAAACTGGCCGACTTCGATGCGGACCTTCTTACAAAAGGGATCGAAGCAGTAAAGGCGAAATGGATAGAAATCGATAGAATGGGGAATAATGCAACTACAAAGGAAAAAAACCTGATGACTCTTCTGGAGTCGGTTTATGAGATGTATGTCAGAGATATCAAGCTCTTGCCGGTAGACCTTTATCAGTCTGATGCAAATAAATTCCTTGTTACAGAAAAAGGAATACTCCCGCCTCTGGGTTCTCTTCAGGGGGTAGGAGCAAGCGCAGCACAGAATATAGTGATTGCAAGGCAGGAATCAAGCTTCATATCAATGGACGATCTCAGGGAAAGGGCCAAGGTTTCCAAAACTGTTGTAGAAATACTGAAAAACCATGGCTGCTTGAACGGACTTCCTGAAAGTAACCAGTTAAGTCTTTTTTAACCGGAGATGTAGTCTAAATATTGAGGATCAAAGATGGAGAAACATTAAACTTGCAAGTAATATTAAAGAGTGCTATAATTTTTTGGTAGGTAGGAAAATTTTGTTTTCCAGTTTTATGGAAAAAGATAATACTGTGATATGCAGTGTTGTCAAATGACTTTTAAGATTAGAGTGGGCAATCCCACTCTTTCGTATTATTATATGAGCAATAGGCGATGAGCAATAGGCGATGGGCAATAGGTTCAAGTGTGTCTTCGAAGACTTGCTTCAGCTCTCGCATCTCGTATCTCGAGTCTCGAATCTCTTGTTGGCGGAGCCAACAAGTATAAATAGGATATAATAAGCAAAAATATCTGGTGAAAGGGGAGTAATATATGGCAAAACAAAAGGTTGAAGATATAGTTTATGAAATGGCGAAGCCAATAACGGACAGATTTAATTTTGAACTGGTGGAAGTTGAGTACAAAAAGGAAGGCGCTGATTGGTATCTTAGGCTTTACATAGACAAGGAAGGCGGAATAACAGTAGACGAATGCCAGCTTGTCAGCGAAGAGATGAGCGATTTGCTTGATGAGGTTGATCCTATTCCTCAATCGTATATATTTGAGGTCTCATCCCCTGGAATTGACAGGCCGCTGAAGACCGACAGGGATTATGAGAAAAACAACGGTAAGCCGATTGAAATAAAGCTGTTTTCCCCAATGAATGGAAAGAAGGCTTTTGAGGGCATTCTTAAGGGGCATACTACAGACAAGGTTGAGATTGAAGCTGAAGGGAAAACAATGGATATAGATAAGAGCTCTATTGCCTTGATAAGGCCTTTAATAAAGTTTTAATCAATAATTGTATGGGAGGGAGTATTAAATGAATGGAGAGTTTCTCCAGGCGTTGGAGCAGATAGCAAAAGAGAAGGGGATTTCTAAAGAATTGCTGATAGATGCAATTGATGCTGCATTGGTTACTGCTTTCAAGAAAAATTTCGGAACCTCACAGAATGTGAAAGTTACAATAAACCGGGATACAGGTGAAGTTGATGTCTATGCACTCAAAACAGTGGCGGAAGAGGTGGAGAGCGATTTACTGCAGATTAGCCTGCAGGATGCCAAGTCCCTGAATAAGAATTATGAAATAGGGGATGTTGTAGAAACTAAGGTTACTCCCAGAAATTTCGGTAGGATTGCTGCTCAGACCGCAAAGCAGGTAGTTGTACAGAGAATCCGCGAAGCGGAAAGAGGTATCATATTTGATGAGTACATAAGCAGGGAGAATGAAATTGTGACCGGTCTCGTACAGAGAAAAGAGAAGAACAGTGTATTCATTGACCTGGGTAAGACCGAGGCAGTTCTGGGGCCCGGTGAACAAACACCCAATGAAGTATATAACTTAGGTGACAGGATAAAAACCTTTATCGTTGAAGTAAAGAAAACAACAAAAGGCCCTCAGATAGTACTTTCAAGAACTCATCCGGGATTGGTGAAGAGATTGTTCGAGCTTGAGGTTCCGGAGATACAAAGCGGCATAGTTGAAATAAAGAGTATTGCCAGAGAGGCAGGCTCAAGAACAAAAATAGCCGTTTATTCCCATGATGAGAACATTGATCCTGTGGGAGCTTGTGTAGGACAGAGAGGGCAGAGGGTACAGGTAATTGTTGATGAGCTAAAGGGAGAGAAGATCGATATTATAGAGTGGAATGATGATCCTGTGATATTTGTCGGCAGCGCACTTAGTCCTGCAAAGGTTATAGCTGTTGATATAAACAAGGAGCTTAATGCTGCCAGGGTAATAGTAGGAGATTCCCAGCTTTCACTTGCCATAGGCAAGGAAGGACAGAATGCAAGGTTGGCAGCGAAGCTTACAGGCTGGAAAATCGATATAAAAAGTCAGTCACAGGTTTCCGGTAGTTAAAGGAGGTAGATTCTATGCTCAAGAAACGGAAAGTGCCTCTCAGAAAGTGTCTTGGCTGCAACGAGATGAAACCTAAGAAGGAGCTAATAAGGATAGTAAGAAGCCCCGAAGGAAAGGTTAATATAGACAAAGTAGGAAAGGCGCCGGGAAGAGGATGCTACATATGTCCTGACATACAATGTCTTGAAGCCGCGATTAAAGCAAAAAGAGTGGAAAAAGCACTGGAAGCACCGGTAGACGCAGAGGTGTACAATAAATTAAGAGAGCAGCTTGCTGATGAATAAAGCATATTCCATGATAAGCCTTGCCAACAAAGCCGGTAAGTTGGTTTCAGGCGAGGATGCTGTAAGAAATTCCATAAGAGGCGGCAAGGTAAAGCTTGCAATAGTTGCAGAGGATGCTTCGGAAAACACTAAAAAGCGCTTCTATAATTCAGCAGCATTCTATAATACAGCAATAGTTACATGGGGCTTGAAGGAAGAGCTGGGAAGCTGCATAGGAAAGAACGAAAGATCGGTATTGGGAATTACCGATGAGAACTTCGGCAGGAGTATTAATGAAAAGCTTATGTCTGAAGGAACCAATAAAGAAAAACCTGGGGGTGATTTACTTGAACAAAGTAAGAATATATGAATTGGCCAAAGAACTGGGAGTTCAGAGCAAGGATCTTATTACGATAGCACAGGAGCTTAAAATTGACGTGCACAATCATATGAGCACCTTGGAAGATAGAGATATAACTGTGATTAAAGGACATCTGAATAAAAAAACAACTCCGGCTCCTATGCAGGAAGCTGCAGCAAAAAAGGCTGAAGAGAAAATTCATGAACAAAAACAGCAGAAGCCTGCTCCGGCAGTGCAGACACAGAACACAGAACAGAAGCCTAAACAAGTGCAAAGTGCAGAGAAAAGGCCTCAGTCACCGCAAAATGCTCAACAGAAGCCTGTGCAGCCACAGAATACTCAACAGAGGCCTGCACAGCCACAGAATACTCAACAGAGGCCTGCACAGCCACAGAATACTCAACAGAGACCTCCTCAGCAGCAGCCCCAGCAGCGGCCTCAGCAGACTCAGAACAGGAGATACGAACAAAGGCCTCAGAGAACTGAGCAGAAGAATGAACAGAATAATAACAATAAAACATACAATAGAAATGACAAACCGGTTAATGGCACGCAACAACATCCTGCCAGGGATACAAGACCGTCAGGGACCCCAGCAGGTAGACCACCGGTGAATAACGCTGCTCACGAGGAAATCGATGAGGAAGCAGTGCAGTTGAACAGCAAGAAGGATTTCACCAAGGTAGAGAGAATCGGTAAGAAACCTCAGAACAAGACCCCTCAGGGCAAGCCGCCTTTCAGGCATCAGCAAGGCAGGCCGAATAATAAGAACTTCAGGCAAAGAGGATATGAAGAACCCAAGAAGGAAGAGGTTCATACCCCCAAAAAACCTATAAAAATAGGGGATTCCGTTTCGGTCAAAGAACTGAGCGAAAAGCTTGGAAAGCAGGCTACAGAGATTATAAAGAAGCTTTTGCTTCTGGGGATAATGTCAACTATAAACCAGCTGTTGGATTTTGATACTGCACAGCTTATATGTGAAGAATTCGGTGTAAGTGTGGAAAAGCTGGTAGACAAGGCAAGCGAAGAAGTACTGTTAAAAGCAGAGGAGGACAAACCGGAAGATTTATTGCCAAGGCCTCCTGTTGTAACTATTATGGGACACGTTGACCATGGAAAGACCTCGCTTCTGGATGCAATAAGAGAGACAAATGTTATTGCCACAGAGGCCGGAGGGATCACACAGCATATAGGTGCTTATACAGTAAATATTGGAGACAAGAAGATAGCTTTTCTGGACACCCCGGGACATGAAGCTTTCACAGCTATGAGGGCGAGAGGTGCCAAGGTAACGGATATAGCAATATTGGTGGTTGCAGCTGATGACGGTGTTATGCCTCAGACCGTTGAAGCAATAAACCATGCAAAAGCAGCCAATGTAGCCATCATTATAGCTATCAACAAAATTGACAAACCAGGCGCAAACCCTGACAGAGTGAAGCAGGAACTCACAGAGTACGGACTGCTTTCAGAGGATTGGGGCGGAGATACTGTAATGGTTCCTGTTTCTGCTAAGAAGAAAACAGGTATAGATAATCTTCTTGAAATGATACTTCTGGTTGCTGAAATGCAGGAGCTTAAGGCTAATCCGAACAAAAAGGGAATCGGTACGGTAATAGAGGCCGAGCTTGACAAAGGAAAGGGTCCTGTGGCTACAGTATTGATACAGGAAGGTTCCCTGAGTGTCGGAGATTATTTCATAGCAGGGAATACTCATGGAAAAGTGAGGGGCATGATTGATGATAAGGGAAAAAGGCTAAAGAAGGCCGGTCCTTCAACACCTGTAGAAATACAGGGACTTGACGAGGTTCCTGATGCAGGAGATATTTTCATGGTTGTCGACGATGAGAAGGTTGCCAAGACGATATCTGAAAAAAGAAAGGATAAGCAGCGGCTTTCACAGCTGCAGAGCAAGCAGACGGTATCACTTGATGAGCTTTTCAGCCAGATACAGGAAGGCAAGGTCAAGGAGCTCAATATAATAGTTAAAGCTGATGTTCAGGGTTCTGTGGAAGCAGTGAAGCAGTCCCTTGCCAGACTCAGCAATGAAGAGGTCAAGGTCAATACAATACATGGCGGTGTTGGCGCAATAACAGAGTCCGACGTAATGCTGGCCTCTGCTTCAAATGCGATAATAATAGGCTTCAATGTAAGGCCTCAGCCTACGGGAATCGCCCTTGCAGAAAAGGAAAAGGTGGATATAAGGCTTTATAGAGTCATATACAATGCAATAGAAGATGTAGAAGCCGCTATGAAGGGTATGCTGGAACCGGAGTATAAGGAAATAGTATTGGGGCATGCTGAAGTGCGCGCTACCTTCAAGGCTTCAGCTGTCGGAACTATTGCAGGCTGTTACGTAACCGACGGTAAAATCAACAGGAATAACGACATCAGAATAATCCGTGACGGGATCGTAATACACGAAGGAAAACTGGCATCCCTGAAGAGATTCAAGGATGATGTAAAAGAGGTAAACACAGGCTACGAATGCGGTTTGAACATAGAAAGATTCAATGACATAAAAGAAGGAGACGTAATAGAATCCTTCACCATCGAAGCAGTACCGAGAAAGTAAATATAGATACGAGATTCGAGATACGAGATGCGAGGTTTAGGAAAGGGCTTCGAAGCCTTTCTAAAACTCTCGAGTCTCGAATCTCGCATCTCGTATCTGATAATAGGCAGGTGCAAAATAATGGCTAAGCATAGGATTGACAGGATATCGGAAGAAGTGAAAAGAGTTGTAAGTGACATTATCAGGAATGAGTTGAATGACCCAAGAATTTCGACACTTACCAGTGTAGTTTCTGCGGATGTGACTCCTGATCTGAGATATGCCAAAGTGTTCATCAGCGTACTTGGAAATGACGATGAAAAACAATCTACATTAAAAGGACTGAACAGCGCAGCTGGTTTCATAAGGCGTGAGCTTGGAAAAAACATAGAACTCAGGTACTCTCCTGAGGTGATGTTTGAGCTGGATTTGTCCATAGAACATGGGGCACATATTGCCAAGCTGTTGAATGAGGTAAAGAAAAAGGACGGAGGAGAGAGCCTTTGATTTATCCAAAGATAATAAGCAAGATCAAGGAAAGCAAAAAGATTGCAATAATGTCTCATATTATGCCCGACGGTGACAACGTCGGGTCATGCCTTGCCCTTTATAATGCATTGAAAAAGTCCGGTAAAGCTGTGCGCTTGATACTTGATGATGATATCCCAAAGATATACAAATTTCTGAAAGGTTCCGACGAGGTTATCAGGCCGGGACAATACGAAAGCTTTGACATTGTGATAGCCCTTGATTGTGGAGATGCTGAAAGATTGGGGAAATCCCGGCTTTACCTGGATAATAACTTTGTAATCAATATTGATCACCATATAAGCAACAATGAATTCGGTAATCTTAATATGGTAGATACAAATGCTTCTGCTACGGGAGAAATAATATATCACATCATAAGAATACTGGGAATAGACATGGACAGAGATATTTCCGAATGTCTTTATACTGCGATCGTTACTGATACCGGACAGTTCCAGTATAGCAATACGACCTCCATAACCCATCAGATAGCGGGTGATCTCATAAACAATGGAGTAAATGTGTCGTTGATGTTTGAAAGAATATACCAGAACGTCTCAAAGGAAAAGGTAGTCTTGATGAAGACAGCTCTGAGCTCTCTGGAGTTTTATCATAATGACAGGATTTCATGTGTAAGCCTGACTTTGGAGCAGATGAAAAAGGCAAATGCCATGGACGAAGATAGTGATGGCATTATTAACCTTGCTAGGGATATTGAATGTGTGGAAGCTGCTATTTTTTTGAAAGAGCTTGAGACAGGCAAAATAAAAGTGGGTCTCAGGTCCAAGAAGATAGTAGATGTAGCTGCTGTGGCTCTTAAATTCGGCGGAGGCGGTCATGTCCGTGCAGCCGGCTGTACTCTTAACGGCACAGTAGCTGAAGTTAAGGAAGAAATACTTGATGCAGTTATTGCAGAATTCAGAGGAACAAAATGAATGGAATAATAAATGTTTTAAAGCCTCCGGGAATGACCTCACATGATGTGGTAGCCTTCATAAGAAAAACTTTACATATGAAAAAAGTAGGACATACAGGTACGTTAGACCCTGAAGCAGCAGGGGTGCTTCCTGTCTGTACAGGCAAAGTCACAAAGGTTGTCCAATATCTTACAGACAAGCAGAAACACTATAGGGCAAATATAAGGTTCGGCGCAGTAACAGATACCTATGACAGCTACGGAAAGACTATAAGGGAATCAGGACAGGTGAGGATCGAACCGGAGAAGCTTGAGGAGGTTCTGAAAAGCTTCAGAGGTACGATCAGTCAGAGGCCTCCGATATATTCTGCATTGAAGGTAAAAGGAAAAAAGCTGTATCAATATGCTCTGGAAGGCAAAGAAGTCCGGATAGAGGAACGGCCTGTGGAAATATATGAACTGAAGCTTATTGATATGCCGGCTGAAAACGAAGCAATGCTGGATATTATATGCTCAAAGGGTACATATATCAGGACCTTATGCTATGACATAGGCGAAGCTTTAGGCTGCGGCGCATATATGTCCCAGCTTATCAGGCTTGGCTCCTCCCCTTTTACAATAGAAGAATCAAATACACTTGAAGAAATAAAGGCAGCAGCTGCCGAAAACAGGCTTGATGATATCGTAAAGAGTGTAGAACTGCTGTTTTTACACTACAAGGCCATCGTAGTAAAACCATCTGCCTTAAGCTCAATAATGAATGGCAATCCGCTCTTTGAGCAAGGAGTGGAGAAGGGCTTTGCAGGATTAAGTGAAAAAGAGGATGTAAGCATATACGGAGAGGCCGGGTTCTTGGGAATAGGCAGTGTACTGTATGATGCCGATAAGCAGAGATTATATATAAAAGCAAAAAACATATTTATTTAGCTTTTCATAAGAATATAAGGGTGGTTGTCTTGAAAATATATGAACAATATGAAGAAGCATTAAAATCAACAGCATGGTGTGTGGCTTTAGGCAGCTTTGACGGTGTTCACCTGGGACACAGGAAGCTGATCGAACTCCTGAAAGAAGAAGCCAATACCTACGGAACCGGAAGTATGGTATATACCTTTAAAGTACATCCGCGTAAAATATTGATTCCCAATAAGCATATCTACCTGATAACAGATAATGAAAAAAGGGCTGAAGTAGTAGAAGGTATGGGAGTCGATATGCTTTATCTTGAAGATTTCACAAATGTGAGGGATATGAGCGCGGAAGATTTTGTGAAAAAGATACTTATTGGGCGCTTTGGCGTAAAATCTGTGGTTGTCGGCTATAACTACAGATTCGGGCTCAAAGGTGAAGGGAATGCCGACATGCTGAAGCAGTATGGAGAAAAGTACGGTTTCAAGGTAAACGTGGTAGAAGCAGTGGAAGTAGACGGGCATACTGTGTCCAGCAGCTTCATAAGGCACATTATAAGAAGCGGCAATGTCGATAAGATCGCAGACTATCTTGGAAGAGAGTTTTCAGTACATGGAGAGGTGGTCTACGGTAAGCAGAACGGCGAGGTCATGGGGATCAAAACTGCTAATATCGAAGTCAAAAAAGACATAACGCTTCCCAAAAAGGGAGTTTATTATACATCAACAACTGTATCCGGCAAGCTTTATAAAAGCATAACGAACATAGGCTTCAACCCTACCTTTGACGGTGAGAGCCTGAGTGTGGAAACCCATATTATTGATTTTTGTGAAAACATATATGGGGAGGAAATAGAAATATTCTTCCACAGGCATAAAAGAGATGAGTATAAGTTTGTTTCAATGGAAGAACTGGTGAAGCAGATCCGCAAGGATATTCAGGATAGACTGGCCACGTAAAGAATACTGCATAATTCATATGATTAGAATAAATATCCTTTACATGGAGAATTATATATGTTAAAATCATATCTGTTACATGGATTCCAACTGCTAGGTATACCGATTCACCGACGGTTTGCTTGGCTTTTGGGGATAATATAAGGAGGTGGAATAAATGTCATTTACAAAGGAAACTAAAGGCGAAGTTATACAGAAGTATCAGACCAAGGAAGGTGACACTGGTTCTCCGGAAGTACAGATAGCTATACTTACAGAAAGAATCAACAACCTTAACAGTCATCTACAGACTAACAAGAAGGATCATCACTCAAGAAGAGGGCTTCTCAAGATGGTTGGACAAAGAAGAGGGCTTCTGAATTACCTCAAAGCCAAAGACATCGAGAGATACCGTGCTATTATTGAAAAATTAGGTTTAAGAAAATAGTAGTTGAAGGGCGGGGATCAAACCCGCCCTTTTTGTAAGATTTTTTTGACGCTAGAAGGAAATAATAATACTCATATAGAAGTAAATCTTTTGGAACTGGTAAATTTATCTTACGACAGTTTCAAAAATTCAAGTAGTCAATATATATAGAATCGAAAGGAGGCAAAATTGTGGATGTATTTGAATTAGAACTGGGCGGCCGGAAATTAAGCATAGAGACAGGAAGGATAGCCCAGTTGGCCGATGCAGCAGTACTGGTCAGATATGGTGATACGGTTGTACTTGTAACAGCTTGTGCTTCAGATCAGCCGAAGCAGGGGATCGATTTCTTTCCGCTGAGTGTTGATTATGAAGAAAGGTTATATGCAGTAGGCAAAATTCCAGGCGGCTTTATAAAAAGAGAAGGAAGACCAACAGAAAAAGCCATACTATCAGCAAGGCTGATAGACAGACCTATAAGGCCATTGTTCCCTCACGGGTACAGGAATGATGTGCAGGTGGTAGCTACCGTATTGTCAGTAGATCAGGATAATCTGCCGGAAATTGCAGCAATGGTAGGCTCCTCAGCAGCACTATCCATTTCCTCAATCCCTTTCCAGGGCCCTACAGGCTCAGTATTAGTAGGAAGAGTTGACGGAAAGCTCACACTCAATCCGAACAATGAAGAAAGGGAAAAGAGCGATCTGCACCTGGTCGTTTCAGGTACCAAGGATGCAGTAATGATGGTAGAGGCAGGAGCAAAGGAGATTCCTGAGGATGTAATGCTTGAGGCAATAATGTTTGCCCATGAGAACATCAAGAAAATTGTTGCATTCATTGAAGAGATCACTTCAAAGGTAGGCAAGGAAAAGAAGGAGTACACAGTTTTCAAGGTAGAGGAGGAGATCGAGAATGCTGTCAGGGAATATGCAACAGACAAGACTCTTGAAGCAATCAGAACTCCGGATAAACTGGAAAGACAGGCAAAAATAGATGCTGTAAAAGTAGAGACCTTTGAGCATTTTGCAGAGATCTTCCCTGAGAAGGAAAAAGAAATTGACGATGTGTTGTATGACATTCTCAAGGAGCAGGTAAGAAAGCTCATAACTGAAGAGGGTGTAAGACCTGATGACAGAAAGCTGGATGAGATCAGACCAATAAGCAGCGAAGTTGGAATACTTCCGAGAGTACACGGTTCGGGGCTTTTCACAAGAGGACAGACACAGGTTCTTACAATCGCCACCCTGGGTGCTCTGGGAGATGTACAGATACTAGACGGTCTTACTGAAGAAGAGACAAAACGATATATGCACCATTACAATTTCCCGCCCTACAGTGTTGGTGAGACAAGGTTCATGAGAGGACCAGGCAGAAGAGAGATAGGTCATGGAGCACTGGCAGAAAGAGCCCTGGAGCCTATGATACCTTCTGAAGAAGAATTCCCGTACACAATAAGGCTTGTATCCGAAGTAGTAAGCTCAAATGGTTCAACTTCACAGGGAAGTGTTTGCGGCAGTACTCTGGCGCTTATGGATGCCGGCGTACCGATCAAAGCTCCTGTAGCAGGGGTGGCAATGGGACTTATGAAGGAAAAGGGCAACGTAGCCATACTTACAGACATACAGGGTATGGAGGATTTCCTGGGAGATATGGACTTCAAGGTTGCCGGAACAAGCAAGGGTATAACAGCAATTCAGATGGACATCAAAATAGCCGGTATTGACAGGCCTATACTTGAAAGAGCACTGGAGCAGGCCAGAGTAGGAAGACTCTTCATACTTGATAAAATGCTCAGTGTAATCAGCACACCGAGAAAAGAATTGTCACCCTATGCTCCGAAGATAATAACCACCAGGGTGGACCCTGACAAGATAAGGGATATAATAGGCCCGGGCGGAAAGACCATAAACAAAATAATCGCAGAAACAGGTGTTAAAATTGACATCGAGGATGACGGAAGGGTATTCATAGCTGCTACCAATCAGGCAGCCGGCGATAAAGCCCTGAAGATAATCGAGAGCCTGGTGAAGGAAGTAAAGGAAGGCGAGATATATCTCGGCAAAGTAGTCAGATTGATGACCTTTGGAGCCTTTGTAGAAATACTTCCCGGCAAGGAAGGTCTTGTACATATCTCCAAGCTTGACACAAAGAGAGTTGAAAAGGTTGAGGATGTAGTAAGCGTTGGCGATGAGATACTTGTAAAAGTAACAGAGATCGATAAGCAGGGAAGGATAAACCTCTCCAGAAGACACGCGATGGCAGATACAGCAAAGGAAGAAGATAAAACAGAAGAGAAACCTCAAGAGTAAAACATAAACCTAGGTTTATGTTTTTCCTTTATAAAAGAAAGGGTGAGCGTATGGAAAAAACACTTGTAATCATTAAGCCTGACGCTATGGAAAGGAAATTGATGGGTGAAATCATATCCATATATGAGAAAAAAGGGTTAAGCATATCCTCAATTAAAATAATGAAGCCTTCTGTAGGAATTGCGGAAACTCATTATACCGAGCACAAGGGAAAACCGTTTTTCGCGGAGCTTATAAATTATATTACAAGAAGCGAAGTATGCGTATTTATAGCAGAAGGTAAAAATGCCATAGCTGCAGTAAGAAAAATCAACGGAGCAACCGATCCGATGGATGCCGACGCGGGCACCATCAGAGGCAGATATGCAATATCAAAGACCGAGAACACAATTCACTCCTCAGATAGCATTGCAAGTGCAGAGCGTGAGATCAGGATATGGTTTCCGGAAATATGAATAATAAGAGGATAGGAGAACTATTATGCTACGTTTTGCTAAATTACAGGATGCGGAGCAATTCTGCGACATATATGCCCCATATGTACTGTCTACTAGCATTTCCTTTGAGACAGCAGTACCATCAAAGGATGATATGGAAAGAAGGATAGAGAAAATAACAGTAGATAATCCCTGGCTTGTTTTTGAGGATGAAAAATGCATCATGGGCTATGCATATGCTTCAAGACACCGGGAACGGGCTGCTTACAGGTGGTCGGTGGATACTTCCATTTACATCAGGCAGGATGAGAGAGGAAAAGGAATAGGTAAGGAACTGTATAATGCACTATTGTCCATTCTGAAGCTGCAAGGATATTACAATGCATATGCCGGAATTTGCCTTCCTAATGAAGCAAGCGTTGGAATTCACGAATACCTTGGCTTCAAAAAAATAGCCCACTACAATAAGGTAGGGTATAAATTAGGTCAGTGGCATGATGTAGGATGGTGGGAGCTGCTTCTGAAGCAGCATGAATCTACGCCGGAGGAGCCACTTCACTTAAGCAGCATCAGTGAAGAAGAAATATTGAGAATATTAAGCTTAAAAATGTAAAAACACCATGATCCGCCCAATCTTCATATCTTGCCTGGAACAGCATTCTTTCATATTTGGTTATCAATTTCAAGTGCTCAACCATAATAATCACAACCTTGATTCAGTGCCTCGCATGCGCAAGAAGGGATATACGTTACGAGGCACTTGCTTTATAGTAATGTCTTATATCTATTATTATCCTCACATTTTATTTATTGATTTTTTTGTTTTAACTTTGGAACAGGCTGCTTCTATAAATGAGGGTGACATTACATAGTATGCTGGAGCAGAAATGTGTGGTAAAATAAGGTAGGGCTCTTTGATCTCCCAGGTAAAGTATTTTTATCCCGCTGCTTATGGCGCCCGGCCTTAAACATAAAAAGAACATTATGTATGGGAGGAGAAATATGAAGGTCACGGTTCTTGTAGATAATAATACAATGATAGATAGGTATTTCCTGGGCGAACCGGGAGTGTCCTTCTATATCCAGGAAAGCGGGAAGAACATAATATTTGATGTGGGATACTCTGATGCTTTCATAAGGAATGCACAGAAAATGCGGATAAATATCTATGATATAGATTATGTTGCAATTTCACATGGGCACATAGATCATACCTGGGGTTTTGTACCTATGATAAGCTTATATAATGAAGCTGCAAATGAAAAGCTGAGCTTCAGAAAGCCTGTGCTTTTAGCCCATGAAGAAGCATTTTCAGGGAAGTATCATGGAAAAGATGTAATTGGATCTGTCGTTAATGAAAAGGCCTTAAGTGATTACTTCGAAGTAAAGTTGAGGAATGAGCCTTTCTGGATCACGGAAAAGCTTGTCTTCTTAGGCCAGATCGAGAGAACTAATGATTTTGAGAATAGAGAGCCCATCGGCACACATATTCACAAAGGTATAGAAAAAGAAGACTTCTTGCTGGATGATACAGCTCTTGCCTATAAATCCGGTGAAGGACTGGTGATTATAACAGGCTGTTCACATTCAGGCATCTGTAATATTACAGAGTATGCCAAAAAAATATGTAAAGTTAATAGAGTTGACGATATTATTGGTGGACTTCATTTATTAAATCCTGATAAAAACCGGTTGGAATTGACCAGTAAATATATAAGCAGGCTGGGGCTGAAAAAACTGCATGCATGCCATTGTACCGATCTTCGCTCCAAAATAGTATTGTCGGGAGTGGCCGATGTGGCAGATGTAGGCGTGGGGCTGCAGCTTGAATACGAATAAGGGGGGATGTATAATGAAAGCATTGGTGGTCTACGACTCAATATTTGGCAATACGGAAAAAATAGCCGGGGCAATCGGTGAGTATCTTGGCTCTCAGGGGACTACTGCAGTAGTACGTGCAGCTGACATAAAGACCGAACAATTGGAAGGTATCAATTTGTTAATAGTCGGATCTCCTACAAGGGCATTCAAGCCAACCAAGGCAATAGTAGACTTTCTGATAAAAATTCCTTTGAATGGGCTGAAAGGAGTTTATGTCGCTGCTTTTGACACAAGGATTGACACAGCAGAAGTGAATAACAAGCTGCTTAACGGCTTTGTCAGGATATTCGGTTATGCAGCCAGGCCTATAGCTGATAAGCTTGAAAAAAAAGGCGGTAGATTGGTAGCGCAGCCTGAAGGGTTCTATGTAAAAGACTCTGAAGGTCCATTGAAGGAAGGAGAGCTTGAGCGTGCAGTACTATGGACAGAAACAGTCTGCAGGCTGCAGCCTGAGATTAAGGATAAATAAAGGGGAGAAAATATTGCGTGTATACAAAACAATATAATATCATAAAACAAAAAGTTCTTTGAAGGGAGAAAACAAATGCCTAATACAGAAGATTTAAGGCTTGCGGTACTTATTGACGCAGAAAACATTCCATATAAGAATATCAGGGGCATACTTGAGGAGGTTGCAAAGTATGGAACGCCAACAATAAAAAGGATCTACGGCGACTGGACGAAAGCAACCCTTTCCGGCTGGAAGAATTCCTTATTGGAGAATGCCATAACACCGATTCAGCAGTATGGTTATACCACGGGAAAGAATTCCTCAGACTCTGCTCTGATTATTGATGCAATGGATATCCTGTATTCCGAAAAGGTTGATGGATTCTGCATAATTTCAAGTGACAGTGATTTTACAAGATTGGCTACAAGACTGCGTGAGGCAGGAATGAAGGTGTTCGGAATAGGAGAGAGAAAAACTCCCAACGCATTCATTGTAGCCTGTGATAAATTCATTTATATTGAGATCATTAATGCTCCTGTCAAGCATGATGAGGCAGAAAACACCGGAAATCAAAAGGCGGATGTTGCTGAGCAGGGTTCAAAAACAAATGCACTGGATATTGGAGACGAACTGATCAATCTGATATCTTCATCGGTAAACGATGTAGCTGATGACAATGGCTGGGCTTTTCTGGCCGATGTAGGCAACCTGATATCCAAGAAACAGCCCGATTTTGATGCAAGGAACTACGGCTTCTCCAAGCTTACTCCGCTGGTCAAAAGCCTGAAGCATTTCCAGATAGAGGAGAGGGAGTCCAGCAATTCAAGGATAAAGCATATATATATCAGGAATAAGATAAAATGATAATATCATACTGAAAAGCAGCTTGGAAATACTTAAAAAGGGGGTTAAATGATGATTGAACTTAGAAAACTATCTATTCAGGATGGAATGGATATATTCAACATGCTTGTAGAGATTGGCCCGGGGGAAAATGGTTTTATGAACAGTGCCTATGGCATAAGTTCTGAGGAGTTCCCCGCATTTCTAAAAGAAAATGACGATCATTCAAACGGTATCAATCTTCCTACTGGTTATGTGCCCCAAACGATATATTGGCTTTATGTCGATTCAAAGCCTGTAGGAATAGGAAAGCTCAGGCACTTTCTGAATGATGCCCTGCGAAAGCACGGAGGGCACATCGGTTATTGCATAAGGCCTACCGAGCGCGGCAAAGGGTATGGAACTGTTATTTTAAGAGAGCTTCTGAAAAAAGCAAGGGGTATATCAGTTGATAATGCTCTTCTCTCATGCGACGAAGGCAATATAGCATCAAGAAGGGTAATAGAAGAAAACGGCGGGGTACTGGAAGAAATCAATGAAGGTGAATGCAGATACTGGATTAAGTTGTAATTCATTTCTGCTTTAAGGGGGGTAAGATATGTTCGAATACAGGACTTTAGAGGGTGTAGATACAGAGATATTGCATAAAGCATTTGTAGAGGCCTTCTCTGATTACCAGGTAAAGCTCGACCTGCCTTTATGGAAGCTTCAGCGGATGCTTAAGAGGAGAGGTTATGTTCCTGAGAAATCATTGGGTGCACTTAAGGATGAAGAATTAGTCGGATTCATACTTAACGGGTGCCGGAAGTGGAAGGGTCGGTATACAGCTTATGACATCGGAACAGGTGTTCTGCCTGATTACAGGAAGCAGGGCCTGACGACAAATATGTTCCGGAAGGCTTCTGAGCTCCTTAGGGCTGAGGGAGTGGAGCAGTATCTGCTGGAAGTGATCCAGGAAAATACAGCGGCATATGAGCTCTATAAAAAGCAGGGCTTTAAGGTAGAAAGAACTTTTACCTGCTATAAGCTGGATAATAATAAGTGTAAAATTGAAGGTAACATAGAGGTTTCGCACGCTGATGGTTTAGAAACTGCTGAATGGGAACAGGTAAAAGCCTTCTGGGATGCAGAACCTTCATGGCAGAATTCTATTGAAGCTGTCCGCCCATTACCTGGAGGATTCTTATACTCAACAGTCCGTTCCGGTAATAAAATAGTCGGCTATGGGATAATGGAAAAAAGGACGGGGGATATACCTCAGTTCGGAGTAGACAGGGATCACAGAGGTCAAGGAATCGGAAGAAGAATAATTGCTGATCTGATCAGCAATAGTGAAACAGGCAAGGCTGCAGTGCTTAATGTAGATGACCGGTCAAAATCCATCAAGGATTTTTTAAGCTCAACGGGCTTTGAGCCGTATGTACTGCAGTATGAGATGATTTTTGATATGAATGCATAAGGAGAAGCATTGAATGAACATACAAATCTTCGGGATAGACAAATGCTTTGATACCAAGAAGGCTCAGCGTTATTTCAAAGAGCGGAATATCAAGTTCCAGTACATTGACCTGACAGTAAAGAGCCTGAGTAAAAGAGAACTGGACAGTGTAGAGGCTGCCGCAGGTCTGGCAAACCTTATAAATAAGAATTCAAAGGACTATGAAAGGCTTAATATCGGCAAGATAAACAGCAGTACTATCAAAAAGGAACTATTGCTTGAAAATCCCAGGCTGTTTGTTACACCTATTGTCAGGAACGGGAGGCAGGCTACGGCAGGGTATGTACCTGATGTCTGGAGAACATGGGAATAAGGTAATAGCATGTCAAATATTAAAAAAATGTATATCTGTATAATCTTATTGATTATAGCGGCCTTATGCATCTGGTCTGTTATATTGGATTTTTCAAGGTTCACTGATATGGATTACACCTATGATATTTTCCCAAGCGCTGTTTTAAAACGGATTAACGTAGTACTTGCCGCTATGATCGCTTTTGCTGTGGGCAAGGACGGGCTGAGCCCAGGGGATAGCCGCAGGATGAAGGCGGCTTTATTATTTGCATGCCTGGGAGAAGCTTTATTTGCAATGAGGCATATGCATACAGGAATCCTGATGTTTGCTGTATGCCAGATTCTGCTTATAATCAGAAACGGTACAGGTATTGCGGGCAGTTTGAAGGATGCAGATAATAAACAAAAAATAGAACTGATCATCCCGGGCATGATACTTATGCTTATACTGACTGCATTTCCGGTATTGCCCGGATCCTTTTTTAAATACAACTGTACATACATTATTGTGTACTTATACGGAATAATTCTATGTACATCCTTGTGGACGGCTGTTGCCTCCCATATACTTAAACTGCTTCCGGTAAAGAATTCAAGGATGGCCGCCTGTGGGATGCTGTGCTTTTTTTTCTGTGATGTGCTTGTGGGACTTGATGCATTTCTGGAGCCGGGATTACCATGGTTATTGGCAAACAGCTTTATATGGGTGTTTTATATCCCCGCTCTGGTATTGCTTGCACTAAGCTGCTACAGATTCATATAGTAAAATGCTTTTCGCAGAATGTATATATTGACAAACGAACATTTGTTCTGCATAATATTACCATGAAATAAAAATCGAGGTAATAGTTGAAATGGAAGAGATTATAATAACTAAGCAGCAGGCCCGTCAGTTCCTGCTGACTTATCAGGGTTTGATGGGCAAACGTATGTTCTCTGGCAAGCAGGGTATTACAGACTATATCGGCAAGGTTGGCTGCATTCAGTTTGATCCGCTGAATATTGTGGGACATAATCATGAACTGGTACTGCAATCAAGAATCAGGAATTTCAAGCCTGATATGCTGCAGAGACTTCTGTACAAAGAACGGAAGCTTATTGACGGTTGGGATAAGAATATGTCCATATACTGCACTGAGGACTGGCCTTATTTCAGGAGGCTGAGGGAAGCTGCCAGGCAGAGACTGGGGAGAAGTGACAAGCCTATAGAAAATGTGCTGCCTCAGATACGCAGTGAAATTAAGGAAAGAGGTCCGGTATCCTCAACGGACCTTGACTATCCGGAGACTGTGGATTGGTTCTGGGCGCCTGCACGGATGTCACGGGCAGCATTGGAAAGCATGTATTTCTGGGGAGAGCTTATTATACATCACAAGGCCTATACACGAAGGATATATGATTTTGCTTACCGGAATCTGCCGGAGGAGCTGCTGTCCGCGCCTGATCCGAATCCAACGGACGGGCAGTATTTTGCATGGTATGTGCAAAGACGGATAAGCGGTATTGGAATGCTCTGGAACAAGGCAGGAGATGCCTGGCTGGGTATAGAGGGCTTAAAAAGCAAGGAACGCAATGAAGCCTTTGAACTGCTGCTTAAAGAAGGCAGGATAGTTGAAATTTTTGTTCAGGATATAAAGTATCCCATGTACATAAACAGTGAGTATAAACAGCTGTTGTACAGTGTGCTGGATGGCAGGCAGCCGGAAAAACATGCCTCTATTATGGCTCCGCTGGACAACCTGCTGTGGGATAGGAAGCTTATATTGGAGCTGTTCGGCTTCGATTACCGTTGGGAGGTATACAAGCCTGTTTCAGAACGGAGCTACGGTTATTATGTACTGCCGGTGCTATACGGCGACAGGTTCATAGCAAGGTTTGAGCCGGGCTGGGACAAGAAAACAAACACCCTGCTGGTAAAAAATTGGTGGTGGGAGCCTGAAGTAAAGCTTAATAAGAGGCTGAAGGAAGTACTAAGAAAATGCTTTGTACAGTTCTCATGTTTCCTTGAGGCGGAGGGAATGAGGATCGAAGCAGGAACTGAAGTATTGAACGGTATGGAGTGGCTATATTAAAGATATTGAGGGGTTGTAGTATGAAAGGTATTATATTTTCAATTGCCGCAGGAGTATTCATAAGCTTGCAGGGAGTTTTCAATACAAGATTAAGTGAAAAGATAGGTTTTTGGGAGACAAATACCTTTGTTCACGCAACGGGGTTTATATTCACATTTATTATTATGCTGGCAGCAGGAAACGGAAGTATTACAAGAATAGGAGAGGCAAACAAGCTGTATATGGTGGGCGGCATGCTGGGAGTAATGATATTGTTCAGTGTCATGAATGCGATATCACTGCTTGGTGCAACTTACAGCGTAGCTATATTATTAGTAACACAGCTTATAGCTGCAACGATTATTGATTCCTTCGGACTGTTTGGTAGTCCTGTCATTAAGTTTGACATGACGAAGCTTCTTGGACTGTCGATTATGATTGCAGGAATAATAGTTTTCAAGCTCAAGGGTTAATAGTCTGTAGCTCAAACGACCAGAATGTTATTTGTGATTGAAGACAAAGCAGAAAATTGGAGCAGACACGTCATAGCCACATATATGTATAAAGAAATTGATGGTACTAAACAACTCAGCCTTAGAAAAACCTAACGTCCTAAAATGTTCATCCATGACCTTTAGGACTTGCTTCGGCATCCGTGCCTCGCATACGGTTATTTCTAAGGCTTCATTACTAAGTACCATAAACAATTTCTATATAAGCATATTCAGGCTATGACATGTCTGCTTCTTAGCTTGTCTTCCCCTGAAACGACCATAAGGATTTTTTTCCAAAAGAACAACTATTATACCTTGCTCCATAGAATTACTTTAATACGCGCAGCTCGAAACACGAAACCACTTCCCCGCAAAGATTAACAGAATACAATATATTTCATTTATCTGTATTATGGACTTACTCTCTGAATATGAATTACTAATATCATATATTACAATTTGGAGGGATAGTCTTGAAATCCAGGTTAATAATAATCAGTAAGAAAAAGCTTATGATAATACTCACGATGCTTGCAGCACTTCTTATTTTTGTAATTGCTTTAAGGACAATAAGCATAAACACCTTGAATTATTATGATCCGATATATAAAGGCATTGAGGATGAAAAAAAAATTGCATTCGCCTGCAATGTTGTATGGGGCGAGGAATACCTGCCTCAAATGCTGAAGCTTTTCAAGGATAATGACATTGAGATAACCTTTTTCATCGGAGGCCAGTGGGCAGAAAAAAATGAGGAACTGTTAAAACAGATACATAATGACGAGCATGAGCTGGGCAATCATGGTTACAGGCATCTGTACCACAGTAAGCTTACCCCTGAGGCTAACAAGCAGGAGATACAGAGGACAGAAGAAATAGTAAAAAGGATCACAGGCTGCAAAACAAAGCTTTTTGCTCCGCCTTACGGCGATTTTAACGACACGGTGGTTCTCTCTGCAGAAGCCCTGGGGTATAAGGTCATTTTGTGGAGCATAGATACAATAGACTGGAATACAAAGGATTACAATAAAATACTGCAGCGGCTTGAGAAGAAGCACCACAACGGAGCAATAGTGCTGATGCATCCGACAAAGGTAACCATAGAGGCTCTTCCCAAAATGATTGAGAGTCTACGGACCCATGGATATGAAATAACTACTGTCAGTGATGTCATAGAAAATAATTGAAAAAAAGTAGCACATTATATATAATGAGATGTAAACTTTATAAAAGATAGCATCAGGAGGTTAACGATGTTTCAGAAAGAACTTTTGATAAATGGCATACGTGTGGTTACAGAAGAGATACCCTATGTTAATTCAGTCTCCATCGGCATATGGGTCAAGGTGGGTTCCCGGTATGAAAATATTGAGAACAATGGAATCTCACATTTTATTGAGCACATGCTTTTTAAGGGGACAAAGAATAGATCTGCAAAGGAAATAGCCAACAGTATAGACAAAATAGGCGGACAGCTTAATGCCTTCACATCAAAGGAATGTACCTGCTTTTATGCCAAGGTGCTGGATACACATTTTGACATAGCGCTGGACGTGCTTGCAGATATGTTTTTCAACTCAAATTTCTCCGGTGAAGAGATTGATAAGGAGAGAGGCGTAGTCATAGAAGAGATAAACATGTACGAAGATTCCCCGGAGGACCTTGTCCATGACCTTTTCAGCCAGGCAGTATGGTCGGGTAATCCTCTTGGAATGTCAATACTCGGAACGGAAAAATCCCTGGAGAACCTCAACAGGAGCAAAATAATCGATTATTTTAATGAAAACTATATACCGCAGAATGTTGTAATCTCTGTTGTAGGAAATTGCAAGCATAATGATACAGTTGAAAAGATAAGGAAATATTTTGAGAAAGCCCCTAACAGGACTAACAATAACTCGCATTTATTAATGCCAAGCTTCGATCCGGAGTACACGCTTAAGAATAAGGTTACTGAACAGGTCCACCTTTGCATGGGTTTTAACGGAGTTGATATTAAAAGTGAAGCCTTCTACCCAATGCTGGTTCTGAACAATGTATTCGGAGGAGCAATGAGTTCAAGGTTGTTCCAGAAGATCAGAGAGGACAGAGGACTAGCGTATTCGGTATTCTCTTATCCCTCAGCCTTTGAAGACTGCGGATTGTTTTCCATTTACGCCGGTGCAAAGCCAGACAACCTGAAAAGTGTAGCAGAGCTCATTATGGAAGAAATACATGAAATGAAGAAGGCAGGAATAACAGAGGAAGAGCTGTATGATTCCAAGGAGCAGCTTAAGGGGAGCTATATACTGGGACTTGAAAGCACCAGCGGCAGAATGATTTCCATTGGTAAATCTGAGCTGCTGCTTGAGAGGATATATTCACCGGCAGAAATATTGGAGAGGATAGACAAGGTAGATATGGGGAGTATCAACAACATAATAAAACATATATTTAATACAGAAAGCATGGGAGCAGCTGTAATAGGATCAATGGAGAACGGTACAGATCTCAGGAAAATGTTCAGTTAAGAGATTTGGAGGAATTACTGTGGAAGAGATAATTATAAAGTATGTTAGGACAAGCATTGATAAAGGCCGGGAGGTAAAAATACCCGAATACGCAACGGCCGGCTCGGCAGGGATGGACTTAAGCGCATGCATCCAGGAGGAACTCATTATAAAACCAGGCGAAATAGTAAAAGTGAGCACTGGAATAGCTATCCAGATCCCACACAGCGGTATAGGGGGCTTCGTTTTTCCAAGAAGCGGATTATCGAGTAAACATGGAATTTCCCTTGCAAACTGTGTTGGAGTCATTGATTCAGATTATACCGGTGAGATAATCTGTCCGGTAATCAACCACAGCAGCAGTGATTATACAATAAAGCCCGGTGACAGAATAGCCCAGATAGTATTCCTGCCTGTGCTCAAAGCGAAGCTTCAGGAGACCGGCAAGCTTGAAGCCACAGAAAGAGGCGCCGGCGGCTTCGGATCCACAGGCAATTAAAAAGAGTAATATTTGTCTACTTCATTAATATAATAAAATAGATATATATTGGTGAGGTGATATCATGAGATTCAGCAAATTAAGCGGAAAGGAAATCGTGTCGCTTCCGGACTGTGAGAAACTGGGATACTTGGGCGACTGTGACCTTGTCATTGATGGAGAGACCGGAAGGATAAAGTCTCTGATAGTCCCTGAGAATAAAGGTTCCCTGGCATTTTTCATTGACAGGAGATATATTGAGATCCCCTGGGAGAGAATTAAGAAAATCGGCAATGATATGATAATAATAGATTTTGCTGATATATTGAAATGACCCAATAGAGCTGCAGGCATTGGCCACAGCTCTTTTTTAATCTTGAAAGACTGATACGGCCAAGGATAGGACAATCACCACTCAGTCTAAAATGACATATTATATACTAGTTTTATATTATGGAGGAATTTGATATGAAAAGCTCAAGATACCTTATTGTAGGCGGTGACGACAGGTTTGTTGAACTTGCGGCAATATTTGAAAGGAACGGCATGAATATCTCTACTTATGGAATGGATAAGGCGGAGATAAAAAACGTTAAGAATCATACATCCCTTGATGATGCACTGAAGAATTCTGATATAGTGGTCTGTCCGATACCGTTTTCCAAGGACGTGCACAAGCTCAATACCAGGTATTCAAGCGCTGATATTGAAATCGAAGAACTGTTTAAGAAACTCGGAACAGGGAAGAAGCTTTTATTGGGTGCGATTAACAACTATTCAAAGGAGCTTGCGGAAAGATACGGAATAAAATATACGGATTACTTCAAGGATGAGGGTTATCAGATACTGAACACCATCCCAACGGCTGAAGGCGCTCTGTCGATCATAATCAACGAAACGAGAGAGACTCTGTTCGGAAGTAAGATTCTCGTACTTGGTTATGGGAGAATAGGCAAGCTGCTTTCCGAGTATTTGAAGGCTTTAAAGGGGTCGGTATACGTGGAAGCGAGAAAGGACTCCGACCTTGTCTGGATAAATGCGAGGGGTATGAAGGCTGTGCCGCAAAGGGAGCTTCCTGAGTACCTGGGGGAAATGGATGTAATAGTTAATACAGTTCCTGCAATGATGCTGGATTGCAGGCTGCTTGATCATGTCAGGGAAGACGCATTCATACTGGACCTGGCATCAGCTCCCGGAGGAGTTGACTTTTCTTATGCGGCGAATAAAGGTATAAGAACAGTCCATGCTCTTGGAATTCCCGGGAAAATTGCATGCAGGTCAGCGGCGGTTTATATCTATGATACTATAAACAAAATTCTATGCAGTAATTAGCAGGAAGGAGTATATTATGAAACTGGAAGGACTGAATATCGGATTAGGTATAACCGGATCATTCTGTACCTTTGACAAGCTGTTGCCTGAGGTGGAGAAGCTTGTTCAGCAGAAGGCCAATGTGCTCCCTATATTTTCGGCAAACGCGGCTACCATGGACACAAGGTTTGGAAAGGCGTATGAGTGGGTAAGGAAGTTTGAGGAAATAACAGGACATAGTGCCATAAGGACTATTGCTGATGCTGAACCAATAGGACCAAAGGGGCTTATAGACATTTTAGTAATAGCACCCTGTACAGGGAAAGCTTCATAAATACAAAACAACACTTATTTCATCCCTAAATGCTTCAATATATCTGACAAGGCAATACAAACGTGGAAGCACAGCCCGCTCCTGTGCGGAAAGTCTTTCCTTCAGCCTGCAGAAGTACTCTTCATAATTCACTGGCGCATTTGCTGTCAGAGCAGCTTTGACAGCTTCAGCCTTCTTTTTTTCAAGCATTTTCATCCGTAGTTCTATTTCTTCCACTCTGTCTAAAAAGACTTTGGTATCTGAGATTTTATAGCCCTCAAAAAGGCTGAGATAGCGGGACTTGCTCTTTTTTAGAGTATTAATTTCAGCTTCTATAGATGCTATCAAGGCAGCATCAGGCCTGATACCGTCAGGCACCTGTTCTACCAGGCTGTAAGCCTTAGCTAATACGGAATTATCATCTAGAAGCTTGAGGATCGCATCCCTGACAGCTTCTATAAGTTTGACCGCATTTACATAATTAGAGCAGCTGCAGCACCTCATATACTTATACTTTTTCCCTCTTGAACAGGCATAGAATACTCGCATTAATGAGCCGCATCTCATACAAATAACCGGGAAGTGCAGCGGATCAGTATCGTAATCAGCTGATGCCGGGATTCTTTTCATCTCCTTGCCTCTATTCTGTGCTTTATTCCATATTCCGGCATCAATGATTGAAGGGTGCATTCCCTGTACGCTGTATTCATTCTCCGTATTCATACTGTGTCTGTTCAAGCCTATATAGACTGGATTGTGAATAATATATGAAATATTGCTGCAACGGAACTCACTGCCTCTCTTGGTCCTGTAGCCCAGACTGTTCAGATACCCGGCGATGGCTGTACAGCTCATGGCTGCTTCTGTGTAAAGGCTGAATATGAGCTTGACTATACCTGCTTCATGTTCATTTACAGTAAGCTTCTTATCTGCATTATCATACCCGAACACAGAGGATGCCTTTCCTCCTTTCCTTGCAAACTCCCTGAGTCCAAGCTTTACATTTTCAACAATTGTGTTTCTTTCAAACTCTGCTATGGAGCCCAACAGCTGAAGGGTCATTCTGCCTACAGGAGTGGAGGTGTCGAACTTTTCGGAGCAGCTTGCAAAATGGACATTATGTTTTTCGAATACATCTATAAGATATAACAGATCCTTGAGGTTTCTGGAGAGCCTTGAAATTTTCCAGACAAGTACCAAATCGAACTGTCCTGCTACACAGTCCTCCACCAATCTCGAAAGCTCCTTCCGGTCTGCAAGTTTTTTCCCGGAGAGACCAAGATCCATATATATGTCAAACACCTCTATCTTATAGGCAGAGCAATACTGCTTGAGGGTTTCAGCCTGTGCAGAGGCCGATTGGCCGTCTTCAGCCTGCTCTTCCGTGCTGACTCTAATATATATCGCTGCTTTCAGGTACTTTTGAATTTCCATATACTCACCTTAAAAATCATAATCAGTTAATTATATTAACCTATGCAGAATAATAGGCATGTTATATGTTTCGCACTAAACATTTAAATTGAATTCGCACTTTGCCCAAGGAGAATGCTCATGTGCGTTCAATTTGATAACACAAAATTAGACGCTTCAACTGATTTTGTATTGATAAATCTTTTTCACGATATATATAGTATAAAATTGAAAAAAGTGCTGTGTATTTTTTAGCATTTTCAGTATGTTGTACACAAACTGTTTAATTGGTATAATTTTTATAGAAGGACTAATAGAAAGTGCATTATTAACATTTCTAAAGGAACAGTACCAGTTGTGTTGATAAGCACTAATACAAAAAGGGGATATCGTATGAGTATAATTGACAGCTTTCTGCTCAGATACGCCAAGGAATATGATTTTTACAACGAGCTGGCGCATCAGGTTGCAATGATCTGCGAAACCATAATACAAAGAAGCGGCATTAGAGCAATAGTGACCTATCGTGCAAAAAAGCCGGACAGCCTTAAAGAGAAGCTTATCAAAAGGAATGCAGTAAAGAAATATCAGAGCATAGATCAGATATACAGGGATATAGTGGACCTTTCGGGAGTCAGAATAGCCATTTATTTCCCGGGAGACAGAGAAGAGATAGGAAAGCTTGTGGAGTCGGAATTCAATACTGAAAAAGTAAAGAGATTCCCAAATGCAGAGCAGAAGCATCATCAGGACGATCCGTTCAAGAGGCGTTTCACAGGTTATGATGCAATTCATTATAGAGTACGGATAAAGGAGGATAAGCTGGAGGAAAACAATAAGCGATTTGCACATGCCCAGGTAGAGATACAGATCGCTTCAGCCCTGATGCATGCATGGGCGGAGGTGGAGCATGACCTTGCTTATAAACCTCAGATAGGGAGGCTTTCCGAGGAGGAGTTCAATATTCTGGATGAACTGAACGGCCTGGTGCTTTCCGGAGAAATCGCTCTTGAAAGACTGCAGAAAGCCTTTAAACATAGAATAGCCACCATAGAACAGCAGTTCAACAACCATTACGAGCTGGCTGCACTGATAAGGGAAAAGACCGGCTGCAATCTTCTGGCAGACTATTTTATGGGCAGGGTGGATATATTACTCAGATTCCTTCAAAAGATTGAAATGGATAATCCGAGAAGGATAAGCCCGTACCTGCACTCTCTATGCGGTATAAGAAATGCAAAAGGCTACAAAACAATAGTTGACTATTTCATTGATCTGATCGTGAACCAGAATCCGGATCACTACAGTGCCTTTGTTGATGCAAAATACGAGTCCAGCTACAATAATCCCTATGTATCCATACAGAAACAGATAATGCTGAAAAGGGAAAACGAGCAGTTAAGCTTTTTCATCAGGAGATGGATAATGCTGGAGAAAGCGGTTAAGAGCTTGACAGGAGAAAAAAGCAGGCAGGCTGACAATCATTCAGCCGTTGCTCCAAGGGAATCCCTTGTAAGCATGGTAAGGAGAGCTTCATCTGATGACGGGCTGCTGCTTGAAGAAATAAAATATCTTGAAGAAACCAGAAACAAAATCATGTACAGCATGGAAATCCCGGACGGCATTCAGCTTAAGAATTCAGCCGAATCAATACCTGTAGTGCTGAAAGAGTTAAAGGAGTTGGCTTCAGAAGAACAGAAGGCAATAATAGATGAAATTGTGCAAATGTAGAAAAATGCGCCCTATGGGCGCAGGCTGCGAGGAGTCAGGGGATTCCTTAACAGTATAGGAACAGAAACCACTGAACACACTGAAATCCACGGAACGCACGGCGGAAAAATACTGAACACTTGATGGTATTCGACAATCTCAAAAGTACCGCTACTCTATAATGCGCTAATACAAGAACAATAAAATCTCCGTGTCCATCCGTGTAAATATTCGTGTATTCCGTGGTATCCGTATCTGGACCCGTAAGGAATACCCGGGCTTTCCTCGCAGCCTCGTCGCCCCGCAGCCTCGCAGCCAGATATCGCATCTTTATATTTGTATGTAGTTTATTCCCTACAGGCAATACTTTGGCAAAACTGGCCAATGCTATTACAGATACGCCGGTACTCATGGCGGCTAAAGCCCATTTGCGGATTGGAAAACCTATAGTAATAGGGATATCCTCCAATGACGCACTGGGTCAGAATGCAAAGAATCTGGCGGTACTTCTGAATTCAAAGCATTATTATTTTATTCCCTTTGGGCAGGATAATCCGACAGCAAAAAGAAATTCTCTTGTTGCAAAAATGGAGCTTCTGGTGCCGACTGTGGAAACGGCAATGGAAGGACAGCAGTATGAGCCCATGATAATAGAGAATTTTTAACTGTATACAGTTTGGAGAGGATATATATGAAATTACTTGTTCAGAAGTTTGGTGGAACATCCGTAGCTACCCAGGATAGAAGAGAAATGGTAGTGGATAAAATAGAAAAAGCAATAAGTAACGGTTTTTTTCCCGTTGTAGTCGTATCTGCAATAGGAAGAAACGGTGATCCATATGCAACGGATACCCTGATAAGCCTTGCAGATTCAGTAGGGGTAAGAAGCAACCCAAGAGAAATGGATATGATAATGTCCTGCGGTGAGATCATATCCTGTGTCATACTGGCAAATACAATAAAAAAGAGGGGTTATGACAGTATAGTGCTTACAGGTGGGCAGGCCGGTATAATTACTGATGAAAGCTTTGGTGATGCAGAAGTCCTGAGAGTTGACCCACAGTTCACCTATGACTGTATAGAGAAGAATATAATACCGGTAATTGCAGGTTTCCAGGGAAAATCAGAAAAAGGTGAAATAACGACCCTGGGGAGAGGCGGCAGTGATGTCACCGGTGCTATAATGGGCGAAGCTCTTAATGCTGAAGCTGTAGAAATATATACTGATGTAGAAGGCGTCATGACGGCCGATCCAAGAATTGTTCCGGATGCCATGGTAATGGACACCATATATTACAATGAAGTATTCCAGATGGCTGAATACGGAGCAAAGGTGATACATCCCAGAGCAGTGGAAGTAGCAATGAGAAGCAGCATACCCCTTCTTATCAAGAATACGCTGAGCAATTCGGCAGGAACGCTTATAACAAACTGTGACAAGAACCGGAAATACAGATATGATAAACGTGACAAGCTTCTTACTGCAATAGCCCATGTAGGCGGCAGAATAAGAGCAAGGGTGTTTTTTGACGGTTCTGCAGGAGAATATGAAAATGACAATATGCTCTTCAGTTGTATAGCATCTGAAGGAATAAGCATCGACATGATCAATGTCAATCCGGACTTCAAGGTATTCATAATAGAGGACGTTTACCTTGAGAAGCTGGAAAAGGTATTGAAAAAATATAGCTACAACTATGAGCTGAAGGCAAGCTGCAGCAAGGTTACAATCATAGGAAACAAAATGAGGGGTATTCCCGGTGTAATGGCAAAGGCTATAAGTGCCCTGGCAAAGCAGAAAATAGAAGTGCTGCAGACTTCAGACTCACATACTACCATTTCCTGTCTGATAGACAGCACAAGAGCCAATGAAGCTGTCAATGCGCTTCATCAGGAATTTGAGCTGGGGAAAGCAAAATAAGCATGTCCTAGGATAAGGCGCTGAGTGAAACTAAACTGTATAAAATAACGTCTAAGTATAAAGGAATTTCATGGAATGCCGGACTGCATTACACGGAATTCCTTTTTTAAATTTTGAATAACTGACAATATATGTTATTATATAAATAAAAAATATTTAGTGCCTTGTAGCGTATATCACTTCTTGAGCACGCGAGGCACTAAATCAAGGTTGTGATTATTAACACTATGAAAGGCAAGAAAATTGTTGTGTTAATAATCACTGGGACAAGCATGGTATTTATTATGAAAGAGTGGGTTGAATGGAGAATATCATTGAACTATCAAATGTAAGAAAAGTATACAGGATGGGAGATGAAAAGGTAGTAGCACTGGACAACATAAGCTTTGGAATAGAAAAAAGTGAGGTCTGCTGCCTGCTAGGCACTTCCGGTTCGGGTAAATCCACCCTGTTGAATCTGATGGCAGGGCTGGAAAAGCCGACTAAAGGAGAAGTAAAAATAAAGAATTATAACCTGGAACGCCTGAATGAGAAGCAGCTGACAAAGCTGAGGCAGAAATATATCGGCTTTGTTTTCCAATCATACAATCTGCTTGAACATTTTACAGCTTTGGAAAATGTGACGCTGCCGCTTATATTTAAGGGGATACCGAAGGCTATCAGGGAAAAGAAAGCCCGGAACATGCTGAAAGCCGTCGGGTTGGAAAACAGGATGAACCACAGGCCGTCCCAGATGAGCGGCGGACAGCAGCAGAGAGTCAGTATCGCAAGGGCTTTCATATCCAATCCTGAGATAATATTCGCCGATGAACCGACCGGCAATCTTGATACAAAAACAACTACAGAAATAATGGGCTTAATAACAGGAATGGCTGAAGAATATAAGCAGACACTCGTAATAGTCACTCATGACCTTGAAATATCAGCCTATGCCGACAGGATCATACATATAACAGATGGAAATATTGATAAGAACGAAATTCAGAAGGAAAAGGCGGGAAGAGATATAATATGAAGAGAAGATTATTTATGGTTATTTTGGCAGCTATGTTTGTATTTTCAAGCATTCCGGTTATGCACGTATCAGCAGCGGCTGATATTGAAATTGATTATGATGTAGATGAGGAGACTATTCGTAAAGACGAGTTTTTTACACTTCATCTGTTCCTGAATGAAGGAGATGCTAACATAGATGAAGAAACTGTAAGCTTCAGCATTGATGAAAGCAATGGTTTCTTTAAAGTGATCAATAGTCCGGATATAAGTGATTTTGAATTTGGTAAAGATTACACGTTCGGTATGCAGTATCTGGGAGGAAGTGACAAGGTACCTGTAAAGGTTGAATATGAAGATGAGGACGAAAAAGACCAGACAATTACTATAAATGTGGAGATAACACAAATTGATGAGGATAGTTCCTCTTCATCCTCAGGTAACTCAGATAAAGAGCCGAAGCTCCTTATCGAAAGCACCAGCATACCGTCAGCTGCTGCCGGAGATACAATGAAGATACCGCTTACCATTAGAAATGATAGCAAATATACGGCCAGGAATATAAGTGTGAAATTGGCGCTGGATGATATGGAGAACAGTCCCTTTGACGTAGATAGCCTCAACCTTACCCAAACAATAGATTCACTTAGTGCCAATAAAGGCGAAGGAGTAATTTTCAATCTGAAGGTAAAGCCCTATGCCGAAGAAAAAACTTACGTCTTGAGTGTAGAATTCAAGTTTGATAATGGAAGAGGCACCGACTTTACAGATGAGGAAACCATATATGTCAAGGTTACAAATAACAAGAACGAACCAGCATTGATAATACAGGATATCAGGTACAGCACCAATCCTGTAAAAGCCGGAGAAAAAATGCAGGTAAGCTTTAATGTGTCCAATATGGGTGACCTGGATGCGGAAGGAGTCAAGGTTTCTGTTGAAGGACTCAAAAAAGAGGAGTTTACCCTATCAAGCGGAGTTGACAGCTGGTATTTTGACAAAATAGAAGGCAATGAGAAGAAGAATATAATTCTGAGTCTTATAGCAGCTGACTCAATGGGAAGTGGAAATTATGGCCTTGAGATCAAAATGGATTATAAAGACCAGAGAAATACCGCTTATTCCAATTCATCAAGCTTTTTCGTCGGTGTGCAGGGAGAAACCAAAAGCTCCAATGTTGCAGTGGAAACCATTACTGTTATGCCCCAGGAAGTAAAAACCAACGAAAATTTCATGTTAAGCTTTGATATTTATAACAAAGGCAAGTCAACTGCAAGAAATGTCAAAGTGACTGTAAAGGGCGACGAGGGCATAATATCCAAATCTCCCGATGTCACAATAGTCGAACAGCTTGCGGCAGGTGAGCGTAAAAGGCTTGAGATCATACTTTATGCAAATAATGAAGCAAAGGCACAGAACTATAATATACTGATAAATATCGAATATGAGGATGTGGAAAAGGAAGACTCAAAATACTCGGTGAATCAGTATGCCGGAATATATGTAAATGGTGTAAACAGCAAAATTACTCCAAAGATAATAATAAGCAACTACAACTTTGAACCTAAGCTTGTCAGGGCAGGTGATGAATTCAGCCTGGATCTGACCTTCATGAATGCAAGCAGTACAAAGGAAGTGAAGAATGTAAAGATATACCTGACAGGTATTGATTCGGATAAAGAAGGTAATGTAGTATTCACTCCAGTCGGTAGCAGCAATACATTTTTCGTGGATTCAATAAAGCCTAAAGGAACTGCTGTAAGAGGAATTACAATGTACACCATCCCCGATGCACAGCCTAAATACTATAACATAACTGCAAATATCGAGTACCAGGATGATGACGGGACTGAGTACAAAGCTGCGGAGCTTATAGGAATCCCGGTAATACAGCAGTCCAGGCTGGATGCATCGGAAATAAGCCTTCCGCCGGAAGTCTATATAGGACAGCCCTCGCCTGTAAGTCTGCAGTATTATAATAAGGGAAAGACAAAACTCTCGAATCTTATGATAAAGATAGAAGGGGATTTCCAGGTGGAAAATGGTGAAGCCTTCATAGGGAATTTTGAATCAGGCTCCAGCGATTATTTTGAAGCGATGCTTACAGCAATGAAGCCAGGGGCTGCCAACGGAAAAGTGATTTTCAGCTATGAGGATCCTTCCGGCGAGGAATTCACATATGAAAGGGAATTCACTATAAATGCAATGGAAATGCCTCCTATGGAAATGCCTGGAGAAATGCCGCCGGCGGAAGTCAGCACCAAGGATAAAATAATGAATATGACCATAAAGAATAAATTCTTCTGGATAGGTGCTGCTGTTATTGCAGCTGGGATTTTCACTTCCCGCAGACTGATAAGAAAGAGGAGAAGGAAGGACATGGAGCTGGATGAATAGTATCGATATAGTAAGAATGACTCTGAAAAACCTTCTCAGAAGAAAAACAAGGACTCTGCTGACTGTGATGGGGGTTGTAATTGGGACTGCTTCGATTGTCATAATGATTTCCATAGGTATTGGTATGAATGAAGGCTTCAAGCAGGAAATATCCAGGATGGGAAGCCTTAATGCAATAAATGTAAGGTCCCCGGAGCAAGGAAGGTTTTATGTCAGCGAAGAGGAGAGCAGACAGGGAAATGCCAGAAAAATGCGCGAGCTGGATGAGAGAGCTGTAGCTGACTTTTCAAGGCTCAGCGGTGTAGAATCGGTGATACCCTTTATTGAAACTCATGGCAAAATCAAACTGGGAAAATATATAGGCTACGTACAGCTTCAGGGTATTGATCCGGAGTATATGGGAAAGCTTGGCCTTGAGGCGTCTCAGGGAAGGCTTCTGCAAAGCGGTGATAAAACAAATGTTGTATTCGGCTTCGGAGTAAAGGATAATCTATATAATCCAAAAGCTTCACACAGCTACAGATGGAGTGGTGGTAGTCCCAAGGTAGACCTTTTAGAAGAAAGAATCACCTTATCTCTTGATATGTCTTATGGTGACGATTTCATGCAAGGTGACGGAACTGCTCAGAAAAAGCCTCAATCATACAAAATCAGTGGTGCCGGAATACTTGAAGAAGGAAATTATGAGCACTATAACAGTGTTTTCATAGATATTAACGAACTGAAAAAAATGGTGAAGGCCTTCAACAGGGGAAAAAACCAGAGTGATAACTCATCTGATTACAGGAACATAAAGGGTTATTCAAGGATAATTGTAAAAGTAAAGGATATAAATGATGTACAGGGCATACAGACACAGATCAAGGATATGGGCTTCTATGCAGATAGCCTAACCGATATACTGGAATCAATGCAGAAGACCTCTTCAAGCATAAGAATAGTACTTGGCGCGATCGGTGCAGTATCTCTGCTGGTTGCATCCATAGGCATCGCCAATACTATGGTAATGTCAATATATGAACGTACCAGGGAAATAGGCATTATGAAGGTGATCGGCTCTTCCCTGGGTGATATAAAAAAATTATTTCTTTTTGAAGCTGCAGCGATAGGACTTTTAGGAGGGATCATAGGACTGCTGCTGAGTTATGGAGTATCATACGGCTTGAACTCGGCAGGCTTTGCACTGATGGGCTTTTTCGGTCCGGGGGGAGAAGGAACCAAAACCTCAATAATACCCTTGTGGCTGGCAGGCAGCGCTATGCTGTTCACTACGATCATCGGTCTGGTTTCTGGATTTTACCCTGCCAGAAGGGCAATGAACCTGAGCGCCCTGGAGGCAATAAGAAAGGAATAGAATTAATTTGATAAAGCGATCACAAATAAGCAAATCTGATGGATTTGCTTATTTTTTGCATACCGATTTGTTTTAAGGTAAAAATACTAATTATAAGTTTAGTATAAATAGAAATAGAGAGGTAAATAAAAATCCGGGAGTGTGATTTTTTTGACAGATATGTATGGATTCAGGTCTGATGAGGCCAATGAGGCTGAAGAAACAGATAATAAAAAGGAGAGCAGGGATAAATCCGCAGAGAACATAAAGGAGCTGGGCGAGGCAAGGGTTCCGCAGTTCAGGAGCAACATACACTGTATAACCATCATAGGCCAGATAGAAGGCCATGTGCTGCTTCCTCCTCAAAACAAATCCACAAAATATGAGCATATAATACCTCAGATCGTAGCAGTAGAAGAAAATCCGGAGATAGAAGGATTGCTGCTGATACTTAACACCGTAGGAGGGGATGTTGAAGCAGGCCTTGCACTATCGGAGCTTATAGTCAGTATGAAAAAACCGTCAGTATCGCTTGTACTAGGCGGTGGTCATAGTATCGGAGTACCTCTGGCAGTGTCTGCGACCTGCTCCTTCATAGCGCCGACCGCTACAATGACCATACATCCCATAAGGATGAACGGTCTGATCATAGGTGTGCCGCAGACCTTTGATTATTTTAATAAAATGCAGGAGCGCATAATAAGATTCATAGTAGAACACAGCCACATAGATCTTGAAACCTTGAAGAAGCTTATGTTTACAACCAGTGAGCTTGCCAATGATGTCGGAACGGTATTGGTAGGCCCTGAGGCAGTAAAATTCGGGCTTATAAATGAAATAGGAGGGCTGCACCAGGCTCTTACAAAGCTTCAGGACCTTATAAAGGAAGCAAAGCAGGAAAAAAAAATGCAATGAAAGAGAAAACTGCCTCCAGCATATGCTGCATGAAGCAGTTTTTCTATTTAGTTTCCTGCTTAGTTGCAACCATTGGCAAATAAAGCTATAATAACAATAGGGTTAAGCAGATGAATTTATCTGGAGAATGTATTTATGAGGTGATATCTTGTCGAAGAAAAGCACGCAAAACAATATAAAATATGAAATAGCAGGAGTATCCTTGATATTGGCCAGTATATATATATACATAAGCCTTTTCAGTAAAAATTCAGGTATAGTGGGCGAGCAGATACGGCTGCTTATACTTGGGGTATTCGGACTCGGCGCTTATATAGTGCCTGTGCTGATAATAATACTTGGGCTTGCCATGGTGTACAGGAAGAGCGAGATGCAGATCAACATCAAGTTTTATTCCTTCTGTATGTTTCTGCTAGCTACACTCATAGCACTTTTCATAGCTAATTATACGGAAGTGCAGGAGGTTGACGCAAATTGGCTTGATACAGTGAAATACTACTATGCTCTTGGTGCTCTTAATGCCGGCGGAGGTGCTGCCGGAGGTATCTTCGGTTATGCTTTTGTAATGCTTTTCGGTATGGTGGGCACCATTACGATCATAGCCGCACTATATATCATATCTGTTTTAATGTTTACAGAGATATCCTTTGTACATATTCTGGAGTATATTAAGAATGCAGTTTTAAATCTATATGCCCGCTTGAAGAGCAAGGACAGAGAAGCAGCTATTACTAAGGAACTGCAGAAAAAAACAACGTCAAACATGCCGGAAGTGACAGAATTACAAGAGTTTGATGATGAAGAAAGGATAAAGAATATAGATAAAAAGATCAAGATACTTGATTTTACAAAACATTTTGATAAAGGCTTCAGGAACAAGGAAGATGTTGAAGCCCCCGAGAAGCCTAAAGAAATCACAGAAGCTAAAGATCATAAGGTAAGACCGGGTAAGGAGAATCCTGCAGCTAAGCCTGATACGGAAGCGCATGTGATACCTGTAAGCAACAAGCATTATACGAATTATAAGCTGCCCGGGCTGAATCTTCTCACACTGCCGCCGGAAAACAAGACAGGCAGCGGAAAAAAGGAAGTAATGAATAATGTTAAGATATTGGAGGATACATTAAAGAACTTCGGGGTCAGCGCCAGCATCGCACAGGTTTCAGTGGGACCGACCATTACAAGATACGAGCTGCAGCTAAGCCCAGGTGTGAAGGTGAGCAAGATACTCAGCCTCGCTGATGATATATCCCTCAGTCTTGCTTCACCGGGTATCAGGATAGAAGCTCCTATTCCGGGAAAGGCTGCAATAGGAATCGAAGTACCGAATAAAGATGTATCCAGCGTACTTTTAAGGGAAGTGCTGGAATCTGAAGAGTTTAAAAATCAAAAATCAAAGATATCCTTCTCAATAGGAAAAGATGTAGCCGGCGCAAATATAGTGGCAGACCTTGCAAAAATGCCGCATCTTCTTATAGCCGGCTCCACAGGCTCAGGCAAAAGCGTATGCATAAATACTTTGATAGCGAGCATATTGTACAAAGCCACCCCTGAGGAAGTCAAGCTGCTGCTCATAGATCCCAAGGTTGTTGAGCTGAGTATATACAAGAACATTCCCCACCTTCTGGTTCCGGTGGTAACTGATCCGAAGAAAGCGGCGGGAGCTTTGAATTGGGCTGTAATGGAAATGACTGAGCGTTATAAAAAGTTTGCTTCTAACAATGTGAGGGACATATACGGCTATAACGGCTTGAACAAGGAAGGCATCGACAAGCTTCCTCAAATAGTTGTAGTAATAGATGAATTGGCCGATCTGATGATGGTTTCTCCCGGGGAAGTGGAGGATTCCATATGCCGTCTGGCGCAGATGGCCCGTGCCGCAGGAATACATCTTGTCGTTGCAACCCAGAGGCCTTCTGTAGATGTAATAACAGGACTGATAAAAGCAAATATTCCTTCCAGGATATCCTTTGCAGTTTCCTCCCAGATCGACTCAAGGACAATACTGGATATGGGCGGTGCAGAAAAGCTCCTGGGTAAAGGGGATGCCCTGTTCTATCCTGTAGGAGAAGCAAAGCCTTTGAGAGTTCAGGGTGCATTTGTATCCGAGAAGGAAATTGAAAGGCTGGTAAACTACATAAAGGATCAGGTACCTGTTAATTTCAACAATGAAGTTATAAAGGAAATAGAGCAAAGTGTGGAATTCGATGAGGATGCTGAGGTTGATGAACTGTTGAAGGATGCCATTGAGATAGTTGTAGAGAGCGGACAGGCATCGATACTAATGCTGCAGAGAAGGCTGAAGATAGGTTACAGCAGAGCGGCCAGACTCATAGATCAGATGGAGGAGCGCAGGATAATAGGAGGCTATGAGGGAAGCAAACCCAGGAAGGTACTTGTCAGCAAGGAAGATATTGACGAAACTATATAATGCTTTGACACCGGAGATACAATATAATATACTTTTCATAGGAATTTTATATAAGCTTATATATACTATACATGTTTATGGAGGAGTGTAACTTTTGAGGCTGAAAACGGCAATTGTGTCCCTGGGATGTTCTAAGAACCTGATCGATTCAGAGGTGATGGTTCAGAGCATTCTAAATAATGATTATGAAATAACCAACGATGTTCGCATTGCAGAGATAATAATAATAAACACCTGCGGTTTTATAGAGAGTGCAAAGCAGGAATCAATAGATACCATACTGGAAATGGCACAGTATAAAAGCAATGGAAAATGTAAGGTGCTTATAGCATCAGGCTGTATGGCGGAGCGCTACAGGGAAGAGCTGCTGAAGGAACTGCCTGAGCTGGATGCAGTTATCGGTACCGGCGATTATAAAAGTATAACAGAGGTCATACAGCAGACGCTGAAGGGTGAAAAAGTTGTGCTGTATGGACATCAGGAGCTGGTTGACATAGATAAGCTCCCAAGACGGATATCCACCTTTGGAGCATCAGCTTACCTGAAGATTGCGGAAGGCTGCGACAACAGATGCAGCTACTGCATCATACCCAGCCTGCGCGGAAGATACAGAAGCAGGAGAATGGAGGATATCCTTGAAGAAGCAAAAGAGCTTTCAAGGAATGGAATAAAGGAACTGAACATAATAGCACAGGATATTACCCGTTATGGTATTGACCTCTATGGGAGGTACCGGCTAAGCGAACTTCTGCGGGAACTTGCTGCTATCGGGGATATAGAATGGATAAGGCTTTTATACTCCTATCCTGATGAATTCAATGATGAACTGATAGAGACTATGGCAAAGGAAAAAAAGATATGCAAATATCTTGATATTCCGGTACAGCATGCCAGCAATGCCATACTCAAGAAAATGGCCAGAAGGAGCAGTAAGGAGAAAATGCTTGAACTGATTGGGAAGCTTAGGACAAGTATGCCGGATATAATTCTCAGAACGTCTCTTATTGTTGGCTTCCCTGGAGAGACCGAACAGGATTTTGCCGAGCTTTATGACTTTGTTTCCGGGGTAAGGTTCAACAGGCTCGGAGTGTTTGCGTATTCGAGAGAAGAGGATACCGCAGCATATGATATGCCCGGTCAGGTTGATGAGGCAGTAAAACAGGAAAGACTGGAGAAAATAATGCTGCTTCAAAGGGAAATATCCCTCGAAAACAACAACATGTTTGTTGGAAAAACCATCAGGGTCCTTATTGAAGGCTATAGTGAAGGAGAATATTTCGGACGGAGCTATATGGATGCACCTGAGATTGATGGGAAAGTTTATTTCAAATCTGACAGGGATCTGATACCTGGTGATTTCTGTCATGTAATAATCAAAAAGGCTTATGAATACGATTTGGTGGGGGCGATAAAAAATGAACCTGGCAAATAAGATTACTATGATAAGGATATTGATGATTCCTGTTTTTATTGTATTTATGCTTATGGATTTTACTTATCATATGGAAGCGGCGCTGGCTGTTTTCCTCCTGGCTTCACTGACAGACAAGCTCGATGGGCATATAGCCCGGAAATACAATATGATAACTGATTTTGGCAAATTCATGGACCCTCTTGCAGATAAGCTTCTGGTCACCGGTGCTTTTGTAGTGCTTATACAGCTTGGAAGGATAGAAGCCTGGATCGTTTTTGTAATACTGGCAAGAGAATTTGCCGTTACAGGGCTCAGGAGCCTTGCAGCAGCACAGAATGTTATCATCGCAGCAAGCAATTATGGAAAAATAAAAACAGTGACCCAAATTATTGCAATTATAATACTGCTCCTTGGCAATTATCCATTCAGTCTTATTAAACTGCCCATGGACATTGTAATGGTTTATGCAACACTTGTTATCACTGTACTATCAGGAGTTGATTATTTTGCCAAGAACAAACAGGTATTTATAAAGGTAAAATAATAGAGAGTATAGAGAAAAAGGCTTTTTCCTTTCACGATAAGGCCTTTTTTCATATTACAGACATATATTAGATAGGTTGCGATAAAGAAGCTTCAAGGAAGAATCAGGCAACCTATGAAATCAAGGTATATGTTTTGCAATATTTGAATTTCGTTGTAAAAGGTTTATTACAAAACATATAGATGTGGAGGTTATGAGATGAAGAGCGAGATCATAGCAGTAGGCACTGAGTTGCTGCTGGGCAACATAGTAAATACCAATGCGCGGTATCTGTCACAGAAGCTGGCAGATATCGGTATAGACGTATTTTATCATGTAACTGTGGGAGACAACCTGGAAAGGCTGAAAGCAACCATAAAAGAAAGCCTGGAGCGCTCGGACCTTGTTATTACAAGCGGAGGCCTGGGACCCACTGCAGATGACCTTACAAAGGAAGGAGTGGCCCTTGCATTGGGCTTAAAGCTGCTGCCTGATGAAGCAAGCATCAGAAAAATTGAAGCAATGTTCAAGACCGTGGGAAGACCTATGACACAGAATAATATTAAGCAGGGGTACATACCGGAGGGCGCTGCAATATTGGAAAACGACAACGGTACCGCTCCCGGGGTATTGATAGAGAAGGAAGGAAAGATGGTCATAATGCTGCCCGGTCCTCCCAAGGAATTGTATCCTATGTTTGAGAATAAGGTGCTGCCATATCTCAGAAACAAGGTACATTGTACAATACGGTCCAGAATGCTCCGTGTAACAGGAGTCGGAGAATCAGCTGCCGAGGATATGCTAAAGGAGATTTTCCAGAATCAGTCCAATCCGACAATAGCTCCTTACGCAAAGGATGGAGAAGTGCACCTGAGAATTACCGCAAAAACTGATACCCCGGAGGAAGCCGACAGGCTTATAGACCAGATAGAGGAAAAGGTAAAGGCGGTACTGGGTGAAAATATCTACGGTTATGATGAGGAAAGCCTTGAAGAGGTAGTTATGAAGCTGCTGCAGGCTGAGAAACTGACCATATCGCTTGCGGAATCCTGTACCGGAGGGCTTATAGCAAGCCGGCTGACAGATGTACCCGGAGCATCTGCAAGCCTTATGTACGGAATCACCAGCTACAGTAACGAATCGAAAATAAAGATCCTTGGGGTAAAGGAGGAGACAATAAAGAGCTATGGGGCTGTAAGCAGTCAGACAGCAGAAGAAATGGCCCTTGGCGTAAAAAAGATCGGCGGTACTGATATCGGAGTCTCGATCACCGGTATTGCAGGACCGGACGGAGGCAGCAGGGAAAAGCCCGTAGGGCTGTGCTATATCGGATTAGCGGCAGGAGATTCGGTAAAAGTACATAAGCTCATGCTGACCGGTAACAGGAAACGGATAAAATGGAACTCCAGCAGCCGTGCCCTTGATTATTTGCGGCGGGAGCTGCTTCTAAAGAAAAAAAGTTAAATTCTGTAATTTCCTTGACTATTATATAGCAATATAATATAATATAAATATAAGAACATTTGTTCGATGTGCTGTTTGAGGCATACGTATGAAAGGAAGGTGTAGCAATTAATGTGCGCCGTAATGAACGATAAAAAGAAAGCGATAGAACTGGCTTTGAGCCAGGTTGAAAAACAATTCGGCAAAGGCTCAATAATGAAGCTGGGCGAATCTACAAAAATGAATGTGGAATCTGTATCCACAGGCTCGATAGAGCTTGACATAGCTTTAGGTATAGGTGGGGTTCCAAGGGGAAGAATAGTTGAGATATTCGGGCCTGAATCCTCAGGTAAGACAACAGTAGCACTTCATATAATTGCCGAGGCGCAAAAGAATGGCGGAGAGGTCGCCTTCATAGATGCGGAGCATGCTCTTGATCCCGTTTATGCCAAGAATCTTGGGGTTGATATTGAGAACCTCATTGTTTCTCAGCCCGACACAGGGGAACAAGCCCTTGAAATTGCAGAAACACTTGTTCGCAGCGGAGCCATAGATGTGGTTGTTGTTGACTCTGTTGCAGCCCTGGTTCCGAAAGCTGAAATAGATGGTGAAATGGGCGATGCACATGTGGGCTTGCAGGCCAGGCTTATGTCCCAGGCGCTCAGAAAGCTTGCAGGAGCTATCAGCAAGTCCAAAACAACAGCAATTTTTATTAATCAGCTAAGAGAAAAAGTTGGAGTCATGTTTGGAAATCCCGAAACAACACCGGGGGGCAGAGCTTTGAAGTTCTATGCCTCAGTCAGACTTGAGGTCAGGAAAATTGAGAATATCAAGCAGGGTAATGATGTAGTAGGCAGCAGAACAAGAATCAAGGTAGTCAAGAATAAGGTCGCACCTCCGTTCAAGCAGGCAGAGTTTGATATCATGTACGGAGAAGGTATTTCAAAAGAAGGCAGTGTCCTTGATGTTGCAGTAAATAACGATCTGGTACTCAAAAGCGGCGCATGGTATTCCTATGGTGACACAAGAATCGGCCAGGGCAGGGAAAACGCAAAGCAGTACCTGAAGGAGAATCCTGAGCTTACAAAAGAGATAGACAGGAAGCTCAGGGAAATGTTCAGCCTTGGAATATCCAAAGCCAAGCCTGTTGTTTCAGAAGATGCTGAAAGCGATGATGAATTATAAAATATAAAATTATTATAAAAAAGGGTTGCTGTAAAATTCATCATTTTACAGCAACCTTAATTCATATTTAAGGTTGTGAAAATCATGAGGATTACAAAAATCGAAGAACAAAAAAAGAATAAGAAAAAATACAGCATATATATAGATGGTGAATATCATAGCTCTATCGATAAGGAAGTACTTGAAGAATTGGATTTTCGTGAAGGAATGGAGCTAAATAAGGATGAATTCAATAAAAAGATGGAAATAATACAATATAAAAGTGCCCTGAGAGCTTCACTTTTTATATTGGCACATTCTTCAAAAACAGAGAAAGAAATCATAAAGAAGCTTAAGGAAAAGCAGCATTCTGATAGTGCCATAAAAAAAGTACTGGAATATTTAAGGGAACTTGGTTATATTAATGATGAAAACTATGCTGATAGCTTTATCAGAACAGTGAAGGATAATACAGGAACAAGCAGGAGAAGCCTTTACAACAAGCTTGCAAGTAAGGGAGTCGACAGTGAAGTTATCAGGCAGAAGCTTGAAGAGTCAGATATTGATGATTATGCTTCCGCATTGAAAGCTGCGCAGAAAAAGCTTCCGGGTCTGAAAGGTAATAAAAGTGAGAAAGCTGCTAAGCTTATGGGCTTTCTTTATAGAAAAGGCTATGGAATGGATGTATGCAGGAGGATAATCGAGGAGCTTGAACTGGATGAGGGTTAAATGCCCCATTTAGCAATATTTAAGGGGTATTACTAATCATTGTTAAATTGTTTGAATTGTCACAATAACTTGACAAAATTTTGTATAAGTAATAGAATTATTGTGATATGGTGCATCAATTGTTAGTGGCGTGTCCTTATAAAATTTTGTTGATTATGTAAATGATGATTATGAAAAAGGTTTAGTGGAAGCCGTGCCGATAGTCGAAAAATATTTAAAACAAGGAGGTGAAAATGCTATCGAATTTGTAATCTATATAGCAATTGCACTATTTACCTTTATTTTTGGGTATTTAGTTAGAAGATATATTGCTGAATCAAAGATAAAGAATGCTGAGGAGCAGGCAAAAAAGATAGTCTCTGAAGCCGAAAGACAAGCGGAAACAAAGAAAAAGGAAGTTGTGCTTGAAGCTAAAGAGGAGGTTCATAAGCTCAGATCCGAGCTTGATAGAGAGACAAGAGACAGGAGAAATGAAATTCAGAGGATCGAGCGCAGATTACTCCAGAGGGAAGAGCTTTTGGACAAAAAGGTTGAAAACTTAGAGCAGAGAGATGAAGCAATCTCAAAGAAACAAAAAGAAATTCAGAAATCCCACGAAGAAGTGCAGGAACTCTATAAGAAACAATTAGAGGAACTTGAAAGATTATCGGGCTTATCATCGGAAGACGCGAAGCAACTACTTTTGAACGATATCGAAAAACAAATAAGACATGATGCCGCAATGATGATCAAGGATATTGAGACCAAGGCTAAGGAAGAAGCAGAACGCAAAGCCAAAGAGATCATTTCCGGCGCCATTCAGAAGTGCTCGGCCGATCATGTTGCAGAGACAACTGTTTCTGTTGTTCCACTGCCAAATGACGAAATGAAAGGCAGAATAATAGGGCGTGAAGGTAGGAATATCAGAACTTTAGAAACCCTTACAGGCATCGATTTAATAATCGATGATACACCGGAAGCAGTTATACTATCTGGTTTTGATCCAATTAGAAGAGAAGTTGCAAGGGTTGCCCTTGAAAAACTCATTGTAGATGGAAGAATACATCCTGCAAGGATAGAAGAAATGGTAGAAAAGTCCAAGAAGGAAGTGGATAACTACATCAGGGAACAGGGGGAACAAGCTACCTTCGATACTGGAGTTCACGGATTACATCCGGAGATCATCAGGCTTTTAGGAAGATTGAAATTCAGAACCAGTTATGGACAAAACGTTCTGAAGCACTCAGTAGAAGTGGCACATCTTGCCGCTGCAATGGCAGCAGAATTAGGAGTCGATGTCAAACTTGCCAAGAGAGCCGGCTTGTTGCATGACATAGGTAAAGCAGTGGATCATGAGGTTGAGGGTCCACATGTACAGATTGGTGCAGATCTGGCAAAGAAATACAAGGAATCAAGTGATGTGGTACATGCAGTTGCAGCACATCATGGTGATATTGAAGCTACAACAATTGAAGCAGTTCTTGTGCAGGCAGCCGATGCAATATCTGCCGCAAGGCCGGGAGCTAGAAGAGAGACTTTGGAATCCTATATCAAACGTTTGGAAAAAATTGAGGAAATCGCAAATTCTTTCAGTGGAGTTGAAAAATCTTTTGCTATTCAAGCCGGTAGGGAAGTAAGAATAATGGTTAAGCCGGAGGATGTCAGCGACAGCGAAATCGTCTATATAGCAAGGGACATTGTTAAGAGAATAGAAGACGAGCTTGAATACCCTGGTCAGATCAAGGTCAATGTAATCAGGGAAACTAGGGCAATTGAATATGCAAAATAGAAAATGTGCGGCGATACATGCGAAATGCATGTAGCCGCCTTTTTTAATAATAATATAGATACGAGATTCGAGATACGAGACTCGAGGCTTAGGGCAGGTCTATGGAGCTGCAGGATGTAGGGAACGCATTGCATGCGTTCCGCTTCGGAGACGATTCGCAAACCTTCGAAGCCATGCTATAATTCTCGTATCTCGTATCTCGCATCTCGAATCTAAAATCTGGAGGTACTTATGAATATATTGTTTATCGGTGATGTCGTCGGTCGGCCGGGTAGGAATTACCTGGAAAAAAATCTTACCAGGCTCATAAAGGAATATAATATTGATTTTACAGTTGTAAACGGCGAAAACAGCGCTGGTGGAGTCGGCATAACAAAGAGTACATATGATGAGCTCTTGGGTTTTGGAGTTGATATGATTACTTTAGGCAATCATTCCTGGGCAAAAAAAGAGATATTTGAATTCATAGAAGAATCCGACAAGCTTGTCAGGCCTGCCAATTATCCAAAAGGCACTCCCGGCAAGGGTTTCCGGATAGCTGAAAAGTCAGGCAGAAGATTTGCCATAGTAAATTTGTGCGGAAGAGTATATATGGATTGTATTGATTGTCCATTCAGGGCAATTGATGAGATACTTGAACGGATTAAGGACAGTGCAGATATAATAATCGTTGATTTTCATGCGGAAGCCACGTCAGAAAAGCTTGCCATGGGCTGGTATCTTGATGGTAAAGTCCATGCTGTACTGGGAACACATACCCATGTCCAAACATCCGACGATAGAGTATTACCCGGTGGAACTGCATATATCACAGACACAGGAATGACTGGTCCCAGAGATTCGATACTGGGTGTTGAAAAGGAAATAGTAATAAAGAAGTTTATCACCGGTATGCCTGCACGGTTTGAGGTGGCCGGCGGCGATACGTTGCTTGGAGCTGTAATCATAAAGCTTGATGAGAATAATAAGGTTACAGGAATAGACAGAATTGTAGAGTAACCTTATATATTTAACCCTTTAATCGGTAAAAAAGCATATCGTGATAACTCAAAATTCAAAATTGTAGAAAAAAAGAGGAATTTAGAAAATTTTGTAGAATAATCATCTATAATGATTTTTAGTATATTTTGGATTTGTCCGATTAATTAAGGGGGGGCTTTTTATGGAAGTATTGAAGGTATCAGCTAAATCAAACCCTAATTCCGTTGCAGGAGCTTTAGCAGGAGTTTTGAGGGAAAAGGGCTCCGCGGAAATACAAACAATTGGCGCCGGGGCATTAAACCAAGCTATTAAAGCAATTGCAATAGCCCGAGGATTTGTAGCACCAGGAGGAATTGATCTGATATGCATACCGGCCTTCACTGATATTATGATAGACAGTGAAGAGAGAACGGCAATAAAACTGATAATAGAACCAAGATAATTATCAATACCTGCTTTTTTTATAGGCAGGTATTATTCATTTATTCAGGTATTCTTGTAATACTTAAAATTCTTTTTTTGCGTTATATATAAATAATGATATAATATTATTTATTAGTAAAATATATATCATATATATATTTTTGCTAATAAGTTACGGTATATTATACAGATATGCTGTGCAGGAGGCTTAATATGCAGAAGGCAGATTTACATATACATACAACCGCTTCCGATGGTCTCTTAAGTCCTGATGAAGTAGTGCTGTGGGCAAAGGTGAAAAGACTGGCGGCAATAGGTATAACAGATCATGACACTATAAATGGCATCGACCAGGCTTTAGAGGCCTCAGCCAAATATGTAGTTGAAGTAATACCAGGAATAGAGCTCAGTACTTTATTTGAAGAAGAGGAAATACATATTCTTGGTTATTACATTGATTATAAAGCGCCCTGGCTGCTGGACATACTCAAAAAGATACAGAATTCCAGGTATGAAAGAGCTGAGAGGATCGTAAACAAGCTTAATAATCTGGGAGTCAACATTACATTGAAGCAGGTAAGGGATATAGCCGAGAAGGGTGCCATAGGGAGACCTCATATTGCCAGAGCAATGATAAGTAAAGGTTATATCAATAATATAAAGGATGCCTTTAATGGGTATATTGGGAAAGACTGTCCCGCTTACGTGGAACGATATAAGCTCAGCTGCAGCGAAGCGATCGATCTTATTAAAAAGCTCGGAGGCATTTCTGTGCTTGCTCATCCCGGGCTTATAAGAAACAAGTCCAATATAGGCAGAATAATTGATCTTGGTCTGGACGGCATTGAGGTATATCATTCAAAGCACGATGATGAGACAGTAAGGAATTCTCTGGCTATTGCAGCTTCCAGAAGCTTATTGATAACAGGTGGTTCAGACTGCCACGGTATGAAGGTAAATAATGAGCCGATACTAGGGAACTACTCGGTTGATTATAAATATGTTGAAAAGTTAAAAGAAAAAATAAACAGCAGAAAGTGGAGGGAAAGAGATGGAAATCAAAATTTCTAAGAAAATCTCAAATATCGCTCCGTCTATGACACTTGCAGTAGACGCTAAGCTTAAGCAAATGGTTGCAGACGGAATAAAGGTTTATGGCTTTGGCGCAGGTGAGCCTGACTTTGACACACCTGAATATATAAGAAACGCTGCAGTAGAAGCTATAAATAAGGGTTTTACAAGGTATACGGCAGCACCAGGGACCATTGATCTGAGAAAAGCCATTTGCGAAAAATTCAAGAGGGACAATGACCTGCATTATGAGCCTGGCCAAATAATAGTATCTAGCGGCGCCAAGCACTCATTATCCAATGCATTCGCAGCAATTCTCAATCCTGGTGATGAAGTTGTTGTGCCGGTTCCTTACTGGGTCAGCTATACTGAAATTATCAAGCTTAATGATGGGGTTCCTGTACTGGTTCCGACAAGAAAAGAAAACAACTTCAAAATGACCGGGGAAGAGCTTGAGAAAGCACTGACTCCAAGGACAAAGGCAATACTGATTAACTCCCCGAGCAATCCAACGGGAGCCGTATATACGGAAAAGGAACTCAGAGATATTGCTGAGGTTGCAGTAAAAAATAATCTGTTTGTCATATCGGATGAGATATACGAAAAGCTGGTATATGACGGAAACAAACATATAAGCATAGCTTCTTTCGGAAAAGAAATAAAGGAGCTTACCATAGTGATAAACGGTATGTCAAAGGCCTATGCAATGACGGGCTGGAGGCTTGGATACGCAGCCGGAAATGAAAGCATAATAAAAGCAATGTCAAGTATTCAAAGCCACGCGGTATCACATCCCAGTTCCATAACGCAATATGCTTCAACTGCAGCTTTGAACGGGCCGCAGGATGATGTAGTAAAAATGGTAGCTGAATTCGAAAAGAGAAGCATCTATATGTTTAAGAGGATAAATTCTATTGACGGTCTCAGCTGCATTAAGCCGGTAGGAGCCTTCTACGTTTTTGCTGATATAAGCAATTATCTTGGAAGAGAATTTTGTGGTACAAAACTCAATACCTCACTGGATTTCTCACAGACTATGCTTGAAAAGGGCCATGTAGCCGTAGTTCCTGGAGCTGCATTCGGGATTGACAATTACATCAGACTTTCTTATGCAACTTCAATGGAAGTCATAGAAAAAGGTCTTGATACTTTTGAACGCTTTATTAAAGATAATCTAAAATAGGAAGGTATAGCACAGTGAACAGGAAGGAATATCAAAATCCTTTAATAAGCAGATACGCAAGTAATGAAATGTCCTATATATTTTCAGAGGACTATAAGTTCTCAACCTGGAGGAAGCTTTGGGTGGCCTTAGCGGAAAGCGAGATGGAGCTCGGCTTGAATATCACCCGGGAACAGGTGGATGAATTAAAGGAACACATACATGACATCAACTATGAGGACGCAGAAAAAAGGGAGAAGGAGACAAGGCATGACGTGATGTCCCATGTTTATGCCTATGGTCTCCAATGTCCCAAAGCCAAACCGATAATACACCTTGGAGCGACCAGTGCATTTGTAGGGGATAACACTGATGTGGTACAGATGTCGGAGGGCTTGAAGCTCGTAAAGACTAAACTCCTTAATGTAATCAGCAATCTCGCTGCTTTTGCAGATAAATACAAGAAGCTGCCTGCTTTGGGTTTTACACATTTTCAACCGGCACAGCTGACCACTGTCGGTAAGCGGAGCTGCTTGTGGCTGCAGGATTTTCTTATGGATATTGAAGAGCTGGACTTTCAGATAAGCAGACTCAAGCTTAGGGGAGTAAAAGGCACTACAGGTACTCAAGCCAGCTTTATGGCACTTTTCAATGGCGACCATGCCAGGATAAAAGAGCTGGACAGGAGAGTCACCGAAAAGATGGGTTTTAGAGAGAGCTTTGCAGTCACAGGACAGACATATTCCAGAAAGCTGGATAGTCAGGTTCTGAATGTACTCACCCAGATAGCAGAGTCAGCCCATAAATTCAGCAATGACATACGCCTTCTCCAAAGTCTTAAGGAAGTGGAAGAACCTTTTGAAAAGAATCAGATAGGCTCCTCCGCAATGGCATACAAGAGGAATCCTATGAGATGCGAAAGAATCGCAGCTTTATCCAGGTTTGTGATAACTAATTCTCTTAATCCTGCTATTACAGCAGCAGCCCAGTGGTTTGAAAGAACTCTTGATGATTCAGCCAATAAAAGGCTTGCTGTTCCACAGGCTTTTCTTGCGGTGGACAGCATATTGAATATCATCATAAATGTTACGAATGGTCTTGTAGTATATGAAAGGATGATAAAACGCCATATTGATGATGAACTTCCTTTCATGGCTACTGAGAATATTTTGATGGAGTCTGTGAAAAATGGCGGAGACAGGCAGGAGCTCCACGAAAAGATAAGGCAGTATTCGATTGAAGCCGGCAGAAGAGTGAAGGAAGAAGGCCTGGATAATAATCTTATCAGCCTTATTGAGAGGGATGGGAGTTTTAAGCTGGGTAAAGACAGAATCGAGGAGCTTCTGGATGCGCAGAACTTCATAGGAAGAGCCCCGGAGCAAGTTGAAGAATTCCTTGGGGAGCATGTCTATCCGCTTCTTAAGGAAAATAATGATAAATTGAATGTAAAAGTTGATCTTAAGGTATAAAAAAGGCTTCCATTGAAGCACTTTAACAACCAAGGAAGCCTTTTTTGAAACTCGTTTACGGGGCATGTAAAATTATGGTGGAATAGATGCCCCTACTCGTTATAAAAAGGTTAAGCATATAAAGAATTGCACGAGGAGGAATACATATGAGCAGCATAATGATAAAACAGCTGTATAGAAACGCTGGAGAGTATCTGAATAAAAATATAAAGATATCCGGGTGGGTGAAGACTGAGAGAACCTCCAAGAATTTTGGTTTTATAGAGCTGAATGACGGAAGCTTTTTCAAGAATCTTCAGGTGGTATTCGAAGAGAGCCTTGAAAACTTCGATGATATAGCTAAGCTTTCGGTAGGCTCTGCAATAAGCGTGGAAGGCCTACTGGTGGAATCGCCCGGGGTAAAGCAGCCTTTTGAATTAAAGGCAGCGAAGATTGAAATTGAGGGACTATCCACACCGGAATATCCGCTGCAGAAAAAAAGCCATTCCTTTGAGTTCCTGAGGACAATAGCACACCTGAGACCAAGGACAAATACTTTTTCTGCAGTGTTCAGAGTGAGGTCACTGGTCGCATATGCCATACACAGATTCTTCCAGGAGCAGGGCTTTGTGTATGTGCATGCTCCAATTATCACAGGAAGCGACGCTGAAGGAGCCGGAGAGATGTTCAGGATTACTACCCTGGATATGGAAAACCCGCCAAGGACCGAAGATGGATCTGTTGATTTTTCAAAGGATTTCTTCGGCAAAGCTACAAACCTTACGGTAAGCGGACAGCTTAATGTGGAGTCCTTCTGCATGGCCTTCAGAAATGTATACACCTTCGGGCCTACCTTCAGGGCAGAAAACTCCAATACCGCAAGACATGCCGCGGAGTTCTGGATGATAGAGCCGGAGATCGCCTTTGCAGAGCTCTCGGATAATATGGAGCTTGCGGAGAGTATGGTGAAATATATTATTAATTTTATATTGGAGAATGCTCCGGAGGAAATGGAGTTCTTTAACAGATTTATTGACAATACCTTGCTTGAGAGATTGAATAACATAGTTAACTCAGACTTTGGAGTTGTTACCTATACAGAGGCAGTAGATATACTGATGAAATCCGGAGTGAAGTTCGAATACCCTGTAAAATGGGGGACAGACCTGCAGACGGAGCACGAAAGGTATCTGACAGAACAGGTGTTCAAGAAACCTGTATTCGTAACAGACTATCCCAAAGAAATAAAAGCCTTTTATATGAGGATCAATGATGACAATAAGACAGTGGCAGCAATGGATCTGCTGGTTCCCGGCGTAGGAGAGATCATTGGCGGAAGCCAGAGAGAAGAAAGACTTGATGTGCTTGAAAAGAAAATGGATGAAATGGGACTTGATAAGGAGAGCTACTGGTGGTATCTTGATCTGAGAAAGTACGGCGGTGTCAAGCATTCCGGCTACGGACTCGGTTTTGAGAGAATCATAATGTATATAACAGGAATCAGCAATATAAGAGACGTGATGCCATTCCCAAGAACGGTTAAATCCGCTGACTTTTAAAGATTTCAAAAACTGTTGAATTTTCAACAGTTTTTTTATTAATAAAAATCCTTTAAATGCAATTCATGTAAATATTAAATAGTAAACATAACCTGACGTTAATAACAAATAATATTTATAATGAAGGCACGAAGGAGGAATTTTATGCATTTCAGATTGATAATTGCTGCAATACTGGCATTTTCAATATTATCTTCTGGAGTATATGCAGATCCTGATACAAACTTAATAAAGGAGATTATGGAATGCCCGGAAGAGGAAGTGATTTCAGTATCGAGAAGCTACGAATATATTGAGGTATTAAAATCAATGGGGTACTATAAGAATGACTATAAGGATGATTATATTAATTTAAGGAATGCCGTACTGAGGTTCCAGAGTGATTGCAACCTTCCTGCAGACGGCATCCAGGGTCCGATATTCAAGAGTGCCATGTTAAAAAGACTGATGATGGGATCCATGTTCAGGTCTCCTGACATTATAGCAAGAGCGCCCTCCAAAGGTCACTGGATCACAATTAACCGCACAAATAGAATTCTTACATTATATAGGGGGAAAACCGTTATAAGAAAATATCCCATTGCAATTGGAAGAGAGTCTCACAGGACACCTCAGGGAAAATTCCATGTGTACTTAAAGCGGAAAAACCCTATGTGGTCCGGGGGACGCAACGCAAAGCCTGTGGCAGGAGGTTCCCCTAAAAACCCCCTTGGTAATAGATGGATAGGCCTTTCTCCAGGAAAGGGAAACATTTACGGCATCCATGGAAACAACAGCCCTTATTCCATCGGGCACAGGGTTTCAAAGGGATGTATCCGGATGATCAATTCCGACGTTTTGAGTTTATATAGTATAATCCAAATTGGTGCTCCGGTCTGGATAGGTGATGATAATACATTGAGAAAATGGGGAGTGACCCAGAAGAGCTTTCATTAATATACAGTTAAGAGCTATACAATTTACTCAATTAAAAAGGAATACTATAATAGTATTCCTTCAATGTTTTATATGTAATTTCAAGTTGTTCGGTTTTTGTGCGATTTAAAATTTTAAGATTTGGCAGGGGCAGTAGGACTTGAACCCACAACCAACGGTTTTGGAGACCGCTACTCTACCAGTTGAGCTATACCCCTGCGATACTTTTATATTATATATAAAAAAATGAGTCAAGTCAATAGCTTATTATAACCTTTATTAGCATTTCAATGTTAATATTACAGTAATAATTATCTTAAGGTATATACATAATAGATATGTATATACCTTTTTTTACGATTATTCACTTAAGAGGTGCACCATGGAAATATCCAATATACTTCAGGATAATATTGCTGCTTTAAAAAAAACATTTATAGCCGACGAGTCTTTGCTTTTCAGAGAGTTTTCCATTGGAGGGGCAAAAAATGTAGAATGCGTTGCTGTCTATGTGGATGGATTGGTTAATGTAACAAGGATAAATGATGAAATAATCAGCCCTTTACTGGACATGAAAGCCTCAGAAACAAATACAGATATTTATCTGCCTTCAGTTTTGAAGAATAAAATAACCTCCGCACAACTGGAGACTACAGGCAATTATAATGAATTGACAAACTTTTTACTTAACGGATATACTTCAATTCTTATGGATGGTTATAAACAGGCAATTGTAATAAATACTTCAGGTATGGAAAGGAGAAAAATAAGTGAGCCGGATACAGAAAAGGTGGTCAGAGGCCCGAGAGAAGGTTTCAATGAGTCTTTATTCACCAATATCTCATTATTGAGGTCCCGGATAAAAAGTGAAAGCCTGAAATTGCATTTCAGGGAGGTCGGAAGGCTGACAAAGACAAAGGTGTGCCTATGTTATCTTGAAAACGTAGCCTCCCTTGACACAGTTAAAGAAGTGGAAAGAAGACTGGATCATATAGATATTGATGGGATACTTGACTCCGGCTATATCCAGGAATTGATTTCAGATGAACGTTATTCTCCTTTCAGGACCATAGGTCATACAGAAAAGCCGGACGTGGTTGCAGGCAAGCTTCTGGAAGGAAGATTGGCAATTTTCTGTGATGGCAGTCCCTTTGTGCTGACCTTGCCGTATATTTTCATTGAATACTTTCACGTCAGTGAAGATTATTACAGCAATTACTATTATGTCACATTCAACAGGCTGTTGAGCTTTACAAGTTTTTTCATTACTACAAGTATACCGGCAATATATACTGCTCTGATAACCTTTCACCAGGAAATGCTCCCAACGCCTCTTATACTAAGCATTTCAGCTGCCAGGCAAGGTATACCGCTGCCTACTATTGCAGAGATGATACTGATACTCTTTGTATTTGAAGTTTTGAGGGAAGCATCCTTGAGGATCCCGACTGTTGTGGGACAGACAATAAGCATAGTCGGTGCCTTGATCATAGGCCAGGCTGCCGTTGAAGCAAAACTGATAAGTGCTCCGATAATCATTGTTGCAGCGGCCTCCGGATTGACAAGCTTTCTTGTTCCTAAAATGGAACAGGGAGTAATAATAGTCAGGCTGGTTTTTCTTCTTTCCTCAGCCTTTTTGGGTCTATATGGATATATTTTCAGCGTAATAGCTATGTATATTCATCTTGCATCAATGAAGTCCTTTGGCATACCATACATGCTGTTTATCAGCTCGTTGTCCGTTGAGGACCAAAAGGATGTTCTTATCAGAGCTCCATGGTGGCTTATAAAAAAACGCCCCAAATTAATCGCAGAGAAAAATATAAGAAGACAAAAAAGCTGATACTTGAATGGATGATTAATATGAAAAAAATAAATACTCTATTTCTGATCGGTATTCTACTGTCAAGTACCTGGCTTTTGTCCGGCTGCTGGAACTACAAGGAGGTTGAGCAGCTTTCCATAGTTTCAGGGGCGACAATAGACATGGTTGAAAAGGATAAGGTTCTTGTTACTGTAGAAATAATAAGCGTGAAGCAGGATCCAAAGCAGTCAGCCTTAGAACCTGTGTATATTCAAGCAATCGGAGATACTTTTTTTGACGCTGTGAGACAGATGGTGGCGGTGCAGGGCAAAAGGCTCTACTGGAGCCATGCAAAAGTCATAGTACTCGGTGAAGAAGTCGCAAAGCGTGGGGTCAGCCATGTTCTGGACTTTTTGAATAGGGATGCGGAAATAAGAGAGGACATGTGGGTGCTTTTATCCCGGGAAAATACTGCAAGCGCTATATTTTATGCAAAGCCCGAGACAGAAAGCATACAAGCCTATGAACTGGATTATACGTTACGTGCCCAAAAAGCAATATCCAGATATCCGGCAGTGGAGCTGTACCGATTTCTGGATATGATATCCAGTAAAAATACAACTGCAATACTACCAACACTCAAACTTATTTATGAAAGAGGAAAAACCACAACTTATGTTACGGGTTCCGCAATTATCAAGAGCGATAAGCTGATTGGCTACCTGAATGAACAGGAATCAAAAAGCCTGCTTTGGATCCGTGAGGAGTTGAAAGGAGGCTTGTTTGTAGTCAGGAATGCAGGCAAAGTTGGTATAGATGTTACCCTGGAAATAAATAAAAGTAAAACAGAAATAAAGCCCTTTGTGGAAGACAACAAGCTGATAATGAAGGTTTATGTGGATGTGGATGTAAATATCGCAGAAATAATGGGCCGCGAGGACTTCATCAGTGAAGATGGCAGAAACTCGCTTAAAAAGGAAGCAGAAAAGCAAATAAAAAAAAGTTTGGATAACCTTATAGAAAAATCACAAAAAGAGCTTAAGGCCGACTTGTTTGGCTTTGGAGAAACAATTGAACGCAGTATTCCCGGTATACCAGAGAACATAATAGAGGATTGGGATGAATTCTTTATTGATCTGGAAACTCTTGTTGATGTAAATGTCACCATCACGGGGAGTGGAACCAGCAAGACCCCAGTAAAGGTAGGAAAATAAAAATGTGGATGATCATGATATTTTCATATACCCTTGTATCAATAATCGATATCAGATCCTTTACAAAACCAGGTAATAAGAGTCCCCTTGTACTATATATAATCTTAATGGTGATTTCCTGCGCAATAGGTATAGCAAATGGCTACATAGAAGATATGCCCAGCCCTGCGATCCCAATCAAGGCTATAGTAGAAGCGATTAAAGGCAATTAATGGAGGAAATATGAAAAAGGAGACTATTTCAGACATACAAGGTATCAGCTTATTGATACTTTTCATTTATGGAAGTACCTTGGTAATGGGAACCGGGGGAAATGCAAAAAATGACATATGGATAGCTATTATGTTGGCTATAGCAGTTAGTATTCCTACTGTGCTCATGTATGCACGGATCCTCGGCAGATATCCGGGTAAGGATTTATATGATATCCTGTGTGAGGTATTTGGAAACTATGCTGGTAAGTTATTCATCCTGTTTTTCATATGGTTTTCTTTTCATCTTGGTGCATTGGTGCTCAGGAATTTTGGTGAATTTCTGGTCACAGTCGGTCTGCCTGAGACACCTAAGATAGTACCGATAATTATTTTTGCCCTTGTATGTGTTATAGGTGTAAAATGCGGTATAGAAACTCTTGCCAGATGCAGCACATTTTTTGTATTATTTGTTTTTTTCCTGCTAATCATGTTGTCTTCTTTCGCTATTCCCATTATGAAGCCTGAAAACTTGCTGCCAATCCTTAAGAACGGCCTGACGCCTGTATGGCAGGGTGCATTTGCTGCTTTTACCTTCCCTTTCGGAGAAACGGTTGTGTTCCTTATGGTTTTTGACTCTTTAAGCTCATCTAAAACAATTCATCGGGTATACTTAAAAGCACTGATTATCAGCGGCATGTTTATTGCTTTTGTATCTGCAAGAAATATTATGATATTAGGCTCAGAAACTGCCGGAGCTGTTTACTTTCCATCCTATTCTGTCATAAGCAGAGTCAATATAGGAAACTTCTTACAAAGGCTTGAAATATCAGTAACTATTGTATTTATTATCGCAGGTTTTATTAAGATATGCATTTGCCTGCTTGCTGCGTCAAAAGGGGTAACAAAGCTGTTCGGGTTTAAGGATTACAGATATTTTGTAACCCCTGTGGCGCTATTGATGGTCAACCTGTCATACCTGCTGTATGACAGCATAATGGAGATGTTTGAATGGGCAGAAGAAATATATCCATATTATGCTCTTCCCTTTCAGGTGATACTTCCACTGATTATACTCATTGCAATTGAGATAAAGTCCCGGCTGCAAAAGAAGGAGGTGAAGACAGAAGATAAAGCCCAGGTGTAAACTACCAGGGCTTAATCTTTGAATAAACCTCCGAACATTTTACTGCTTATATTTGGAAAGAAAAGAAATATGATCAATAGTACAACCCACCAGTTGTCATTTAAAACCAAACCTCTTACAGTATTGCTGACTCCGCCCAATAACTCTCCCACCGGCAGCGGAGGTAGGGAGAAAGGCACAGGAGCAGCAGTTGTTTTTGGAACAAGAGCCGAAAGCAGGCTGCTTACCGGTGAAACCGCCGGAGCTGGAGCAGGCGGTCATGGAGCTGCAGCCGGAGGTAACGCAGTATAACTTGTTGATGAATGCTTATGGCTCATTTTAAAGCCTCCCTTCAGGGTTAGCGGATTGAACAAACCCTTAATTCCATAATATGAGGCTTTGCCTTTTTAGTGACAAAAAACTAATGTTGCGACATTCTAGGTTACGAGGTCGCGGGGTTTCGAGGTTTCGAGGCAAGCTCGGGTATTTCTTGCGGGTCTAGGTATGGGCAACACAAGCTATATAGTACTTTTCGCAGTGTATTCGGTGGATCTAGTCCTATACTCATAAGGAATACCCTGACTCCCCGCAACCTCGTAACCTCGAAACCTCGAAACCTGCGCACGTTAGTACGCATTTTTCTACAGATACGCAAAATTAAAGGAGAGTCTTATACTCTCCTTTATATTAGAACCTTGTTCTCATTGTTCCTGTTATTGTTGTTCCGGTTGTTCCAGCCATGTTCCTTTCAGCTGTTTCGATCAGCCTTTTTACCATCTGACCGCCGATTCTTCCTGCGTCTCTTGCAGTGATGTCCCCATTATATCCTTCTTTTAAACTAACACCTACTTCAGTAGCTATTTCAAACTTAAACCTGTCAAGAGCTGCTGATGCCTGGGGTACTACTTTTTGATTGTTTCTTGCCATTTATACTCACCTCCCAAAATGAATATGTATAATGAGTTAATAATTATTAACTCATTATTATTTTGGTTTGGCTTCATGTTTTTAATTCAAGTAAATTCTGGTTAAAATGGAGCTTTAAAAGCTTCATGAATCTGCCACAAAATCCATTACAAAAATAGATGAATAATTGCAAATAATAATATTGTCATGATGAATGATAATAAAAAGAAAGGAGATTGATTAATGAAAAAAGCAAATAAAGCAAAAAGGATCGTTTGTGCAGTATTGATCATGTGTATGGCATTTGCATCAGGTACTACAGCTTTTTCTGAAAGTAATCCGATTACAGCATACAGATTGGATCCCGATGAAAAAATAAGCTCCCGCACGAATAAGAAATATTTGGAGGAAGCTGTTATCAAGCTCATGCAGGAAGGTAAGCTGACAAAGGAAAAAGCAGAAAAAATACTTGAGTATAAGAAGAAAAGGGCTGATGAGCTGAGTAAGCTGACAAAAGAACAGATAAGGGCTTTGAAAAGGGATAACAAGAAAAACAGCCTTCTTGGAGATTTAATAAAGGATGGAATAATAACTGAAGAAGAAGCACAGGTCATCAAAGCTAAGCTTCGTGAAATGAAGGATATAAGAATGAACGACGGCATGCAGGGCCTTGTTGATAAAGGTGTGCTCACAGCAAAGGACATAGAAAATATCAGAAGCTATATGCTCAAAGTCCGTGAGGAGAGAAAAGCAAAGCTTGAAAAGCTGAAAACAATGACTGCGGAAGAACGTAAGCAGTATTTTATTAATGCCAAGAAGGAAAGAAAGGATATACTGACCAGAATGGTTGAAGATAAAGTGATAACCAAAACTCAGGCCGAGGAGATCGACAAAGCCATTCCGGAGCTGAATAGATTAAGGCACAGGAAATTCTGATATTCATAAATCCGGCCCTAAGAAATTAGGGCCGGATTTATAATTCTACAAAACAGGAAGGTCCAGGATGAATGCTGCGCCGGTTCCGGAATTTTCAGCAGTTAATTTTCCGTTGTGTTTTTCTACAACAGCCTTTGATATGGCAAGTCCAAGGCCAAAATTACCTTTTACTCCCTTATAGAACCTTTCGAAAATATTCGGCAGCTCATTGTATCCGAAGCCCGGACCATCATCCGATATAATGGTTCTTACCAGCTTGTCGGAGATAAGCTCTGATTTTATAGTTACAGTCTTTTCGGCGTATCTTATACAATTGGTCAAAATATTGGTAACTGCTCTTGAAAGCTTTTCTTCATCTGCATTTATAATAACTGCTGTTTCTATTGCAGTTACCTTGATACTAATACTATTTTTTGCAGCAATTCCATTTATCCTGTCGACGCAACTGTGTATAAGCTCATTATAGTCCAGTGTACTGAAGCTGTAACTCTCCTCGATTGCATCAAGCCGTGACAGGTACAGCAGGTTTTCCACCAGATGGGTCAGACGCTTGGATTCGTCTATTATAATATCAGCAGAAGCTTTTGTATCAGTGACGTTGTATTTGATTCCTTCTGCATAGCTCTGTATGGACATGAGAGGTGTTCTGAACTCATGGGATGCATTCTGCAGGAAGGTTTTTTGTGCTTTATCATGGGTCTCAAGCTTTTCAGACATTATATTGATATTATTAACAAATTCACTCAGCTCATCATATACCGGAGTATCTATCTTAGTACCGAAGTTTCTTTCAGCTATTGAGCGTATATGCTTGTTGAGAGTGCTGAAAGGAGCAGATATCTTTTTTGATACGACAGAGGAGAATATTACAATTATAAATGCTGACAAAAGCAGAATCACAAGAAGGATGGTGTTTATACCTATCTGAAGCTGGTTGACCTTTTCAAGGCTGGAATAAATTACAATCCAGCCGAGACCGAAGCTGTTCTTCTGGGATACGGGCTTTACTATTGCGACATATTCGGTTCCTGAAAGAAAAAAGTTCAGATAGCTTTCCTTGCTTATTTTCTTTGATTTATTAATCTCTGTTGATATTTTTTCCAACAGGTCCGCACCCGCAGTGGAATGCCATTCAATAGGGGAGTTGATGATGTTGGTATTCTTGTCCAGCAGTATATAATCCGCATTCAAAACTGACAGCGGCTCCCGCAAGGATCTGTCAAGAAGTGCATAAAATCTGAATACCTCAACGCCTCTGACCTTCTCCACAGGAAGAGCAGGTGGGGTATTTTTATTGAAGATGAATATATCCGGGCCTCTCTTCAAAGCTGTATCCTCAGTACGGGAGGCAATTCTGCTCAGTTGTTCGATGATATCCTTTTCAATGTAGATACGTATGCTTACATTGAATATCACTGCAACCAAAGCAATAAGAGTTATGATAACTACAAGGTTATATTTGAAAATTCTCCATTTAATTGTGTTAGTTTTCATAATATCATTCCTTTTTATAATACGCAGTGCACTTAAGCTATCAGCCTGAAGCCGAAGCCCCAGACAGTTTCGATTTTCAGTGCAGAGCCTGCGTCAGAAAGCTTTTTTCGGATACGCTTTATCATGTCATCCGTAGCCCGGGTCTCTACTTCATTTTCGAAGCCCCACACCTTGTCCAGCAGTTCGCTGCGGCTGACTGCCCTGTTTTTATTGATTGCCAGGTAATAAAGCAGTGAGAATTCCATTCCTGTGAGTCCTATATCCTTCCTGTTGAATTCCACTTTTTTAATGTTGTGATTAATAGTAATATCGGGTAATTTTAAAACTTCTATTATTCCGGTCTGTGCTTTATCAAGCTCAATTCTTCTGAAAACGCTTCTGATCCTCGCAATAAGCTCCATAGGACTGAAGGGCTTTGTGAGATAGTCATCACAGCCAAGAGTCAGTCCTGCAATTTTATCCGGCTCGGTATCCTTGGCCGATACTATAATGATAGGTACAGCACTTGTATGGCGCACCTGGGAACATAAGGAGTATCCGTCCATCCCGGGCATCATTACATCTATAACAAGCATATCAGCCGGTTTTTCATTAAAGGCTTCAAGTATTGATTGTCCGTTGTTGAAGGTTTCAACTTCATAGCCTTCCTTTACAAGGAAGGACTTTATTATATTGCAAATATTGACCTCATCATCTGCTATATATATCCGCTTTTTATCCATGCTTATTCACCTCTTGCTACATTTTGCGGAATACAACAACGTTTTTATTCACATTCCGCACTTTTTTTGCAGTGTAATTGTGTCATAAGGAACACTTTATAACCTATTTTAACATGAAAACTTAATAATTACATTTCTAAAAATTTGTTGCTTTAAATTTGCCACAGTTTTGCGGAGATTTTGTTGCCCCTGCAAGACTAAAATAGGTTTGTGGTACAGAACCACTGAACAATAGCCCAAAAAAATACATATCATAAAGGAGTGTAAAAAATGATTGATAAGAAAAAAATTCTGGGAGCAGTACTTGCAGGAGTACTCACAGTCGCGGGTGCGACTTCAGCCTTTGCAGCCGAACCAACCGCTAACCAGCCAATTGTAAAACAAAAGCCTTTCATCAAATTCGATAAAAGTGAGCTGACGGACAAAGTAAAAGCTGCTATAAACGGTCTGGTATCTGCAGGAACCATAACCCAGGCCCAGGCAGATGCTGTAGTAAAAGAATACACCCCGGGCGAAGGAAGGAAAATGCTTGCTATACAGAGCATAAGTCCGATGAGTGAACTTGTGAAGGCAGGTACCATAACCCAGGCTCAGGCAGATGCAGTCAATAAAGCAGTAAAGGAAGGAATTGCTGAAGAAAAAGCCCTGGAAGATATATTCAAGGGGCTTGTAGCCGATGGGACAGTGACAGAGGCGCAGAAAGATGCAATACAGAAGGTTTTCCCACAAAAAGGTATATTTGTAAAGCCTGCCTTAAAGAACTCATTCTCATTGGATAAGCTTGTGGAAGCCGGCACAATCACCCAGGCCCAGGCTGACGCTTTTAGTGAGTCCATGAAAACTGCAAGAGCAGCTAGAAAATCTTCAGCAGATGTTTTGAAGGATTTGGTAGCTGCCGGCACAATCACCCAGGCCCAGGCTGATGCATTTGATTCCGCATTAAAAGCTATAAGAGAAGCTAAAAAATCTCCTGAAGAGGTCTTGAAGGATTTGGTTTCTGCAGGAACGATCACCCAGGAGCAGGCAGATGCGATGCAAAAAACCGTACCACCCTTTGGTAATAAATTCTCTTCCAGAGGACTAAAAGGCAATTCCCTGGAGGAGCTTGTAAAGGCCGGCACAATCACCCAGGCCCAGGCTGATGCTATCAATGCTGCAATTAAGGAAGCGCTGAGTTCATCAGGCAGTAAATTGTCAACCGATAAAATATAGGAAGTCTATTATAAAAGCTTCCTTTTAGATAAATTTGAAAGAGTCCGGATAATCGGGCTCTTTCATTGTTTGCCACAAACTTGCCACAAATATATATGGAAAATTAACCGATAAATAGAAAAGGATATATTCATGCACGGATGCGAATATGAAGGAGGTGACATTTATGAGCTTCTCACCGGTATTGGCATCGGCAGAAAGTATATGCAGCTGTAGTTCAGGTATAGCAGTCAAGAATGCCCTTTTAAAGCCTCGACATAAGAAAAGGGAATGAACAGGAAGAGGATGCAGCAGTTTCAAACCGTTTAGTATTTTGGTTTGAAGGGGGAGGTATAATATATGTTTCAAGTATATCTAGCTGTGAATGATGTAAATTTGAATCATTTATTTTCTTTATATTTACAGAAAGAGGGCTTCAATATAACATCCTTCCTGAATGGAGAAAAAGCTTCCGAATATATTGATAAATGCCCTCATCTATGGATAGTGGACAGTTTGCTTCCGGACATAGACGGGTATCAGCTTATGGGTGAAATCAAGGAAAAATTCCCTCGTATTCCTGTTATTCTGATGTCTGAGCGTAATTCAGGCATGGACAGGGCATTGGGCTTGGAGATGGGATGTGATGATTACCTGTCAAAGCCATTTTTGCCCAAGGAACTGGTGATACGAGCAAAAAAAATACTTGAGCGGACTTACAGAGGCGGTCCTGTTTCCCAAAGGACTTTGGTATACAACATTAAGCCTTATGTGATTGATGAGTACAAAAGAATTGCCTGTAAGGATTCGAATATTATCAAGCTGACCTCAAAGGAATTTGATCTTTTATTGTTATTTGTCAAAAATCCCCTGAGGACTTTTTCCAGGGAACAGATACTAAAATACATATGGGGGCAGGATTACTTCGGTTCCGACAGGTCGGTGGATGATCTGGTAAGAAGGCTGAGAAAAAGAATGAAGTTTATCCGGATCGAATCAGTTTACGGATATGGTTACAGAATGTTGAACAACAATTAAATAGAAAAAACATGGTCTCAGGTGTTGCTTATGCCTGAGACCATGTTTTTTCTATTTATTACATAATTTATCACAATATACCACACTTGAACATAATGCTCTGATAATTATTCCGCATTTGCTTGTTAACATCAAAATATAAATACAAATCTATGAGAGGTGAAGCAAATGTCAATAAACCCGCTTAACAGCACTAATCAAATGACCGGCAGCAATAACAACAGGATACCGTCATCAGAATTGGGAAAGGATGATTTTTTAAATCTCCTTGTTACACAGCTGAAATACCAGGATCCCTTAAGTCCGATGGACAACACCGAATATGTTGCCCAGCTTGCGCAGTTCAGCACCCTTGAGCATATGGAGAATATGAGTAGCGGAATATCCTACATGGAAGCATTGACAATGACCGGAAAGTATATTACAGGGACGGTGGTGGACACGGGCACCGGTGACAGTGAGGGGATTTCAGGTGTTGTAGACTCGGTAAAGCTTAAGAGCGGCAGTGTCACACTGCTGGTTCAGGGAGTTGAAGTCAGGCTGGAGGATATTACAGATGTACAGGACTATAACAGAAGTGACACTGCAAGTCTTTCCTCACTGATAGGCCAGACCTGTGAAGGCTATATATATAATTCCGAAAATCTTGACCTGATAGGAGTAAAAGGCAAGGTGACAGGTATTGCAAAAGGTGCCTATGAAGACTATGCAGTGATGGATGGGGTTCTGTGCGAAGTAGAATCAATCCTTTCCGAAGACTATTCAAGCTCACAGAGTATGCTTGAATATCTCCAGGGAAAGCTCGGTTCAGAAATTGATATTGACGTTACCGACAGTGAGACGGGAAAAATAGTACCTGTGACTGCAGAACTGGAATCAGTATACGAGGAAGACGGTGAGCTGAAAGTAAAACTGAACGGTGTTAATGTTCCAGTGGACGGATTATTCAAAATAGGTGAGTGAAAAGGAGGCGATTATTATGATGAGATCATTATTTTCAGGTGTATCAGGACTCAGAGCGCACCAGCAGAAAATGGATGTAATAGGCAACAATATTGCTAACGTAAACACTGTGGGTTTTAAGGCTTCGAGGGTTACCTTCAGCGACATACTTAACCAGACTATAAGCGGGGCTACCTCTCCTGATTCGAATACGGGGAGAGGCGGCAGAAACCCTATTCAGGTAGGTCTGGGTGTGGTGATAAATTCAATAGGTACAATAACAACAGACGGAAGCACAGAAAGCACCGGGTATCAAAATGACCTCTCAATCAGTGGAAACGGTTTCTTTATTGTAAGGAACGGAAATGAAGCCTCGTACCAGTTTACCAGGGCAGGGAATTTTACATTGGATGAACTGGGCAACCTTGTGACCTCAGAGGGTATGAATGTATATGGGTGGCAGGATTACGGCGGAATACAGCAGGAGGATGGGACCTATGAATTTGATACAGACAAATTAGTTGAACCGATCAACCTGTATTCAGATGCGTATAACTATAATAAAAAGATAATAGCTGCTGAGGCAACTGAAAATGCGACCTTCAAGGGGAATCTGGATGCTGCGGAGGAAGCACTTGGAACTGCGCTCAACAATATTGGAACTACAATACCGGATCCGCAGTTCACAACCACTCTGACTGCATATGACAGCCTTGGCAACGAATATGAGGTAGATGTAGAATTCACCAAGTGTTTTGTCGACAGTACAGATGCAGATAATCCCATCACCTCATGGTATTGGCAGATACAGGATTCAGAGGATGTCACCCTGGGAGATGACGCCAGCGGCTATATTCAGTTTAACAGCAAAGGCAAAATTATCACCGGTGAGGATGGATACTCCACAACTCCTGCTGTAGATTTCATACCTGATGCATTAACAGGTGCGGGTGGATTTCCTGTAAAGCTTGATTTCAGCAACCTGACGATGAACAGTCAGGACAGTTCAATAAAGTCGGATGATGTAGACGGCTGCCCTTCCGGCACATTGGAGGACTACAGCATAGGCTCGGACGGGATTATTATGGGCGTTTATTCCAACGGAAAGCAGCAGCCTCTTGGTATGATAGCCCTCGCAAGCTTTGATAATGCCGCAGGACTTCAGAAAGCCGGTTCCAACACCTATTATGCTACTGCAAATTCCGGAGATTTCACAAATGGAACAATGGCAGGTACCGATGGGGCAGGCACACTGAATGCAGGGAGCCTTGAGATGTCCAATGTGGATTTGTCCAGCGAGTTCAGCCAGTTAATAATAACCCAGAGAGGCTTCCAGGCAAACAGCAGGATAATAACCGCATCGGATGAAATGCTGCAGGAATTGGTAAATCTAAAGAGGTGATGATATGAGTTCAACCTTTTCTTGTTATCAGATCGCAAAATCGGGAGTATACACAAGCCAGAGAGCTTTGGAGGTTATAGGGCACAATCTGTCCAATGCTGATACTGTAGGATATGTTAGGCAGCAAATGTTGCAAGCAGATAACAGACCGCAAATATACTCTGGAAAACAGATAGGTACAGGAACGTCGGTAAGTGAAATAAGGCAGGTAAGGAGTGCTTTTCTTGATAATGCCTACCGTAAGGAGAACAGCTTGAAGGGGTATTGGAACGCAAGGCAAAGTACCATTGAAGACGTAGAATCGATTCTTGATTCATTATCTGAAAACAATGGACTGGGCGCAGCAATTGATGATTTTTTTCAGGGCTGGGAAGAGCTTGCCAAGGACCCGGAGGATAGAACATCCCGTGAAGCGGTAGTTGAATATGGAAATTATTTCGCCGAAATAGTCAATGAAATAGCTGAGCAGCTGGACCAGCTGCAATCGAACCTGGATGAACAGATAAACTCACTGGTTAGTGAGATAAACTCCATAGCTGACCAGGTAGCAGAATTAAATCAGATAATCCTTGTAAACGAAAATAACGGGCAGAATGCAAATGATTACAGGGATCAACGAAATTTGCTGCTGGATACACTTTCCGGGTATATGGGAATAGAAGTAACAGAAGCGGAAAACGGCATGATTAATGTTTATGCAGGAGGCCGCAGTATTGTAAGAGGTAATAATTCCTGTCATATGGACTGCAGCTATAACACTTCAAATGGCTCGTTTGCAACTGTTGTTTGGGAAAACTCCGGCGAAGAGGTCAGGTTGAAGGATGGAAAGCTGTTTGGCTTTATTGAAGCCCGGGGTGATGTGTATGGCGGTGAAGGCAGTGTTGACAACGGTTCACCTATAGAGTCGGCTGTTGTAGATGATGATTCAGATTCATATACCTTTTCTTCTGAATCAATGAATTTCATTTCCGAGTTGCGGACTGGACTCAACATGCTTGTTAGTCTCATGACAAGAAAGATAAATTCCATACACGGGCAGGGCAAAGGTCTGGATGGCAGTAACGGATTGAGCTTCTTTGCAAGGATAGATGAGAATCTGCCCTTTGAAGCAGGAAATATCAAAGTAAATCCGGAGCTTTCAGACCCGAACAAAATAGCAGCCTCAAGAACCGGTTCAGCCGGAGATGCCGATATCGCAAATGAAATTGTTGATTTCAGAAATATTGATTATTTCAAGAATGACTCATTGAAAATGAACATTAATGATTTTTATAACCTTCTTGTTGACTGGGTCGGAACTGCCGGTCAGGAAGCCGCGTCATTTTTCGACAATCAGAGCACACTGGTGCTGCTGGCAGATAATAACAGGCAATCAGTTTCTGCTGTATCTATGGATGAAGAGCTTGCAAACATGATTAAATACCAGCATTCGTATAATGCCAGTGCAAGAGTAATGACCACAATCGATTCCATGATGGAGAATATAATAAACAGTATGGGCAGAGCGGGGAGGTAATAAGCATGAGTTCATTCCTGGGCTTGAATATAGCAATGAAAGGTATTTTTGCCAGCCAGAGATCCATATATGTAGTGGATCACAATATAAGCAACGCCGATACAGAAGGCTACTCGAGGCAGATAAGCGGCCAGACTGCCTCATTGCCCCTTAAGGCAGGCAGGAATCTGGGCATGATAGGAACCGGTGTAAACAGCACTGATGTAACAAGGATCAGAGATATATTTCTTGACAAGCGCTACTGGGAGCAGAACCCCAAATACGGGGAGTGGAATGTGAAGAGCAGTTCCCTATATCAAATTGAAGCAATTATGAATGAAACCTCGGAGAATGGACTGAATGGTGTAATGGCATTATTTATCTCATCAATGGAGGAGTTGTGTAAATACCCTGAAAGCGATGAAGTCAGAACAATTATTAGACAAAACGGTGAAGCTCTCTGTAAGTATCTGAATAGCTCGGCAGCAACCTTGACAGACTTCAGGGAAGATTATAATCAGTGTGTCAAGATCAAGATCAATGAAATAAACTCCTGCGCAAAACAAATACGGGATCTGAATGAGCAGATATATAAGGCGGAGCTTAACGGAACAATTGCCAATGATCTGAGAGATAAAAGGGATTTGCTGGTAGATAAGCTTTCACAGATTGCAGATGTTGAAGTAAATGAAATAAAAACCGGCACCCTGCCCGATGGAAGACAGGATATACGGTTCCAGGTGACAATAAATGGTCAGAATCTGGTAAGTCATTTCCAGGTAAATGAGCTTCAATGCTATGAAATCGATGATGATTCAATTAACAATGGAATGTATGGAATCAAGTGGGAGAATACGGGAAACGAGATCAGAATAGAAGGCGGGGAATTAAAGGCATATCTCGATCTGAGGGATGGCAATGGAGAAAAAGGAAGCTATAAAGGTGTACCTTATTATATGAATATGCTGGATACCTTCGCAAGCACCCTTGCAAAAGCATTCAATGAAGGTATATATGCAGATGGAATACAGCAATGCAGCGGACATGCGGCAGGCTATGGCCTGGATGGCAGTACGGGTGTGAGATTCTTTACCTGTAATGGCATGAGCTCTGAGGAATTCATGGAAAGCGGTGCAGATACAGGGTCGATTTATTCAAATATAAGTGCAGCAAATATATCGGTTTCATCTGATATTTTGGCTGATACAGATAAATTGGCTGCTGCTTCATCATCCGGAGGAGCAGGTAATAGTGAAAATGCCGATATACTGCTTTCAATTTTCAGCGACAGCGGTGTATTTGATGAAGGCATGCCGGAGGACTATATAAACACGATTGTCTCAAATATGGGTATAAATTCCGATTATGCCTCACGTCTGTCAGATACACAGGAAAGTATACTTAATAAAATAGAAAACAGCAGGATATCGGTATCGGGGGTATCTCTCGATGAGGAAACGACAAAGCTGGTAAAATACCAGCAGACTTATAATGCCGCTTCAAAAATGATAAGTGTGCTGGATGAATTACTGGATACCACAATTAATAAAATGGGTATGGGTTAACTATAAACTATATATGAAGGAGTGGTAAAATGCGTATCACCAATGGTATGATGATCAACAACATGCTATGGGGATTAAACAACAATCTTACAAAATTGGAAAAAGCACAGAAGCAGATAACCTCAGGGACACAGATACAGGTTGCCTCAGATGATCCTGTACTGGCTGCGAGAGTATTAAGGATGCGCAGTTATGTTAATGAAACTGCACAACTGCAGAAGAATGCAGATGATGCAGTATCCTGGATGGAATTTTGTGATAGTGCCCTGGATGGGTTGGGGGATGCCGTAGAAGACATAAAAGTGCTTGTAATACAAGCTGCCAATGATACATATAATGAGGAAGATCTTCAGTCAATAAAGTCACAAATCATTGAAATAAAAAAGGGAATCATGGACCTTGGCAATTCCAGCTTTAGCGGGAGATATGTTTTTGCAGGCTTTGATACCGATGAAGCTCCTTTCGTAGCGGAAAACACTGCAATAGGAGATATGATAATGTACCGAGGCAAATACTTATCCCTTGGCGGGATCGTTCCGGCTTCAGTTTCAGATGAAGACTACATAAGCTTCTATCTGAGCAATAAGGATAATTGTGTGACCGGCAGCGTCAAAGAAGAAATCGAATATAAAATAGGAGCTTCAAACAAAGTTTGCATAAACGCTGAAGGAAATGAAATTTTCGGGCAGGAAGGCAGCAGCATTTTTGACAGTATCAAGAAGCTGGAGCTGGCATTAAGTGGTGAAACAAGCTACAAAACAGCGGTTTATAGTGAAGGACCGCCGGAAGAAGTGACTATAGAGACCCATGAGCTCGATATAAGCAGTGTTTTGAGCGATTTGGAGGAGGATACCGGCAGGTTGTTAAAGGCAAGAACAGATTTGGGAGCCAGAACCAGTTATGTAAAGCTTACGCAGAACTGTTTATCAAACAATTATACTATTTTTACAGAGCTGCTCAGCAAGAATGAGGATGCGGATTATGCAGAGACAGCAATCAAGCTTTCCACAGCCGAAACAATATATAACGCATCACTTTCAGCCGGTTCCAAGGTAATACTACATAGTCTCCTTGATTTTCTTGGTTAAAGTGAGGTGCAGAAAATGAGTTCAATCAGTAATACAACACGGATTAGCGGTTTGGTGAGCGGTATGGATATTGACTCTATGGTTGCGAAGCTGATGGATGCTGAAAGGCTACCTCTGGACAAGCTCTACAGAGAGAAGCAGCTTACAGAGTGTAGACAGGATGCTTACAGGGAGATATCCAATGCATTAAGAGCCTTCAATGATAAGTATTTTGATATTCTTAACAGAGACAGCTATATGCTTACACAATCAGCATACAACAGCTTTTCCACCACTATAAGCGATCCCTTGTCAGTAAAGGTAACACCAGGATCAGGAGTTAAATCAGGCTCCCATTCTATAAAGGTAAGCAATCTGGCAACTGCAGCAAAGTACAAAAGCACTGCAGCTGTATCAAAGGATATTATTGCAGCTGCTGAACCGGATTTTGCCGCTGCGGCAGGAAAAGAAATCGTTCTGGAGCTGGATGGGGAAAAATACAGCCTGGAGCTTGGAACAGAAATGTCGAGTATAGAAGACCTCCAGAGCGCTGTTGATAAAGCTGTCGGAGAAGGAAAGGTCGAAATAACCCTGGACGACAGTGGGTATATAGTGGTATCTGCAGCTGCGGACAGCGGTGTGGGCAAGATCACTATCAGCGGGGAAGCTGACAGTGCTTTACCTTCTCTGGGCTTTACGGACGGAGCAAATCTAAGCAACAGGATCAGTATATCAGACACCCTTGAAACGTTGTCGGGAAAAATGGAGGTTCCACTTAGCTTCACTTCAGACGGCAAACTAATATTTTCCATAAACGGCACAAATTTCGAATTTGATAAAACTGATACATTGACTGATATGATGGATGAAATAAATAGCAGTTCTGCGGGCGTGACAATGGAATACAGCCAGATATCCGATACCTTAACATTAACAGCCAAAAAGACCGGAGCAGGCAACAGAATAAATCTTTCCGAAGCAGAGAGCAGCTTTTTTGAGAGCACAGGTGTGACTAACTACACGGCCGGTGAAGATGCCGAAGTATATCTGGATGGTGAAAAGCTGGTAAGGAGCGGCAACACAATCACAGCCGGCGGTGTGACCTATGAGCTGCTGAGTGAAACCACTACAAATGTATCAGTATCAATTTCCCTTGATACTGATGACATTTATGAGAAAATTGAGACATTTGTCAATGATTATAATGCATTAATAGACACTATAAATGACAAACTGACTGAGGAATATGACAGGGACTATCCTCCGCTTACCAGTGAAGAAAAGGAAGCTATGTCGGAAGATGAGATCGAACTGTGGGAATCCAAGGCAAAGACCGGCTTGCTGCATAACGATTCAATATTAAAAAAACTTACAGATGATATGCGTTCCGCACTTTATGTGTCAATCGAAGGTATGTCAAAAAGCTTGTATAACATTGGAATCACTACATCCAGCAGCTATAGTGACAAAGGAAAACTAATAATAAACCAGGAGGTTTTAAAGGAAGCTATAAAAAACAATCCTTCTGAGGTTGTGAATATTTTCTCAAAACAGTCGGAAACCCACTCGGGTACGGTTTCGGTACGCTCCCTGAACAGTGCTGAGAGAGCTGTAAGGACTAGGGAGGAAGGAATTGCACATAGACTTTTTGATATAATGCAGGACTGCATATCTACATACAGGGATTCCTCTGGGAGAAAAGGCACATTGATTGAGAAAGCCGGTCTGGAGGATGATCCAACAGAATTCAGTAATCTAATGTATGATGAGGTTCTTGATTATGAGGAGCAAATAGAGAAGTTTCTTGACAGACTGGCAGAAAAAGAGGAGCAATATTATGCAAGATTTACAGAAATGGAGACTTATATAAGCAATATGAATGCACAGCTCAGTTCACTTCAATCGATACTTGCATAAAGGGGTGTAATATGAATGCAGTTGAATACAAAAAATCTCTGATCATAATGCTTAGCCTGACAGAAAAAATTTATAACAACACATTATATCAATGTCAGGCACTGAAATCAAATAACCTGGAACTTCTTGGCAGCCTTTTGAAGGAGCAGCAGGAAAACATAAATAAGCTGCCGGAATATAAAGGTTCACATCAATTGACTGCCTGCCATGCGGAGGATGCTGAAATCGAAAGCATTGAAGAAAATATCAATTTGATGCTTGATATAATAATAAAAACAATAATTTCAAATATATCCATTGCAAAAAAGCAAAAAGATGAAATAGGCAGTTCCATATGTCTGCTGAAGGTAAACAGGAATACCATAAGGAACGGATACTTCAAAAAGAGCAGTCAGCAGTACGGATATTTCATTGATAAAAAAATTGGAAGATAGCTTAATAATAAAAAGGCCTGCAAAAAATGCATGCCTTTTTATTATTATATAATTTTGCCACAATTTTGCGGAGATTTATAATAAAGAAAAGAGGTAGAATTGAGTATGAAAGCGAAAATATATATAAGCAACCGGAAAGATGCAAGGAGGTATAGTCAATGAATTCAAACATGGGGGTCAGCAGTAAACCTGCAGGTAAATTGCCTGTAAAAAAGCTGATAATAATCGCTATAGCTTTACTGCTTATTGCAGCAATAACATTTGCAGGTATTAATTATTTCAAATCAAAAGGTGCAAAAAACGCTGCTGTTCAGCAGGCAACCGCTTCCGCACAGGTGGGAGACCTGACTGTTTCAGTATCAGGCTCCGGGCCTATAAGCTCTGCGAACAAATATGATCTGACATCCAATGTAAACGGAACTCTTACAAAGATATATTTCAAGGATGGCGACAAGGTCAAGGCCGGTGACCTGATTTTTGAAATAGATGACAAGGATACACAGCTCCAGATAAAGCAGCTTCATAACAGTATCGCACAGGCACAGCTTACCAGGGACAGTAATATTAAGGATCTCGAGTCAAGCACTGTCACAGCTCCTATTGACGGAGAAATACTGGATGTTCAGATAAAGGAAGGAGACAACATTTCAAACAACAGTACTTTGCTTACCATAACGGATAAGTCAAAGCTGAAGCTTCTGGTTCCCTTCAACAATACATATAGAAATAAGCTCTCTGTTGGACAGAAGGTAACAGTAAACGCATATGATTCAGACAAAGATGAGCTGTTTGTTGTGGAAGGCAGCATCTCAAGCATCAGTACTCCCAGCTATAGTACAAGTAACGGTGCGGAAGTTTATAACGTTGATGTGATAATGGACAATTCCAGTTCCTTGAAGGAAGGAATGATCGGAAATGTTGAGATAAATATAGACGGATTTATTGCCAAAAGTAAAGGCAGCAATACTCTCAGCTACTTGAAGAGCATGACGGTCAAGGCTGCATCGGGAGGAACTTTAAGCAAGCTGAACGTTCAGAATGGCCAGAACGTCAAAAAAGGCGATATACTGGCAGAGCTTGATAACGATGACCTGGAGCTTACTATTCAGACAGATAACCTGAAGCTGGAGGACCTGGGCCTGGAGCTCCAGACCGTAGAAGAAAGGCTCCTGGATTTCAAAATATATGCCCCCTTTGACGGAACCTTCACTTTAAACGATATAGAACAGGGAAACAGTATCAAGCAGGGGGATATACTCGGCAGCGTAGCAAATTACGATACAATGGAATTCATCATAGATGTTGATGAACTGGATATCGCCAAAATCCAGACCGGTCAGAATGCCAATGTAACGATAGACGCTCTTTCTGAAACGACTGACAAACCTCTGAAAGGAACTGTTTCTAAAATTGCGGTAGAGGGAACCTCCTCTAATGGAGTATCAACTTACCCGGTAACTATCCAGATCGAAAAAAATCCAGCCCTTAAAGGCAGTATGAGTGCAAATGCTGAAATAGTAGTCAGCCAGAAAACAAATATATTGTATGTTCCTGTTGATGCGGTTACGAAACGAAACGGTAAGAGCTTTGTAAGGGTCGTAAGCACAGCAGCCGCTGCGGACAAGAATGCCAATAGTCCTGATAATGAAGGAAAGTCTGAAACAACCAAGAAGGTGAATAACCAGAAGAATGGTGAGCAGCAGCAAATAGAGATGCGTGAAGTAAAAACAGGGATAAGTAATGCAGAATACATAGAAATAACAAGCGGATTGAAAGAAGGAGAAAAAGTTGTCGTAACATCTGCATCAGGCTCCGGTAATAATATGCAGAACCGGATGATGATTATGGGCGGTCCTCCATCAGGCGGCGGTAATGTCAGAAGGTCTAATTAGGAGGGGAATCCATGATAGAAATTAAAAGTATGAGTAAAATCTACAGGATCGGTGACGTAGAGGTCAGAGCGTTGAATGATGTAAGCCTGAGTATACAACAGCATGAGTTTGTTTCGATAATCGGACCCTCAGGCTCAGGAAAATCCACGCTCATGAACATGATAGGATGTCTTGATGTGCCGACCAGAGGAGAATATTACCTTGACGGCGTGGAGGTAAGCAGACTTAATGATGAGCAGCTTGCCAACATCAGAAATCACAAGATAGGCTTCATATTCCAGGGCTTCAACCTGCTTCAGAAGCTTACAGCAGTGGAAAATGTAGAGCTGCCGCTTATTTACCAGGGAGTGCATACAAAGGAACGGTATGATAAGTCTGTAGAGGCATTGAAGCTGGTAGGCCTGGAAGACAGGGTGCATCACAGGCCTACGGAGCTTTCAGGTGGACAGCAGCAGCGTGTTGCTATTGCAAGGGCTCTGGTAGGAAACCCTCCAATGATATTGGCGGATGAGCCTACAGGGAACCTGGATTCAAAGTCCGGCAAGGAAATAATGCGCATGCTCAAGGAGCTGCATCAGAAAGGAAATACAATAGTATTGATAACCCATGATAATGAAATAGCAATGCAGGCCGAAAGGATCATACGCATACAGGACGGAGAAATCATAGAGGACAGGATGGTGGGATAGATGGGTTTTATGCAGGCATACAAAATGGCAATTAAAAGCATCCGCAGCAATAAGGTACGTTCCTTTCTCACCATGCTTGGAGTAATAATAGGAGTGTCTTCGGTAATAGCTGCAGTGGCCTTTGCCCAGGGCAGCACAAAAAGTATAACGGACACGATAGAAAGCATGGGTACCAATCTAATTCAGGTCAATATAATGGGGAGGAACAGCAATAGGAATGTCACCTATGCACAGATAAAGGAATTCTCAGATAAGAACAGTGCTGAAATAGCAGCGGTAGCTCCTCAGACAAATTCAAATGCTACAGTAAAGTACAAGACCAATACCAGAGAAACAAACATTCTGGGGACCAGTCCGGACTACCAGACAATAAGAAGTGTCAAAGCACAAACAGGAAGGTTCCTGATTCAGAATGATGTTGACAACAAGCAAAAGGTAGCAGTCGTAGGCACTGCTGTGGTAAACGATATATTTGAAGGGGGCAATCCCCTGGGTGAGAAAATTAAAATCAACGGACAATTGTTTACAATAGTCGGTGTTCTGGAGGAAAAGGATGGAGGACAGGATGAAGGAGCAGATGATACCGTAATAATACCGGTAACTGTGTCACAAAGGCTTTTCCGTTCAGGTACCATCAGGAATTTTGCCATACAGGCGACAAGTCCTGAAACCGTTGACAGTGCGATGGATAAATTAAACGAATTCCTTGAAAAAACCTACAAAGATACAGATGCCTTCAGAGTATTCAACCAGGCAGCGATGCTTGAGAACCTGAACAGTATGACAGGTACCATGACAGCTGTACTGGCGGGCATAGCAGCAATTTCACTCGTCGTCGGCGGTATCGGGATAATGAACATAATGCTTGTGTCTGTTACGGAGAGAACCAGGGAGATTGGTATAAGAAAGGCAATTGGAGCCAAGAAGAAGAACATTCTTGTACAATTTCTCATAGAGGCAATCATTGTGACAGGAATAGGAGGGCTTCTGGGTGTTCTGATAGGATTGTCGATAATACGTTTTGTAATAGGCGGACTTGAAATTGTGCCGGAAGTATATTCCATAACATGGACAATGCTTTCCTTCGGAATATCTCTTATTGTAGGTGTAGTATTCGGGCTGTTCCCTGCATATAAGGCTGCCAGCCTGAACCCAATAGAAGCTTTGAGGTCGGAATAGCGCCCCGTAACGTATATCCCTTCTGGGGTATGCGAGGCACCAAATAAATGTTGTGCTTATTAACACTATGAAAGACAAGAAATTTGTTGTGTTAATAAGCACTAGGAGGAGATAGAATGAAAAAAAAGCACGCAGCAATATCTATAGCTCTATGTATAGTGATCTTATGCTCCAGCTTGACAGCTTCTGCTGATGACAACCGGCAAGTCGTACTGACCCTTGAGGATGCACAGAAGAGAGCTCTGGAGGTAAGCCTGGAATATAATTGGCAGAATGATAATATCAATGACGCCATAGATGAATACAATGACACTGAAGAAAGTGCCGACGAGCAGCGAAGTGAGATTTCAAAAGGCTTTTACGATTACTTCATGAAGCCGATCAATATTGATGATTCGGTTCAAAGTGCAACAGACAATGTAAAGACTGAAAAATTCAAGAAAGAGGATATGAAGAGAAAATCAGACTATAATGTTCTGGAAGCCTTCATAAACATAAAGAAAGCACAGTATGCCCTTGAAGATGCGAAGCTGCAAAGCGGCATTAAGTCAAAGGAACATGAAGCTGCAAAGCTGAAGTACAACCTGGAGCTGATAAAGAAGGACGAATTGAGGCAGGCGGAGACTGCTTACGACAGTGCGGTAGATGCAGCTGAATCAGCACACAGAAGCCTGCAGGAGGAGTTCCAGACCCTTAACAGATATATAGGCAGGGAGCTTACTGATTATAACCTGCAAATTGTATTGGACCTCGAAAATATTGACATTACCATAATAGACCTGGATAAGTTGAGAGAGGACTACATAGCAAACAGGGAAGACCTCTTCAGTCTTGAGCTTAAGGCTGACAAGGCCAGAAAAAAGTATGATGCAACAAAGGAAAGATATGATGAATTTGCGGTAAGACTTAAGGTTGAAAACTCCAGGGAACAAATGGAGGAGGCTTTTGATGATGCTACAAGGGAATATGACACTGCCAGAGAAGCTTTCGAGGATGCGACCATAGAACTTGATATGTCTTTGAATACGAGCTATGAAAACCTTAAGACCGCATCTGATTCCATAGCTAAGCTGCAGGAGGAGATTCAACTGGCAGAAAGTGATGCAAAGTTAGCCGGAATACGGTATGACATGGAACAGATCTCCAGAATCGAAATGGAGAAGGCATTGATGGAAGTAGAAACACTGAAAAACAAGCTGAAATCCGAAATAGCCGATCTGAACCTCAAGTATGAAGGTCTTATGATGTATAGTGAAGAATTGGAAGAATAAATTGATGGTGGGATTAACAAAAAAAATGTATAATCAAATGTAGTAGATAGTATTTGCATCTGGCTGCCAGACACAGAAAAATGTAATTAATAATGAATAACTGAAGCGATAAGTACGTCGAATCGCTCCTGTTACGACATGCATAATGTCGGAACAGGGGTTTTTATTTTTTGCTTATATGAATATACAGTTATGATATTTGTATTGCTGGCATAAATGTATATAAATAACATAATATGATGGATAGACAGATAGTAAAATATATGGAGAGACATGGAGGAATTAAGGATGCATGATACTTTTTTGGTGAAAAGAATTTCAGAAGCTCTGGGTGAGCTTTTTGAAGAAAAAAAGCTTGGAAGAATAACAAAGCTGCGGATCATAACAAGTAAGGACAGTCATATAAGGCAGAAAGACCTTTATGAGCATCTGCTGGAGGAATATAAGGGCATAGCAGGTGAATGGACTGAAATAATCATTGAGCACCAGGATATTGAAAGTCTTACTGCAATTATAGAAAGTGTAGAAGGCGATATACTTGGATAATTCAATCAGAAGGCGCTATGATATCAGGTTGTACGAGATAATACAGGGTGTAGGCTTCACGCTGTATATCTACCGGAAGGCAATAGAACAGCAGAGAATAGTATTTACTGTCTTCGAAAAATAATAGTATATAAAGGATTTTATCGAAGAGGTGTAGTATATGAAGAAAATGCTTGTTTCGCTTCTGGTTGTTTTATTTATATCAGGAATGCCGGTGTTTATTTCTGAGGATAAAGACCTTGAGCAGTCTTGGGATGCAATAGATAAGGAAGTGAGTTCGGAAATGAATAATAAAGGCAGTAATACAGTGGCAGATCCCGATAATAATTTATTCTTCCATAAACCGGACAATTTTCCGGTACATACATATATCAAGGTTTTCAAAAAGCAAAGGGTTCTTGAGCTTTACGGTGACGACAAGCTTATAGGCAGATTCAGGATAGCACTTGGCCGCTCCCCTGAAGGGGACAAAACCAGTGAGGGAGACTCAAAAACCCCGGAGGGCAGATATTACATATGTACAAGAAATGCAAACAGTAAATTCACTTTATTCCTTGGCCTGAGCTACCCAAATACGGAAGATGCAGATATCGGCCTTAAGAATGGTTCTATAAGCCCGGAGGAATATGATCTCATAAAAACGGCGGAAGAGAGGCAGCAAAGACCTCTATGGGATACTGCACTTGGAGGGGAGGTTGGAATCCACGGCGGAGGAAATGACTCAGACTGGACCCAGGGCTGTATAGCAGTGTCGGATGAGGATATCCGCATCTTATGGGCTTATACCTCATTTAAGACACCGGTGGTGATATTTGAATAACCAAAGCCGGGATGTCTACGATATCGTGGCTATGTTATTCAGTAGTCCTTATGGCAACGTGTGGAGTTATCATAAGGACTCATTTTTTGTGATCATGCTCCTTAAATATGGTATAATATGTAATATGATGCTGAATACGAGTTTTATCATACTAAAAAGGAGTGAACTGCATGTTTCAGGGTTTTTCCATAGAGACGGTAAACTATCTGAAAGGTTTGAAAGAAAATAATAACAAACAGTGGTTTGAGGAAAACAGGGACAGGTATAAGGAGTATCTGCTTGCTCCGATGCAGCAGCTGGTTCTGGAGCTGGGGCCTCACATGCTGTCTATAGACCCGCTGTTTGAAGTCAGTCCCAGAAAATCAATGTCGCGGATCAACCGTGATGTGAGATTCTCAAATGACAAGAGCCCCTACAGGGCAAATATGTGGATTTCCTTTAAAAGAGTATATCTGGACTGGAAGGAAGAACCGGTATATTTCTTTGAAATATTCCCGGATTATTACAGATACGGAATGGGGTTTTACAACATTCCCAAAGAGGCTTTATATACGCTTAGAAGTATGATCGGCGAGAAAAAGAAGGAATTCAACAAGGTTCATTCCCTGTATAAAAAGCAGAATACCTTTTTGATTGAAGGAGATAAGTACAAACGTATAATCAATCCTGAACTGACGGAGGAATTGAATGATTGGTATCAGAGGAAGGAAATATATTTTGTATGCAACAGGAAAATAGATAGCCGGTTGTTTTCTTCCGGGTTGGTAAAGGATATTACCGATGGCTTCAAGCTGCTTGAACCGATGTACAATTTTTTCTTAAGCTTAAGAGAAAAATAAAATTTGTCAATATTTATATATATAGAGCATCGTATATGTGTGTTAATTCTATGTAAATTTTTAAGGTCAATATTGACACTTTGGAGGACTTATCATATATTATATATAGATATATATCTATATATGAGGTGATAAGGTGAATACGGAATACACTGAAAACGCAAAAATAATAAAAGCACTTTCTGATTCCAGCAGGCTGAAAATAATAGACATCCTGTCCTGCGGCGAAAGATGCGCCTGTGATATACAGGAATACTTTGATTTTACACAGCCTACACTTTCGCACCATATGAAGGTACTGATGGATTGCGGCATTGTGGAATACAGGAAAGAAGGATTATGGAGCTATTACTCATTGAATAGCTCAAATTGTAACAAACTAATATTGTTCCTGATGAACCTTATAACAGATACTGATGACTGTGTATGCAAAAACAAATCTAACTGTAAATGTAATTAATGGAGGGTATGTAAATGAAAAAAATGATAATCTTCGAGCCGGCTATGTGCTGCAGCACGGGAGTTTGCGGTCCGTCCGTAGATCCTGAGTTATTGAGAATTTCAGGAGTAATTAATAACCTGAAAAATAAGGGGATAATAATAGAAAGGCATAATCTTTCCGGCAATCCTCAAATATTTATTGAGAACAAAGAAATAAACAGAATTTTGAACGAAGAGGGAGCAGAAGCACTTCCTGTTACAATGGTTGACGGCATCGTAGTTAAGAAGAAAGCTTATCCGACAGATCAGGAGTTCTGCAAGCTTATGGGCTTGCCTGAGGATTTTCTGAGAGCTACAGTAAGAAGAGCATCTGGAGGCTGCTGCTGCAAAAGCGGACGTTGTTAAAACAGAAAAGAGGTATATGATATTTGTATAAAACTTTTGATATCAAGCAGATACAATTAACTAAATATTTGTTTTTTACCGGAAAGGGCGGAGTGGGTAAAACCTCTGCAGCCTGTGCCACAGCAGCAGCTTTAGCCGATGAAGGCAGGAAGATCATGCTTATAAGCACTGATCCCGCATCAAACCTTCAGGATGTTTTCAATATGGAGCTTGATAATAAAGGAGTTGCCATAAAAGGTATTCCCAACCTGACAGTTGCAAATTTTGATCCGATGGAGGCAGCAGCTGAGTACAGAGAAAGCGTAATAGGCCCCTACCGCTGCAAATTACCTGATGCAGTTCTGAAAAACATGGAGGAACAGCTTTCCGGATCATGTACTGTTGAAATTGCGGCTTTTAATGAGTTTTCGGGCTTTATAACCGATGATAAAGCAGCGGCGGAATACGATCATATAATATTTGATACGGCGCCGACGGGGCATACCTTGAGAATGCTTCAGCTGCCTTCGGCCTGGAGTAATTTTATTAGTGAGAACACCCATGGTGCATCGTGCCTGGGGCAGCTTTCCGGACTTGAAAGCAAAAAGGATATTTATAAAAATGCAGTCCTGAACCTGTCGGATAAAGAAAAGACCACGCTTATACTTGTAGCCCGTCCTGAAGCATCGCCTCTCAAGGAGGCTGAAAGAGCATCAAAAGAACTTCAGGCTTTAGGCGTAAACAACCAGATATTGATTATCAACGGTATACTTGAAGAGCACGATGACTATCTTTCAGATGCGATTCATGCAAAGCAGCAAAAAGTATTAGCAGCTATGCCTGAAGCGCTCAAAGCAGTTGAGACCTTTAAAATACCCTTGAGACCTTATAATGTGACAGGTATTGAAAATGTAAGGGCATTCCTTAAGCATGACAATATCAGATATAGCAATGAAACAATCAATGCCGGCAACATGCCCGGATTAAAAGATGTAATTGAGGACTTATACAAGAGCGGCAAAAAGGTAATATTTGCAATGGGCAAGGGAGGTGTGGGCAAAACCACGATAGCCGCTGCCGTAGCTTTAGGCCTGGCCAGGAAGGGCAGGAAGGTACACCTTACAACTACCGACCCGGCAGCCCATCTGAAGTTTATATTGGATGAAAGCTATGGCATTACTATAAGCAGTATAGACGAAAAGAAAGAGCTGGAGAGATATAAGGAAGAAGTATTGAGCAGGGCAAGAGAAACAATGAGCGAGGACGACCTTGCTTATGTCGAAGAGGACCTGCGGTCTCCATGTACACAGGAAATTGCGGTATTCAGGGCTTTTGCGGAGATAGTCGAAAAGTCGGAAAACGAAGTTGTGGTAATTGATACAGCACCAACAGGTCATACTCTGCTGCTGCTGGATTCCACCCAGAGCTATCACAGGGAGATTCAGCGTTCTCAGGGTGATATCCCTGATTCTGTGAAAAAGCTTTTGCCCAGGCTTAGAAATGAAAAGGATACGGAGGTCATTATAGTAACCCTTGCAGAGGCTACTCCGGTCCATGAAGCCATGCGGCTATTGACCGATCTGAACAGAGCAGGCATTCACAATAAGTGGTGGGTCATCAATTCAAGCTTCTATGCGGCTGACACGACCAACACCATTTTGAAAGTAAAAGCAAGCAATGAAGTGCAATGGATCAACAAGGTCTATGAAATATCCCGGGGTAATTTTGCAGTAATAAAGTGGCTGCCGGAGGAGGTTATAGGCGAGCAATTAATTAATCTGTAAAAAATAAAAATATAATTGAGATCAGTTCAATGATTTTATTCATCATCAAATTTAAAGAACAGCAGCTTAGCCTGCCAGTATAAATGCAGGAAACAGCTGCTCTACGTTGTAATTTTGGAGGTTTATACATGACAAAAGAAAAAAAGAATAAGCAAAATGGCGGGCTGGATTTTTTCGCCAAATATCTGACTGTGTGGGTTGCAGTCTGTATAGTGGTCGGAGTCATCATAGGCCAGGTATTTCCTGCATTTCCGGAGACTCTCAGTAATTTTGAATACGCACATGTATCAATACCGGTAGCTGTACTTATATGGCTTATGATATACCCCATGATGCTTAAGATTGATTTTTCAAGCATTGTAAATGCTACTAAGAAACCAAGGGGATTAATTGTTACCTGCGTCACCAATTGGCTTATCAAGCCTTTTACCATGTATCTCATTGCCTCATTTTTCTTTAATACGGTGTTTAAAGCCCTGATACCCGCCGAATTGGCTAAGGATTACCTTGCCGGTGCAGTACTTTTGGGTGCAGCTCCCTGTACAGCAATGGTTTTTGTATGGAGTTATTTAACAAAGGGAGACCCGGCCTATACCCTGGTGCAGGTTGCAGTAAACGATCTGATACTGCTTATTGCCTTTACTCCCATAGTGGCTTTCTTACTTGGCGTGAGTAACGTAACTGTACCCTATGATACATTGTTCCTGTCAGTTGTATTGTTTGTAGTTATTCCACTGGCAGCAGGGTATTTCACCAGAAAATCCGTTATTAAGAAAAAGGGCCTGAAGTATTTTGAAAATGAGTTTTTGAAAAAGTTCGATAATATAACGATAATAGGTTTGCTGCTTACTTTGGTGATAATTTTCTCATTCCAGGGTGAAATAATATTGAATAATCCGCTGCATATTGCACTTATTGCTGTCCCGTTAACCATACAGACCTTCCTTATATTCGCTATAGCGTACGGTTGGTCCAGGGCATGGAAGCTTACGCATGATATTGCCGCTCCTGCCGGTATGATCGGCGCAAGCAACTTCTTTGAACTTGCGGTGGCGGTTGCCATTTCTCTATTCGGCCTTGAATCAGGCGCTGCTCTGGCTACAGTCGTAGGAGTGCTTACTGAAGTACCAATAATGCTCGCTCTGGTACGTATAGCAAATCAGACAGGACATTGGTTCGGTGAAAGCAGGTATATATCGGAACCTGGCAGGAGAGCACTGCAGGAGGCAGCTATAACTGCCAAAAATTCAAAAAAGGATGAGAGAAAAAGATGAGAATAGCAGTAATTGCAGATATACACAGCAATATATTTTCCTTAAATGAAGTACTCCTGGATATTGATAATAGAAATGCCGATCTGGTTGTATGCATGGGCGATCTTGTAGGCTATGCAACCTATCCAAATGAGGTTATAGACACCATCCGTGAAAACAGGATACTGACCATCAAGGGAAACTATGATGAAGCAGTCGGAGAAGAGCTTATGGTCTGCGGCTGTGACTATCCGGACCCAAAGGACGCTGAAAATGCAGGAATATCGCTGAATTGGACTATTGACGAAACAAGAGAAGACAACAAGGAGTTTTTAAAAAGCTTGCCAATGGAGGTTAAATTGAGCTTTGAGGGTAAGACCGTCAGATTTGTTCATGGCAGCCCAAGGAAGATAAACGAGTACCTCCGGGAAAATTCCGCTGAGGCTGAAGAGGTAATGTCCGGCCTGGAAGAAGACATACTGGTCTGCGGTCACACTCACAAGCCATATTACAGAAAATACGGCAATAAGCTGCTTGTAAACGCCGGCAGTGCAGGCAAACCCAAAACTGGTGCTCCAAAGGCGAACTATGTGATAATTGACCTGAAGGGTACTGCCGCAGAAACTGAAATATACGAGGTCGAATACGAATATGAGAAGACCGCAAGGGCAATAGAAGAGATGGGGCTGCCTCAGGAATTTGCCGATATTATCAGAACTGGAAAAGCTTAAAATCATAAAGGGGGTCAAATTATGAGGAAGGCCTCAATATCTTCATGGTTGTATGACTATGTGAAGCAAAGAGGAGACTCTATGAATATAACCTTGAGGATTACCATACATGGCTGATGAACGGCTTTTGAAGCTCCATCTGGACTGATGGGCAAGCCGGCAGCTACTGAGCACTTTGAAGCCTTTGCTGTAAATGACATTACTGTTTATGCAGCAAAAGACGTACTGGAAAGCGAACTAAAAGATAATTTTCTGGACTTTTATATTGAAGGCTATGGCAAGTATAAGCTTGAGATAATGGAATAAGCTCAATAATAGACTAGTATTAATAATAGACTAATATAAATATTAGTCTATTATTAAATTTAGTATTTGTATATTGCAACTATTGCATATCGCAAGCATTGTATGTTACAATAATATGCGAGGTGGTTAATGTTGGATAAAAGCAAATACATAAAAGAACTGCGTGAGCTTACAAGACAGCTGGTCAGAAACTTGAGCTTCCTTGATAAATCAGAAGCATCCTGCTGCGGAACTACATTAGGTCAATGCAATGCAATTTTTGAAATAGGAAGGGTAAAAGAGATTTCTCTGAATGAATTGGCTGATTTGCTGGAGCTTGACAACAGCACCATGAGCAGGACCATCAATAATCTGGTGGATCAGCAGCTTGCAGTGAGGAATGTTGATCCGCAGGACAGGCGATATGTAAGAATAAAACTGACTGACAAGGGCTTTGACATATACAGAACAGTAAGAACAAATATGAATATGTACTATATGTCTATATTGAAGGACATACCGGAAGAGAAGCATGATCAGGTATTGGATAGCCTGACATTGCTGCTTGAAGCGATGAAAAAGAATAAGTGTTGCGGAAAGGAGTAAAATATGAGTTATGATGTTAAGAAAAAAGTAAAAGCATACTATGGAGGAATAGCAAAAAAGGTCAATACACAGTCAAAAAGCAGCTGCTGTGGAGGTTCCTCCTGCTGCAGCAGCGTTAGCAATGATTCAATCATTTATAAAGGTGAGGATCTCGGTCATTTGCCCATAGAAGCAGTCAATGCATCCCTGGGCTGTGCAAATCCTCTGCTGCTTGCACAGCTTAAGGAAGGGGAGACTGTGCTTGATCTTGGAAGCGGCGGCGGCATAGATGTGCTTCTGGCTACCAGATATGTGGGAAGTACAGGAAAGATATACGGGTTGGATATGACGGATGAAATGCTTGAACTGGCTAATAAGAATAAAAGGGAAATGGGCGTTGAAAATGTCGAGTTCATCAAGGGTTATATAGAAGATATCCCTCTGCAGGATAATATGGTTGATGCAGTAATCTCCAACTGTGTCATAAATCTTTCCGAGGACAAGGAAAAAGCACTATCTGAGGCTTATAGGGTGCTAAAGGCAGGGGGAAGGCTGGCAATCTCAGATATTGTTGTACTGAAGGATGTTCCGCAGGATATCAGAAGGATCGCTGAGCTCTGGGTAGGCTGCATAGCCGGTGCGCTTAGCGTGGAGCAATACAAGACGATTCTTGAAAAGGTGGGTTTTAAGAACATTGAAATAACACCTGTTCATATATACACAAAAGACGTTGTAACAGAAATACTGCAGCAGAAAAAGCACCTGCTTGACATTAAGCTTGATGATACACTGGAATCACTGGACGGTGCATATGCAGGAGCGTACATTAAAGCAATAAAATAATAAAGACCATATTCTCAGGCCCATGGATAATAGAGATCAGTCCATGGGTTTTTTATTTTAATACTTGACAAATTATGCAAATGGCAATAATATATAAATATACCCATATGCGTATATACGCATTTCCATATTAGAATAATTTTTATATCATAAAGGAAGTGATGATGTGGAGAAGCTTATAAATACCTTTAAGGTATTGTCCGATGAAACGAGGATAAGAATATTGATCATGCTTTATCATAAAAAGCTTTGCGTTTGTGAGCTTTGCGGTGTGCTCAGAGAATCTCAGCCGAAGATTTCCAAACATCTGGCAAAATTAAGGGATATGGGCTACGTAAAGGATGAAAGACGGGAGCAGTTCATATTCTATTATCTGAACAGCGAGGATAAGCTGCTCATAACTTTTTTGAAGGAGATAGTAAC
>Ga0196971_1000066_pt1 | contig 101118 bp, 93 predicted proteins | sample S1v_1013CmetaG_FD_148660 | JGI IMG/M metagenome (GOLD analysis project Ga0196971, IMG submission 148660) | Soil microbial communities from Anza Borrego desert, Southern California, United States - S1+v_10-13C | ecosystem: Environmental > Terrestrial > Soil > Desert | place: USA: California...
TTCCTCAAGTTCCTGCTGCTGGAAAAACAGGCGATTCCGCTCGCGCAACTGGAGCCGATGCTGACCGGCATGATCCTGTTCCGGGAAGCGAACCGGCGCTACCTGAACAAGGAAGAACCGGAGCTGGTGCACTGGGCGGTGGCGCAGCTGGTGCGCGCCGGCGCCGCCGAGATCCAGAGCGACCGGCTGGCGAACAAGGACTGAGCCGGCGCGGACGGCGCTTCAGGCAAGCGGCCTGAACTGCTGCGCGGCGCACTCGATGATGGTCCGTTTCATCAATTCCGCCGACGCCGGCAGCTTGCGCCCCTTGCGCCAGACGATCGCGAAATGCGTCTGCAGCTGCGCCGGCAGGCTCACTTTCAGCCGCACCAGTTCGCGCCGCGCGACCTGCTCCTGCACCGCGCTCGGCGGCGAATAGAACAGCACGTCGGTCAGCGCCGCGCTTGTGCGCAGCAGGCTGAAATCATTGCTCGCCACCGCGCTGTCGGCCATCCGGCTCGGCGGCAGTTCCGGATGCATCTTCAGTATCCGCTCCAGCTCCTTCGGCAGCCGGGTCAGGCCCATGAACGCGCCCTGCTGCAGGTCGGCCAGGGTCAGCCTGCGTTTTTTCGCCAGCGGATGCCCGGCGCGCACGTACACGCAGATCGGTTCGGCCGGCAGGTGCGCGATGTCGAATTCGACGATGTCTTCCAGCTCGCGCGAATCGGCGACGAAGAAATCGATCTCGCCGTTCAGCAGCATGCGCTTGTGGTCATCCCAGTAACCCGATTCGACCACCACCTGGATGTTGGACGCGACTTCATGCAGGCGCGCCAGCGACAGCGGGATCAGCGAGGAACACAGCACGGTGCCGGCGGCGATCCGCACCGAACCGTTGGCCTGGCGCTTGATCAGGTCGATCTCGGTGCGCAGCTGCTGGAAGTCGGACAGCAGCGAGAAGGAGCGCGACATCAGCCAGTGGCCGGCGGGCGTCAGGCGCACCCCGCGCGACAGGCGTTCGAACAGTTCCACGCCGAGGTCGTCTTCCAGCGCGCGGATGCTCTTGGAGAGCGCCGGCTGCGAAATGTTCAGCCGGGCGCTGCCCCGGTGCACATTGCCGGACTCGGCGAGCGTCACGAAGTGCTGCAGCTGCTTCAGGTTCATTGATAACTCCGGGTTATCGGTCGCCGGAAAAAAACTCATTGGACAGGGGAATGGCGTAGCAAGATACTACGGCATCGACACGCGGGATGCCAGCGGGGCCAGACGTTGCCGCCCGCGTCGCCAGAATAACAACGACATCGGGGGAGAACAGCCATGCCGAACGGCGTCCCGTCATTCCAGCAACCGGCTTCCGTCCGGGACTACCGCGAACTCGCGCGCCGCCGCCTGCCGCGCCAGTTTTTCGACTATCTCGACGGCGGCGCCTATGAAGAGTACACCCTGCGGCGCAACGTGGACGACCTGCACCGCATCGAGCTGCGCCAGCGCGTGCTGTGCGACGTCGGCCGCATCGAGCTTGGCACCGAGCTGCTCGGCAGCCGGCTGTCGATGCCGGTGGTGCTCGGCCCGGTCGGGCTGGCCGGCCTGTTCGCGCGGCGCGGCGAAGTGCAGGCGGCGCGCGCGGCGCAGGCGGCGGGCGTGCCGTTCTGCGAATCCACGGTTTCCCTGTGTTCCATCGAGGAAGTGCGGGCGGCGACCAGCGCCCCCTTCTGGTACCAGCTGTACGTGATGCGCGACCGCGGCTATGCGGCCGAGCTGTTGCAGCGCGCGCATGCCGCCGGTTGCCCGGTGCTGGTGTTTACCGTCGACCTGGCGGTGCTCGGCGCGCGCTACCGCGACGTGCGCAACGGCATGGGCGGCAGTTCCGGGCTGCGCGGCCGCCTGGCGCATGCGTGGGACCTGCTGTCGCACCCTGCCTGGCTGTGGGACGTGCCGCTGCGCGGCAAGCCGCTGGTGTTCGGCAACCTGTCCGCCGCGGTACCGGCCGCGCAGAGCCTGCCCGCGTTCCGCGCCTGGGTCGATGCGCAGTTCGATCCATCGGTGACCTGGAAGGACCTGAGCTGGCTGCGCGAGCGCTGGCCGGGCAAGATCGTGATCAAGGGCATCCTCGACCCGGAAGACGCGCGCATCGCGGCGGCCTGCGGCTTCGACGCGGTGGTGGTGTCCAACCATGGCGGGCGCCAGCTCGACGGCGTGTCGTCGACCATCTCGGCGCTGCCGGCGATCGCCGACGCTGTCGGCGACCGCATGGAAATCCTGTTCGACGGCGGCGTGCGCAGCGGCCTGGACGTGGTCAAGGCGCTGGCGCTGGGCGCGCGCGCCTGCATCGTCGGGCGCGCCTGGGCCTATGCGCTGGCGGCGCGCGGCGGGCCAGGCGTGGCGCATGTGCTGGATATTTTGCGCAAGGAAATGCAGGTGGCGATGGCGCTCACCGGCTGCACCGACGCGCGCGCGATCGGCCGCGATGCACTTGCGGCGGTGCATGGTTTGAACTGGGCGGGAGGACATGATGCTGCGTTATGAGAGCGATGTAATCGTCATCGGCGGCGGCCTGGCCGGCATCGTCGCGACGCTGGAGCTGCTGTCGGCCGGCAAGCGCGTGCTGCTGCTGGAGCGCGACACCGAGGAAAATTTCGGCGGGCTGGCCAGGGAAAGCTTCGGCGGCATCCTGATGGTGGATACCCCAGAGCAGCGCCGTGCCGGCATCCGGGACAACCCGGCGCTGGCATTCCAGGACTGGCTCGCGTTCGGCGGCTTCGGGCAGGATGACGCCGCCGAGTACTGGCCGCGCCGCTGGGCCGAGGCCTATGTGAACGACAGCCATGCCGAAATCTATGTCTGGCTCAAGGAACGCGGGATCTCTTTCCTGCCGCTGCCCCTGTGGGTCGAGCGCGGACAGTTCAGCGGCGGCAATTCGGTGCCGCGCTGGCATGTCACCTGGGGCACCGGGCACGGCCTGGCGACGCAACTGATCCGCGCGCTGCAGACGCACCCGCGGCGCGACGCGCTGACCATCCGCTTCCGGCACCGGGCCGAGTCGCTGGTCAGCGATGGCAGCCGCATCGGCGGCTGCCATGGCGTCACCGAAGACGCGCAGGCGGAATTCTTCGCGCGCGCCGGTGCGGTGCTGGTGGCCGCGGGCGGCATCAACGGCAGCATCGAACGGGTGCGCGAGAACTGGCATCAGGAATGGCGCAGCGCGCCGCCGGTGATACTGAACGGCTCGCACAAGTTCGCCGACGGCCTGCTGCATGACGCGGTGCAGGCGGCCGGCGGCCGGCTTACCCATCTCGACCGCATGTGGAACTATGCGGCCGGCGTGCACCACTGGAAGCCGCGCAAGCCCGGCCACGGACTGTCTCTCGTGCCGCCGAAGTCGGCGCTGTGGCTGAACTGGCGCGGCGAGCGCATCGGGCCGCAGCCGCTGGTGAGCGGCTTCGATACGCGCGAGCTGGTTACCCGCATCTGCGCGCAGGAACGGCAGTATTCGTGGCAGCTGCTCAACCGAAGGATCGCGTTGAAGGAGCTGGCGGTATCGGGCGCGGAATTCAATCCGTCGATCCGGGAAAAGAACAAGGCCGCCTTCGTGCGCGACCTGTTGCTCGGCAATCGCTGGCTGTACCGGCAGATGACGGAGAACTGCAAGGATTTCGTGGTCGCGCAGTCGCTGCCGGAACTGGTGGAAAAAATGAATGCGCTGCAGGGCGACGCCAGCGTCGACCTGGAAACGGTGCGCGCGACGGTCGAGCGCTACGACGCGGAGATCGATCGCGGCCCGGCATTCTTCAACGACGAGCAGCTGCGCCGCATCGCGCATCTGCGGCAGTGGCGCGGCGACCGCCTGCGCACCTGCAAGTTCCAGAAGATCCTCGATCCGGATGCGATGCCGCTGATCGCGATCCGCGAATTCATCATCAGCCGCAAGAGCCTGGGCGGCATCCAGACCGACCTCGGCAGCCGGGTGCTGGACAACAGCGGCCTGCCGATCGCCGGGCTGTATGCGGCGGGCGAGGCGGCCGGCTTCGGCGGCGGCGGCATGAACGGCCTGCGCGGGCTGGAGGGCACCTTCCTCGGCGGCTGCATCTACAGCGCGCGGCGCGCCGCGAAAGCGATCACCGAATAACCGATTCCTATAAACAGGAGACAAGCATGAAGAAAACCGCAGCCTGGCTCGCCGTGTACGCGATGGAACAGCTCGGCATCAAATACACGTTCGGCATTCCCGGCGTGCACAACACCGAGCTGTATGACGAGCTCAACAATTCCGACAAGATCACGCCGATCCTGGTCACGCATGAGGGCGGCGGCGCCTTCATGGCCGACGGCTTGAGCCGCGCGTCGTCCGACACCATCGGCGCGCTGGCGATCGTGCCGGCGGCCGGCTTCACGCATGCGGCGAGCGGCATCGGCGAAGCCTTCCTCGACGGCATTCCCATGCTGGTGTTTTCGGGCGGCATCCGCACGGATACCGGCCGGCAATACCAGCTGCACGACATCGACCAGCTCGCGCTGGCCAAGCCGCTGACCAAGGCGGCGTTCCGCATCACCCGGCATGAAGACGTGGTGCCGACGATTTTCGAAGCCTACCGCATCGCCACCGGCGGCGAACCGGGCCCGGTGCTGGTCGAGCTGCCGGTCAACCTGCAGCTGTTCCCCGGCGAGGTCGGCGAGCTGCCGCGCTGGACGCCGCCGGCGCCGCCAGCGGCACCGGATCCCGCGCTGATCCGCGAAGCCGCGGACGTGCTGCAGAATGCGCGCAAGCCCGGCCTGTTCGTCGGCTGGGGCGCGCGCATGGCGACCGAGGAAATCGCCGCCATCGCCGAATGGCTGCAGGCGCCGGTCAGCACCACGCTGCAGGGGCTGGCGACCTTCCCCGGCGATCATCCGCTGCATGCCGGCTTCGGTTTCAGCGCATCGGCGGTGCCGGCGGCGCGCAATGCGTTCGCGGGCTGCGACGCACTGCTGGCGGTCGGCGCGCGTTTTGGCGAAATCCCGACCGGCAGCTTCAGCGCGGTGGTGCCGCCGGCGCTGGTGCATGTCGATATCAATCCGAAGGTATTCAATGCGAATTACCCGGCGCAGGTCGGCATCGCCGGCGATGCCAAGGCGGTGCTGGCGGCGTTGCTGGCGGAGCTGCAGGCGCGCGGCAAGCGCGCGCCGGACAACGGCCTGGCGGCGCAGATCGCGCGCGACAAGCAGGCGTATCGCGAGGAGTGGCATGCGCACCCGGGCAGGGAGCGGGTGAACCCGGCGCGCTTCTTCGACGAACTGCGGCGCCAGATGCCGGACGACGCGGTGACTGTGCTGGACGACGGCAACCATACCTTCCTTACCGCCGAACTGTTCACCCTGCGCCGTGGCGGCAAGCTGCTGACGCCGACCGACTTCAACGCGATGGGTTATGCGGTGCCGGCGGCGATCGGCGCCAAGCTGGCGCAGCCGGACAAGGAAGTGTTCGCGATCGTCGGCGACGGCTGTTTCATGATGACCTGCATGGAAATCGTGACCGCCGCCGCGCGCGGCATCGGCGTCATCTACTTCGTGTTCCATGACGGCGAGCTGTCGCAGATTTCGCAGGCGCAGCAGATCCCGTACAACCGCAAGCCCTGCACGGTGCTCTCCGGCCCGAACATTGAAGGCATCGCCGCCGCCACCGGGGCGGCCTATGTCGCGATGCCGGACCAGCAGGCGATCGCCGGCGCGATCAGCGACGCGCGCCGGCTGGCGCAGCAGGGCCGGCCGGTGATCGTCGATATCGGCATCGATTATTCGAAGCGTACCGCCTTCACCAGCGGCACCGCGAAATCGACGTTCAAGCGTTTCCCGCTGTCGCAGCGGGTGCGCTTCGCGGGGCGCGCGCTGATGCGGAAGGTGACCGGATAGGGGCGGACGATGGGTAGGGTGCGCTTTGCGCACCGTTTCCCATGGGATATGGTAACGGTGCGCGGAGCGCACTCTACGCGCATCACGCGCCGCGCTGCTCCCTATCCTTCCGGTTCTGCTCCTCGATGCGGTCGCGCGCATCCTTCCACTGGTCCGGCGTCCAGGAGCGCAGTTCGTAGAAGTTGCCGCCGGTGAGATGGCTGCCGCCATCCATCATGATCGACTGGCCGGTCAGCCAGTCGCAGCCGGGCGCCATCAGGAAGGTGGCGAGGTTCTGCAACTCCTCCATCCGGCCGCAGCGGCCCATCGGGTTCACCTGCGCCGAGCGCGCGCCCGGCTCCTCGCCCGGGTTCAGGCGCTTGCTCATGCCTTCGGTCGGGATCTCGCCCGGGCCGACCGCGTTCAGGCGGATGCCGTACTGCGCCCATTCGGTCGCCAGCGACATCGTCATCGTGTGGATCGCGGATTTGCTCATCGCCGACGGCACCACGAAGGGGCCGCCGTTCAGCACCCAGGTGACGATGATGGAGATCACGCTGCGGTAGCCGTCTTCCGGTTTCCATTGGCCTTTCATCGCCATCTCGACCCAGCGCCTGCCGACCGCATGCGTGACGTAGAAGGTGCCGTGCATGACGATGTTGGCGACGGCATCGAAGCCGCGCGGCGACAGCGCGGCGGTCGGGGAGATGAAGTTGCCGGCGGCATTGTTGACCAGGCCGGTCAGTGCACCTTCGGCGAAGATCTGCTCGATCATGTCGTCGACCGCGGCGGCGTCGCGGATGTCGAGGCCGAAGGTCTTCACGCTGCCGCCGTGCGCCGCCATCAGTTCGGCGGCGGTGTCGTCGCAGACCTGCTTGCGGCGGCCGCAGATATAGATATCCGCGCCGAGCGACAGGTAGCGTTCGGCCATCGCGCGGCCGAGGCCGGTGCCGCCGCCGGTGATGAGGATGCGTTTGCCTTGCAAGAGTTTGGGTTGGAACATTTTGTCTCCTTCTTCTCTTCGGTGCCCCGGATCCTGAGTTGCTCCGTGGATGCTTGCCGGGACTGGCCCCGGCGGGCCACCTACTTTTTTGCTTCGCCAAAAAAGTAGGCAAAAAAGGCGACCGCAAAGCCGCTGCCCCTTCGGGGTCCCCGAAAAAATCAGCGGCAAGGCGGGAAGCGAAATAACTCGCCCTCACTTCGTTCGGTGCTCAGACAGATTTCGCTTCTTTTTCCGCCTTGCCGCTGATTTTTTCGGCAGCGTCAAAGCGGAACTGCTGCGAGCGCTACCCGGTTCTGTCTTTGCGGTCTCCGTAATTTTGACCCTGCTTTTTTATTTCAATTCGTACTTCCCTTCGGCAAACGACCGCAGCGGCGGCAAATCATCGAATTGCGGCGACCTGCCCTGCTGCTTCGCCAGGAAGGCTTCGACCAGGTTGCCGGTGCGCCAGATGCCGGACTGCAGCCAGCCCATCTGCTGCAGCGCGTCCTGCGTCGAATGGTCGCGCGCGTAGTGGATCGCCTGCTTGCTGCCCCAGATCGCCACCGGCGGCTTTTCCGCGATTTCGCGCGCCATCTGCAGCGCGCCTTCAATCATCGCTTGCTGGCTGTCGAACACCTCGTTCACCAGCCCCACCGCGAGCGCGCGCTGCGCCGGCAGGCGGCGGCCGGTGTACGCGAGCTCGTGGACGATACCTTCGGGAATCAGCTTCGGCAGGCGCTGCAGCGTGCCGAGGTCGGCGGTCATGCCGATGTTGATTTCCTGTATGCAGAAGAAGGCGTCGGCGCTCGCCAAGCGGATGTCGCAGGCGCAGACCATGTCGACGCCGCCGCCGATGCAGCCGCCCTGGACCGCGGCGATCACCGGCATGCGCAGCTGTTCGATCAGGTTGAACGCCTGCTGCATGTCGGCCAGCAGCGCGGCGATGTTGGCGCGCCCGCCGGCGCTGCCGTCGTTTAGCGAGATGCCGGTGTCGGCGCCGAACACGTCGAGCGCCATGCCGGCGGTGAAATGCTTGCCCGTGGAGGAAATCACCAGCGCCCGCGCCGGCGCCTCGCGCTGCAGCATCTGCAGGATCTCGGTCAGTTCGCGCCACATCACCGGCTGCATCGTGTTCAGCGCGGCGGGACGGTTCAGCACGAGGTGGGCGACCTTGTCGGCGATGGCGAGGTCGAAGCATTGGTAAGTCATCACGGCTCCTTGGTTATTTGTTGTTGTCGTCCGGCCCCACCTGCAGCGAGCGCAGGACCGCGTGCACCGCCGCGTCGAACAGTTCGTCGGCGCGTTCGGTTTTCAGGTAATAGCCTTTCAGCTCCAGGCTGACCGCGCCATGCATTGCCGCCCACAACAGGCGCGCGGCGGCGGTCGGGTTCGAGGGCGGCAGCGCGCCGCTCTTCATGCAGGCGTCGAAGGCTTCGATCAGCACCTCGAAGGATTCCCAAGCCTGCTTGCGTGATTCCACCGGCGGCACGAAGCCGGCGATCGCATCGCCGAACATCACCATGTAATAGCTCGGGTTGCGCTTCGCGTACTGGTGGTAGACGCGCGCGTGCAGGCGCAGCAACGCCAGCCCGCTCATGTCTTCCTTCCTTGCCGCCGCCTGTTCCGACGCGACCCGGAACTCTTCCTTCAGCCGGGCAAAGCCTTCGAGGTAGAGTTCGTTGGCCAGGCCGTCCTTGCCGCCGAACAGCGAATACAGCAGCGTGGTGGAACAGTTCACCGCGTCGGCGACCCTGCGCACCGTCAGCGACGACGGCCCTTCCTCGGTCAGCAGCCGGGTCGCGGCATCGAGCATGCCCTGGCGCAGGGTGATGCGGAGGTCTTCCTGCGCCTGGCGGAAGTCGATGGGCGTGCGCGCGGCACCGCGGGCGGAAGTCGTTTTCTTGGCTTTCATGCGCTTGACAAAAACATTGTTTTTTCTGATAACATCATAAACGGAATACAGAAAAACGCAATGCCAGGAGCCATTGCAACGGAAAAATCCGCAGCGGAACGCGATCCCGCGCCTTCCGTTCCAACCAAAGGAGTCCCCATGAGCAACAAGAACTTGCCGCCCGTGCTGCAGAACCTCAGCCTGCCCGTCATCGCGTCGCCGATGTTCATCGCCAGCGGTCCGGAACTGGTCAAGGCCCAGTGCAAGGCCGGCATCGTCGGTTCCTTTCCCGCGCTCAATGCCCGTCCGGCCGAGCTGCTCGACACCTGGTTGACCGAGATCCAGCAGGAGCTGGAAGCGTACAAGCAGGCCAACCCCGGCGCGAAGGTGGGGCCGATCGCGGTCAACCAGATCGTGCACCAGTCCAACGACCGCCTCGAGCACGATGTCGCGGTGTGCGTGAAGCACCAGATCCCGATCATCATTTCCAGCCTGCGCGCGCCGCCGAAGGAAATGCTGGATGCGGTGCACAGCTACGGCGGGATCGTGCTGCACGATGTGATCTCGCTTCGCCATGCGCAGAAGGCGCTGGAAGCGGGCGTGGACGGCCTGATCCTGGTGGCGGCCGGCGCCGGCGGCCATGCGGGCGCGCTGTCGCCGTTCGCACTGGTGGGCGAAGTGCGCAAGTTCTTCAACGGTCCGATCGCGCTGTCCGGCGCGATCGCGTCCGGCGACGCGATCCTGGCAGCGCAGGCGATGGGCGCGGACTTCGCCTACATCGGCTCGCGCTGGCTGGCGACGAAGGAGTCGAATGTCGACGATTCGTACCGCGAGGCGATCCTGGAATCGACCGCGGCCGACGTGATCTACACCAACCTGTTTACCGGCGTGCACGGCAACTATCTGAGGAAGTCGATCGTCGCCGCGGGACTGGATCCGGACAACCTGCCGGTGGCGGACAAGTCGAAGATGAACTTCGGCTCCGGCGGCAGCAGCAAGGCCAAGGCCTGGCGCGATATCTGGGGCGCCGGCCAGGGCGTGGGGCTGATGGACGAGGTGCTGACGGTGCCGGAAGTGATGGAAAAGCTGAAGGCCGAGTACATGGCGGCCAGGAAGCGGCTGGCGCTGTAAGGGTTCTGGCAGCAGGGCGCCGCCGGGGCGACCCAGCGGATGAAAAAAGGGCGGGCACTGTGCCCGCCCTTTGCATCAGGGCCTGTGATCAGGACCCTGGAAGGATCAGAACTCTTCCCAATCCCCGCCGGCTGCCGCGTGCGGCACCAGCGGCCGCTTTGCCGCCGGTGCCGGCATCCGCGTCTTCACCGGCGCCGCCTTCCTCGGCGCGATGGCCGGTGAATGCACGCCCTGCGCTGCCGCCCTCGCCGGCGCGACCGCAAGCTGCACGGCGCCGCCCGTGCCATCCGTCCTGAAGGTGCTCACCAGGCCGACCAGCTGCGAGGCCTGGTCCTGCATCGCCTCGGCTGCCGCGGCCGCCTGTTCCACCAGCGACGCATTCTGCTGCGTCGCTTCATCCATCTGGCTGATCGCCTGGTTGATCTGTTCGATGCCGGAAGTCTGTTCCGCGCTGGCGGCAGTGATTTCGCCCATGATGTCGGTCACGCGCTTGACGCTTTCCATGATCTCGGTCATCGTCGCGCCGGCCTGTTCAACCAGCTGTGCGCCGGTCTCGACCTTGTCCACCGAATCATCGATCAGCGCCTTGATTTCCTTCGCCGCGCTGGCCGACCGTTGCGCCAGGTTGCGCACCTCAGACGCCACCACCGCGAAGCCGCGGCCCTGTTCGCCGGCGCGCGCCGCTTCCACCGCCGCATTCAGCGCCAGGATGTTGGTCTGGAACGCGATACCGTCGATCACGCTGATAATGTCGACGATCTTGCGCGACGAGTCGTTGATCGAGCCCATCGTCTCCACCACTTGCGCGACCACCGCGCCGCCGCGGTCGGCAACTTCTGACGCAGTGCTCGCCAGGCTGTTCGCCTGGCGCGCGTTGTCGGCGTTCTGCTTCACTGTGGAGGTGAGTTCTTCCATCGACGACGCGGTTTCCTCGAGCGAGCTGGCCTGCTCCTCGGTGCGCGAGGACAGGTCGAGGTTGCCGGACGCGATCTGGGTGGACGCGGTGACGATGGTGTCGGTGCCCTGCCGGACCTGGGCAACGATGTTGGCCAGGTTGTCGCGCATCGTACGCATCGCATGCAGCATGCTCGATGTGTCGCCGTGCCTGAGTTCGACATGGACGGTCAGGTCGCCTTCCGCGATGCGCTGAGCGATCCCTGCGGCATAGTCCGGTTCGCCCCCAAGCTTTTGCATCAGGTAGCGCGTCATCAGGAAGCCGATCGCCGCCGACAGCAGCAGCGCGCAGGCGCCGAGCGCGAGCATCAGCAGGCGCGCGTCGCGGTAGGTATCTTCGGCCTGCTTTCCGGACGTTTCAATCAGCTCCACCTGGAACTTGATCATGTTGGCGATCGCCTGCTGGTAGTCGGCCAGCACCGGGCGCAGCTCGTTGGCGAGGTAGGTGCGCGCCTCGTCGGCCTTGTCTTCCTTGATCAGCACCAGCAGCCTGTCCAGCCTTTCCACATACTTCGCGCGCACCTCGGTCAGCTCGCGCAGCAGTTCCTTCCCCTTCGGCAGCGTGATCACTTTTTCCAGGCTGTCGATCCTTGCCTGCGCCACCTTGCGCGCTTGCATGATGACTTCCACCTGCTTGTCGCGCTCGTCCTTGCTGCTGGTCAGCATCATGCTGCGCACGGCGATGGCGATGGTATTCGTCTGCGCCAGGATGTCGCTCGACATCGAAATCTTCGGCCAGCGGTCATTGACGATGGTGCCGGTGTCGCTGTTAAGGGACGAGAGGGAGGAAATGCCGATGCCGACGGTAATCATCAGCAGGACGCAGATGCTGCCGAAGCTCAGCGCCAGCCGCTTGCCGACGGTCATGCTTTTGGTGCTCATGTTTTTACCCCAGTAAATTTTCGTTGTCGTTTCCGTAACCAGCGTCCGGCAGCAGGAGCGCGACATCAAAAAGTCACTGCGCAAGCGGTAGAACATGACAGGCCCGGTAACGACCATTATTACATCGGGGCCTTGCTACTTAGCAAGTGAAGTAGGGGTTGGTCTGACAACGGTGCGAAATTCCAACACAGGCGCCGACGACTCTGTAGAAATTGCTATGGAAAGCGCTGCCGCGATGACAACACGGACGCTGCAACTTGCCTCCTGTTCAGCGAAGGCAGGTTTGCGTTTTGGGAAGGGAAGGTGCCGCACCGGCGATGCGGCGGACCGGGAAGGCGGGGAAGGATCAGCCGCCGGTCTTGATCGCCCAGATGCCGGGCAGGTTGCGCCAGTAGCCGTACGCATCCATCCCGTAGCCGACCACGAACTTGTTCGGCAGCGTCAGGCCCACATAATCGGCGTACACCGGCTTCGCCTTGCCGATATCCTTGTCCGCGAACACCGCCAGCACCACTTCGCGGGCGCCCATTTCCAGCAGGCGCTCCTTCACATGCGCGAGGGTTTCGCCTTCGTCGAGGATGTCGTCGAGCACGATCACCGTGCGGCCTTCCACGTTGGAGCGCGGAATCACTTTCCATTCGATGGTGCCGCCCTGGTCCTTGCTGCCGTAGCGGGTCACATGCATGTAGTCGAATTCGAGCGGAAAGCTCAGGCGGGTCAGCAGCTGGCCGCAGAATACGACCGCGCCGCCCATCACGCCCAGCACCAGCGGAAATGCCTCGTCGCCCTGGTTGTCGAAACGCTGGTTGAGCTGCTGCGCCACCTTGTCGACAGCCTGCTGCACGGCGGCCGGATCGAACACCAGTTCGGCGTCCTTGAGCAGGGCACGGGCCTTGTCACGATGGAATTCGGAGTCGATGTACGGCATGGTGCAGGACCTCTTGTGCGAGAAGAATGTAAACCGGTGCGGTATTGCATCATCCTACCGCAGCCGGTGCAAGGCCGGCATGATATGCCGTACCGCGTGGTGCGGCAAGCCCGTGAAAACCCTTAGGCTGTGGTTTCGCCGCACTCGCGCGGCCACGCGAACATCTTTCTTCTTGTCAAAAAATTATGCGAAAGGGGGAATCTTTGTCTGTCAGCGTGCTCGAACATGGACCAACGGACATTATCGGGAACAGCCAATGAAAACCACGCTCAAGCAACACCAGATCAACACCCAGGGCCCGGAAGGCGATCGCGTCACGCCGCGCATGCCGCACGAACGCGACGAGTCGGACTCGAGCCAGGGCAGCGTGCCGCGCAAGGACATGCTGCAAGCCTACAAGGACTTGCAGAACGGCCAGGTCGACACCGACCTGCGCGAAACCAGCGGCGTCGACGAAGTGGTCAACGACCGCCCGGGCACGTCGCCCGACAAGGTGGTGAAGAAATCTTTCTGAACCGGTGCCGGCAGGCCCGGCCGGCCGCTTGCGTGTGACGCAGGCGGCCTTGCTCATTCGTACTTGCGCGCGTCCTCGATAACCTTGCCGTCGTTCGGCAGGCTGCCGCGCGCCACCAGCTTTACCTCGCCGCGCAGCTTGGTCACGTCGCGGATCGTGTCGACCACTGCGTCGGCCGACAGAGCGGACGGATCGTCCACCTCGCAATGCAGCGTCATCACGTCGTTGGCCATCTCGCCGGTCACCACCAGCCGTGCCTTGGCGATCTGCGGGTAGCGCTTTACCACTTCCGCCACCTGCGAAGGATGCACGAACATCGCGCGGACCTTGGTGGTCTGGTCGGCGCGACCCATCCAGCCCTTGATCCGGGTATTGGTGCGGCCGCAGGGAGATATGCCGGCCAGCACCGCCGACATGTCGCCGGTGCCGAAACGGATCAGCGGATAGTCGGGATTGAAGGACGTGATCACCACTTCGCCGACTTCGCCGTCGGCCACCGGGTCGCCGGTGCCGGGACGCACGATTTCCAGGATCAGGTCTTCATCGAGGATCATGCCCGGGTTGACCTGGCCATCGGTCTGGGTCTCGTATGCGATGTTGCCGATGTCGGCCGAGCCGTACATCTGCAGCACATTGGCCACGCCATTGTCCTGCAGCCACTTGCGCAGCGACGGCGGCAACGCTTCCGCGCCGACCACCGCACGTTGCACGCTGCTGATGTCGGCGCCCATTTCCTGCGCCTTTTCGATGATGATCTTCAGGAAGGACGGCGTGCCGATGTAGGCGTCGGGCTTCAGGGCCGCCATCGCCTGCACCTGCATCTCGGTCTGGCCGATGCCGGCCGGGATCACCGCGCAGCCGATTTTTGCCGCCCCGCCCTCGGCCATGAACGCGGCCGGGGTGAAGTGATAGGAAAAGCAGTTCTGGATGATGTGGCCCGCGCGCAGGCCGACGGCGGCCATCGGACGCGCGAAACGCCACCAGTCCTGCGCCTGGCCTTCCGGATCGAAAATCGGCCCGGGCGACATGAACAGGTGGCGCAGCTGGCGCGCCGGCGTCGTGGTCAGGCCGCCGAACGGCGCGTCCGCCTGCTGCAGGTCCTTCAGGTCCGACTTGCGGGTGACCGGCAGCTGCGCCAGCGCGGCGCGGGAGCTGATGTCGGACGCATTCACGCCGGCCAGGATGCGGCCCCAGCCCGGCGCCTGCTGCGCGCGCGCGACGAGTTGCGGCAGGCGCGCCATCAGGTCGTGTTCGCGCTGTTCGGGTACGCGGGTTTCCAGGGAGTCGAGATAGTCGGTCATGGTCGGGCCTATGCAAGCAGTTCGCGCTGTACGCGCTTGGGAAGTTTGGAAAAGATCAGGTCGCGCGCGCGGCGCAGCGTGTTTCTTGCGATCGCGTCCGGCATCGCTTCCGGCGCCATCGCAATCCATTTCGCCCGCGCCAGGTAAGGCGCGGGACGGATGCCGGGTTGCCCCGTGTACGACAGGAACAGCTCGTCGTCGACCTTGCACCAGAGGTCGGTCGGCTTATCCTTGTTGTCGAGGATGAACAGGGCAAACATTTTTCTTGAAACCATGAACGTCAGCGCGTTGCCCCACTTGCGCTCGCACTGCGCATGCGGCAGCGTCTTGCAGTAGGTAACGAGCTTCGCGTAATTCATCACATTCATCCGGCGCGAAAACGCGCGTAAAAAGCCCACTGCGGTGCGTCGGGCGCACCGTCCGGTCTGGTTACGGTTTGCAGGTCATGTAGGGTGCGCCCTGCGCCCCATGCGGTTGCATCCCCGCAGTCTTCCGGTGCGCCGGGCGCACCCTACGGCATCCGTTTTACGCCAGCCAGCGCTTGCGCCGGCGATAGAACTTCATGTCGCGGAAGCTCTTGCGCTCCGCGCCCGATACGCCGAGATAGAATTCCTTCACGTCTTCATTGGTGGCCAGGTCGCTCGCCGCGCCTTCCATCACCACACGCCCGTTTTCCAGGATGTAGCCGAAGTCGGCATAGCGCAGCGCCACCATGGTGTTCTGTTCCGCGACCAGGAAGGACACGCCTTCCTTGCTGTTGAGGTCCTTTACGATCTCGAAGATTTCCTCGACGATCTGCGGCGCCAGGCCCATCGACGGCTCGTCGAGCAGGATCATGGACGGCTTGGCCATCAGCGAGCGGCCGATCGCGCACATCTGCTGTTCGCCGCCGGAGGTGTAGCCGGCCTGCGAGCCGCGGCGCTGCTTGAGGCGCGGGAAATAGTGGTAGACCTTTTCCAGCTGGTCCTTCAGCTCTGCGCGCGAGATCTTGCGGGTGTAGGCGCCGGTCAGCAGGTTTTCCTCGATGGTCAGGTGGCCGAAGCAGTGCCGGCCTTCCATCACCTGCGACAGGCCGCGCTTGACGAGTTCGTTCGGTGTCAGCTGGTCGATGCGCTCGCCCTTGAATTCCACGCTGCCTTTTGTGACATCGCCGCGCTCGCCGCGCAACAGCGTCGAGATCGACTTCATCGTGGTCGACTTGCCGGCGCCGTTGGCGCCCAGAAGCGCGACGATCCTGCCCTGCGGGACCTGCAGCGACACGCCCTTCAACACCAGGATCACGTGGTCGTAGATCACTTCGATGTTGTTGACGGACAGGTAGGGGCGCCCGGCGTCGGGCTGGCCGACGGCGGCCGGCGTTCCGTTATGCGTTGTCATGGTGTCTCTTCTTGATTCGGATTCAACAGGTCGTGCAGCTCACGCGAAGGTCCGCGAAACCGGCTGCGGGCGCTCGCGTGAGGCCGCTCCCGTCGGGGGCGGGAGCGGCTCATGTTCAACTGCTTAGGTCGCGCAAGCCGGCGTGATCTTCTTTTCGGCCGCGTACTTGTTCGACGATTCGTCGATCAGCTTCTTGGTCAGGTTCTTGTCGCCCGTGACCCAGTTCGGCGTGATCGGCACCCACTTCGTGCCGTTCCACTGCTGCACCTTTACCGCGCCCGAACCTTCATGGTCTTCGCAGGAAGTCTTGACCGGCGGGAACATGCCAAGCACGCCCAGCGCCTTCTGGCGGGCTTCGTCGACGTTCAGGTTTTCCATGCCCCAGCGCACCTGCTCGCCGGTCATGACCTTGCCCTTGCCGAACTTTTCCTGCGCCTTGCGGATCGCTTCCGTCCACAGGATCGCCGCGGTCACGCCGCGCATGTGGTACACCGAGCCGACGCGGGTCTTGTCGTCGAGGTTGCCCTTGCCGGCGTCATAGACCTTCTTGCGGATCTCGTCGAGCACCGGATAGTTGCCCGGGGTGTTGAAGGTCATCGTGGTGTAGCCCTTGGCGGCGTCGCCGGCTGGGATCACGTCCTCTTCCGAGCCCGCCCACCACACGCCGAGGATCTTCTCGCGCGGGAAGCCGTTACGCTGCGCGGTCTTGATCGCCACCGCATTCATCACGCCCCAGCCCCACAGGATCACGTAATCCGGCTTGGCCTGGCGGATCTGCAGCCATTGCGACTGCTGCTCGTTGCCCGGATGCGCGACCGGGATCTTCATCAGTTCGAAGCCGTGCTGCTGCGACAGCGCGTCGAGCACCGGGAAGGGTTCCTTGCCGAACGCGGAATCGTGGTACAGGTGGACGATTTTCTTGCCCTTGAGCTTGTCGACGCCGCCTTCCTTGCTGCCGAGATAGGCGACCATCGCGGCGGCCTGGTTCCAGTAGCTGGTGATCAGCGGGAAGACGTACGGGAAGACCTTGCCGTTGGCGGCATCGGAGCGGCCGTAACCGAGCGTGGTCATCGGGATCTTGTCGTTGGCGACGCGGTCCAGGATGCCGTACGCGATGCCGGTCGACAGCGGCTCCATCAGGGTGGCGCCGCCATTCCTGGACTTCAGTCGCTCATAGCACTCGACGCCGCGCGAGGCGTTGTATTCGGTTTCGCACTCTTCCCACTTGACCTTGACGCCGTTGATGCCGCCGGAGGCGTTGACCAGGTTGAAGTAGTCGATCGCCCCGCCGAAGAAGCCGGAACCGCCTGCGGCGTACGGGCCGACGCGGTAGGACAGAATGGGAATGTATTGTTCCTGAGCAGCGGCGACACCAACGGTTCCGGCAAGCGCAGCGCCCAACAGGACTGACTTGATCAATTTCATGATGCTCCTCCTATTTTTATTACAGCAATAACAACCGGTTGTTAAGGCATTGAAAGCTCGCGCCCTCAAATCAATGCGGGAATGGCCATAACCGCAATTTTTCCTTCGCGATCTGCCACAGGCGGGCCAGGCCATGCGGCTCGACGATCAGGAAGAAGATGATCAGCGCGCCGAACACCATCAGTTCGAGGTTCGACGCAACCGAAGTCGGGAGTCCGAAGGTATGGGCGATGATGTTCAGCAGGATCGGCAGCAGCACGATGAAGGCCGCGCCAAAGAAGGAGCCGATGATGGTGCCGACGCCGCCGATGATGATCATGAACAGGATGCGGAAGGACAGGTCCAGGCTGTAGGCTTCCGGCTCCACGGTGCCGAGGTAGGCGTACGCATAGAGCGCGCCGGCCACGCCGCAATAGAACGAACTCACCGCGAACGCGAGCAGCTTGGTGCGCATCAGGCGGAAGCCGATCACCTCGGCGGCCACGTCCATGTCGCGCACCGCCATCCAGGAGCGGCCGACGTTGCTGCGCACCATGTTTTTCACCATCAGCGCCATCACGCAGACGATGGACAGCGTCAGCAGATACTTGCTGGCCGGGGTGCTGAAGTCGTAGCCGAGGATCGTGATCTGTTGCGCCGTGATCACGCCGGACGAGCTGTAGTTGGTGAACCAGCCGATCTTGGTCAGGCACCAGACGACGAAGAACTGCGTCGCCAGCGTTGCGGCGGCCAGGTAGAAACCGCGGATGCGCAGCGACGGCAGGCCGAACGCGACGCCGACCAGGGCGGCGCACAGCCCGCCGAGGATGAAGGCGACCAGGATCGGGATGCCGGGGACGCGCAGCACGAAGTTGTACGATGCGAATGCGCCGACCGCCATGAAGGCCGCGGTGCCTAGCGAGAGCTGGCCGGCGTAGCCGGTCAGGATGTTCAGTCCGAGCGCGGCGAGCGAAAAGATCAGGAACGGGATCAGGATCGCCGAAAAGGTATAGGGCGATGCCACCAGCGGCACCACGACGAAGGCGATCGCCAGCAGCGCATAGATGCCCAGCCGGTCCTGCCGGATCGGGAAGATCTGGTTGTCCGCCTGATAGGTGGGTTTGAATTGACCTGCTTCGCGGTAGAACATGTTTTGCTTCCTTGTTCGTTGTCACGGTGGGGCGGCCAGCGCCCCGGTTCTTACCTTCCCCCGCAGGGGATGGCGGCGACGTCAAATCCTTCGAATGATCTTCTCGCCAAACAAGCCTTCCGGCCTCACCAGCAGGAACAGCAGCGCCAGCACGTACGGGAACCAGCCTTCGATGCCGCCGCCGACCATCGGGCCGATATACACCTCGGCCAGCTTTTCCGACGCGCCGATGATCAGTCCGCCGAGGATCGCGCCGGGCACCGAGGTGAAGCCGCCGAGGATCAGCACCGGCAGCGCCTTGAGCGCGACGAAGGTCAGCGCGAACTGCACGCCGTTGCGGGCGCCCCAGAGCAGGCCGGCAACCAGCGCGACGAAACCGGCGACCGCCCACACGATGCCCCAGATCTGCTGCAGCGGAATGCCGACCGCCAGCGCGGCCTGGTGGTCATCCGCCACCGCGCGCAGCGCGCGGCCGATCTTGGTCTTGGAAAAGAACAGTGCCAGCCCGGTGACAAGTGCCGCGCAGATGGCGGCGGCGATCACGTCGAACTGCGAAATCGAAATGTTGTAGTTGTCCAGCAGGTACATGATCGGCACGTCTTCGATGCCGATGTCGAGGCGGCGCACTTCCGAACCCCAGATCAGCTGCGCCAGGCCTTCGATGAAGAAAGTCAGGCCGATGGTGGCCATGAACAGCGTGATCTCATGCTGTGCGACCAGCGGGCGAAGAACGATCCGTTCCGTCGCGAGGCCGAGCAGCACCATCGCACCCATGGTCAGCGGAATCGCGACCCACAGCGGCACGCCGAACTTGTCGATCAGGCCGACGCAGGTGAGCGCGGCGAAGAACACCATCGCGCCCTGCGCAAAGTTGAAGACGCCGGAGGCCTTGTAAATCAGCACGAAGCCGAGCGCCACCAGCGCGTACATGACGCCCGCGAGCAGGCCGCCGATCAATACTTCGAAGAAGAAACTGAGTTCCATGTTTGAATCACCCTCTGTCAGGTTCCCTCCCCCTTGCAGGGGGAGGGTTAGGGTGGGGGTAGTGCGTCCGAGCCATCGCAGTCGTCTGTTCGACCGCACTACCCCCATCCCAACCTTCCCCCTGGGAGGGGGAAGGGGCCTTTTCTTTAGTGCGCGACGCCGAGATAGGCGTTGATCACATCCTGGTTGCTCCGTACCTCGGCCGGCGTGCCGTCGCCGATCTTCTTGCCGTAGTCCAGCACGACGACGCGGTCGGAAATATCCATCACCACGCCCATGTCATGCTCGATCAGCACGATGGTGGTGCCGAACTGGTCGTTGACGTCGAGGATGAAGCGGCACATGTCCTGCTTTTCTTCCACGTTCATGCCGGCCATCGGTTCGTCGAGCAGCAGGATTTCCGGCTCGGCGGCCAGAGCGCGGCCGAGTTCGACGCGCTTTTGCAAACCGTAAGGCAGCCGGCTTACAGGAGTCTTGCGGATGTGCTGGATTTCGAGGAAGTCGATGATTTCTTCCACCTTGCGGCGGTGTTCGATCTCTTCCTTCTGCGCCGGGCCCCAGTACAGCGCCTGCATCAGGAAGTTGGTCTGCATCTTGAGGTTGCGGCCGGTCATGATGTTGTCCAGCACCGACATCCCCTTGAACAGCGCGATGTTCTGGAAGGTGCGCGCGATGCCGCTCTTGGCCGCCGCATAGGTGTCCATGTCCTTGCGGTGCTGGCCGCGATACACGATCTCGCCCTGCTGCGGCCGGTACACGCCGTTGATCACATTGAGCATCGAGCTCTTGCCGGCGCCGTTGGGGCCGATGATCGCGCGGATTTCGTGCTCGCGCACGTTGAAGGAAATGTCGGTCAGCGCCTTGACGCCGCCGAAGGACAGCGAAATGTTCTGCAGGTCCAGGATCACGTCGCCGATTTTGCGGTTCTCGTTCATGTCAGGCGGCCTTCTTCAGTGCGTCGTAGGTCTTCACGTCGACGATGCGCAGGTCGGCGGCGACCGTGCCCTTGCGGCCGTCCTCGAACTTGACCTGGGTTTCAATGTATTGCGACGTCTTGCCCGAATACAGCGCGTCGATCAGCACCTTGTACTTCTCGGCGATGAAGCGGCGGCGTACCTTGCGGGTGCGGGTCAGCTCGTCGTCGTCCGGGTCGAGTTCCTTGTGCAGAACCAGGAAACGGTGGATCTGGGTGCCCGACATCAGCGCTTCGCTGGCGAGGTCGGTATTGACCTTTTCCACGCACTCGGCGATCAGGTCGTAGGTTTCGCGCTTGGCGGCCAGGTCGGTGTAGCCGGCATACGCGATGCCGCGCCGTTCGGCCCAGTTGCCGACCGCTTCCATGTCGATGTTGATGAAGGCGCATACCATGTCGCGCTCGTTGCCGAAGGCCACCGCTTCCTTGATGAAGGGGAAGAACTTCAGCTTGTTCTCGATGTAGTTCGGCGCGAAGATGTCGCCGCTGTTCATCTTGCCGACGTCGGCCGCGCGGTCGATGATCTTCAGGTGGCCTTCCTCGTCGAAGATGCCGGCGTCGCCGGTGTGGAAGTAGCCGTCGCTGTCGATGACTTCCGCCGTCGCGTCCGGACGCTTGTAGTATTCCTTGAGCATCGCGGCCGATCTCACCAGCACTTCGCCGTTCTCGGCCAGCTTCACCTCGACGCCCGGCGCCGGCAGGCCGACGCTGTCGAACTTGATGTTGCCGTCGGGCTGCAGGCAGACATAGGCGCAGGTTTCGGTCGCGCCGTACAGCTGCTTCAGGTTCACGCCGATCGAACGGTAGAAGCGGAACAGGTCGGGGCCGATCGCCGCGCCGGCGGTATAGGCAACGCGCACGCGCGTCAGGCCGAGCACGTTCTTCAGCGGGCCATAGACCAGGATGTTGCCGATTGCATAACTGATGCGATCCGTGAGGCCGACCGGCTTGCGGTCGAGGATGTCGGAGCCGACCCGGCGCGCGACCTCCATGAAGTGATGGAACATCTTGCGCTTCAATGCGCTCGCGTCTTCCATGCGGATCATCACCGTGGTCAGCATGTTCTCGAACACGCGCGGCGGCGCGAAGTAATAGGTGGGGCCGATTTCCCGCATGTCGGTCATCACGGTGTCGCCGGATTCCGGGCAGTTGACGGTGAAGCCCGCGACCAGCTGCTGCGCGAAGGAGAACAGGTGGTCGCCCACCCAGGCCATCGGCAGGTAGGACAGGATGTCGTCGTCCGGATTGAGCTTGTCGAAGGCGACGCCGCCCTGCGCAGCGGCGAGGAAGGAGCCGTGCGTCTGGCACACGCCCTTCGGCTTGCCGGTGGTGCCCGAGGTGTACAGCATCACGGCGGTATCGTCCGTCCTGCCGGCATTGACCTCGTTCATGAAGAAATCGGGATGCGATTTGTCGAAGGCGCGGCCGAGCTCCTGCACTTTCTCGAACGAGGCCAGCTCCTGCTGCTTGTAGTGGCGCATGCCTCGCGGATCGTCGTAGATGATGTGCGAGATAAGAGAATTGCGCCGGTCCAGGTTCTGCTTGATCTCGAACAGCTTGTCGACCTGCTCCTGGTCTTCGACCACCGCGAAATCGATCTCGGCATCGTCCAGCACGTAGGCCATGTCGGCCGCCGGCGCATCCTGGTACAGCGGCACGGCGACGCCGCCCAGGCATTGTGCCGCGGCCATCGCCCAGTACAGGCGCGGACGGTTGTCGCCGATGATTGCCAGGTTCATGCCGCGCTTGAAGCCCATCGCGGCCAGGCCGCAGGCCAGGGCGCGCACCTCGTCGGCCACCTGCGACCAGTTCCAGGTCTGCCAGATGCCGAGGTCCTTCTCGCGGAAGGCCGGCTTGCCGGGGCGCGCTTGCGCGTGCTGCAGAAGCATGCGGGGGAACGTCTGTCCGCCCGTCTTGTTTGTCTCTACCATCATCCCACTCTCTCAACAGGTTCTAATCGCCGTGAAGGGATCGGAGCGCCTGCGTGGGCGTGCAAGCCTTCATGCTTGGGGGAAGCATGAACTTGGGCTTACAATGTCTCCGTTATTTTGTAGTCAGGATACTAGACGCTGCGATTTTCAGGCGCTGTCATCTGACTGACAATTCTCCTCCAATTCAAATATTTCGTTGGTGCGCCGCACAATGAGTCTCGAGAAGCCCGATTTCAAAGAGGTACTGCGCCAGACCATCTGGGCCAAGGGCCTTGAGCCGGAGCAGATGGCGCGCGTGGAAGCGGACACGGTCGAGCAATTCGTTCCCAAAGGGGGATTCATCTGCCGCAAGGGCGAGATGGTGGACGCCTGGATCGGCATTATCGACGGGCTGGCCAAGATCAACAACCTTTCGCCCGAAGGGAAATCGGTGACCTTCACCGGCATCGCGTCGGGCAGCTGGTTCGGCGAAGGCACGCTGCTCAAGCAGGAAGCGCGCAAGTATGATGTGGTCGCGCTGCGCGACAGCCGTATCGCGCGCATGCCCGCCAAGACTTTCATGTGGTTGCTCGATAATAGCCTGCCGTTTACGCGGTTTCTCTTGATGCAGCTCAATGAACGGCTCGGCCAGTTCATCGGCATGGTCGAATTCGACCGCTTGCTCGACGTCGATACCCGCGTCGCGCGCTGTCTCGCGGCGCTGTTCAACAGCCACCTCTACCCCGGCACCGACACCCTGCTGCAGATCTCGCAGGAGGAAATCGGCTACCTGTCCGGCGCCTCGCGCCAGCGCGCCAACCAGGCATTGCAGGTTTTGGAAAAGGAAGGCCTGCTCAAGGTCGATTACGGCGGCATCCAGATCCTGGATCTGGACGGGCTGCGGCGGTTCCGCGCCTGATCCGGGCTGTCGGATAGAAAAGGAATTTGAAGATGCTTTCGCAGGAAGCGTTGCGCGCGTTCTGGACCGGCCCGGTGCTGGAGAGTAATGTCATTGTGTTCTTCACCATCGTCGGCGCGCTCGCGCTCGGCCTGCTGGTGGGTTACGAGCGTTTCTACCATGGCCGCGCGGCCGGGATGCGTACCTATGGCCTGGTGTGCATGGCGTCCGCGGCGCTGACCGTGATCGCCGGTTATCCGGCCGAATGGTTCGGCGGCCAGACGGTGCTCCATCCGGGAGCCGACCCGACGCGCATCATCCAGGGCATCGTCACCGGCATCGGTTTCCTCGGCGCCGGCGTGATCATGAAGGAAGGCTTCAACATCAGCGGCCTGACGACGGCGGCCTCCATCTGGGCCGCGTCCGTAACCGGGGTGCTGGTAGGAATCGGCTTCTACCTGGCGGCGATCCTGCTCGCGCTGATGTCGGCATTCTGCATGGTATCGGTGCCGCGGCTGTCGGCCCGCCTGCCGTCACGCCAGGCAATTGCGATCTCGCTGCGCTTCGCGCCCGGCCATGCGCCCGACGAGGAAGCGGTGCGCGGCAGGATGTTGAAGAACGGCTACGAGATGGCGCCCGGCACCGTCGTGATCGCAATGCGCGAGGGCGGGATGGAATGGCAGTTCGTCGCGGTGGCGCTGAACCGCGACAGCGGCGCGCGCATCAGCGTGCTGTCGCGCGAGATGGCCGCGTTCGACGGCATCGACAGCTTCCAGATTTCGCACGCGCGGAACTAGGGCCCGCGGCGCGCGGAAGCCGCGAGCCGTTCCTCATTTCAATTTTCCCGGAGCAGCACGGCCCGAGGTGTGCCGGGTTCCGGGCCTGGCACGCGCGCCGCACCGCGCACGGTTGATCCCGCTCAGCCTGTCGCGCCGCCCGCTCCCTATCATCTCCAGACAGCAGCCCGCCCCGCCGGGGCCACGAGCCGAAGGAGCCTGCCATGTCCATCATGAAAGTCATCGAAGTGCTGGCCGAGTCGCCGAAAAGCTGGGAGGACGCGGTGACCGCCGCAGTCGTGAAAGCGAGCGAATCCGTGCACGGGATCCGCTCCATCTATATCAAGGAATTCGAAGCGCAGGTCGACAACAACAAGGTGGTCAACTGGCGCATCAATGCGAAGGTGACGTTCGAGGTGGATTAGGGCCTTGTTTGGGAGCACTCCCCAAACGGTTGATGACAGGCCCTAGCTCGATGCGCCGAGTCCCGGGCGTTCGGCCTGGGCACCCGGGCTGGCGTTCATGCGCAAGGAAAAGCTTTCGACCATCTTCTCGTTGAAGGCCGGAATGTCATCCGGCTTGCGGCTGGTGACGAGGTTGCCATCAACCACGACTTCCTGGTCCACCCAGTTGCCGCCTGCACTGCGGATATCGTCCTGGATCGACGGCCAGCTGGTCAGCGTGCGCCCTTCCGCCAGCCCCGCGGACGCAAGCAGCCACGAACCGTGGCAGATCGCCGCGATCGGTTTGCCGTCCTGGTCGATATGCTGCAGGAAGCGCTGCGCCGCCTCGATGTTGCGGATGCGGTCGCCGTTGACCTTGCCGCCCGGGAGCAGGACCGCGTCGAAGTCCATCGGGTCGGCTTCGTCGAAGGTCGTGTCGGCAGTGAACTCGTCGGCCGGCTGGTCGTGGTGGAAGCCCCGCACCTTGCCTCGCTGCAGCGAAATGATCTTGATCATCGCACCGTGCTGTTCCAGCGTTGCGCGCGGCTCGGTGAATTCGACCTGCTCGAAGCCGTCGGTCAGCAGGACGGCGACATGCAGGCCGGGAAGGGTCTGGTCGTCCATGAGGTTTTCCTTTCTTGAATTAAATGGTGTCTTGCCAAGTTCGACTTGAACGCTTCCCGTTAAGTTCTTTCTTGCTGCCTGACATTGGGGCGGCCGCGTTGACGGTATGCCGCATCGCCGAATTTCGCCAAATCCCGCGGATCGGGTGCCATTTTCGGAAAAAATAATCATCGCAAGCGGTGCGCAGCGGCAGGAACAGTCGTCGCGTCGGACCTGTCCAATGCGGTAAATCAGATCTTGCCCTCGCGGCACCCGCTTGAGACGACGGCGCACGGAGAAAGGGAAGTTCGCTTATGAAGACCGAGAACGATCCGCTGCGCGGCATCGACCTTGCAAGCGACGAACCGGTCTTCGACAGCTTCCGGGCGGCAGCGCCGCCGCTGCCGGAATTGCCGGCAGATGCGGTCGTCCTCATTCCCCTGCGCTACCTCGTGCTGTTTCCCGGCATGATCGCGCCGATCAATCTCGGCCGCGACTGCTCGATCGCCGCCGCGCAGGAAGCGGTGCGCAGCAACCGGCCGGTCGGCCTGCTGCTGCAGCATGACTCCGATGTCGAAGCGCCGGAACCGGAACAGCTTTACAGCACCGGCACCGTCGCCTCGGTGCTGCGTTACATCAACGGCCAGGATGGCGTGAACTATCTCGTCTGCCAGGGCGAGCGGCGCTTCCGGGTGCTCGAATTCATCACCGGCTATCCCTTCCACGCCGCGCGGGTGCAAGAGGTCGAGGATGCGGAAGAGCAGAGCGCCGACATCCAGGCGCGCTTCCTCCAGCTGAAAGAACGGGCGGCGGAAGTCATCAGCCTGCTGCCGCAGGCGCCGAGCGAGCTGGCGAGCGCCGCCGAGAACGTCCATTCCGCATCGGCGCTGGCCGATTTCGTCGCCGGCCTGATCGACCTGCCGTTGCAGCAGAAACAGGACGTGCTGGAAACCATCGACTTGCAGCAGCGCATTGACAAGGTACTTTCGATGCTGGTGCGGCGCATCGAGGTGCTGCGCCTGTCGAACGAGATCAACGAACAGACCAAGGAACGCATCGACGACCGCCAGCGGGAATTCCTGCTGCGCGAGCAGCTCAAGACCATCCAGCGCGAACTGGGCGAGGCCGAAGGCGGCGCCGGCGAGGTGCGCGAACTGGCCGACGCGATCGCGCAGGCGCGCATGCCGCAAGAGGTGGAGGCGCACGCGCGCAAGGAATTGCAGCGCCTGGAGCGGATGCAGGAAGCTTCCGCCGAATATTCGATGCTGTGCACCTGGCTGGAATGGATGAGCGAATTGCCGTGGCATACGCTGATCGAAGATCGCATCGACATCGGCGAGGCGCGCCGCATCCTCGACGAAGATCATTTCGGCTTGGCCAAGGTCAAGCGCCGCATCCTGGAATACCTCGCGGTGCGCAAGCTCAAGCCGGACGGCAAGAGCCCGATCCTGTGCTTTGTCGGGCCGCCCGGTGTCGGCAAGACCTCGCTCGGACACAGCATCGCGCGCGCGACCGGCCGCAAGTTCGTGCGCGTGAGCCTGGGCGGCGTGCACGACGAAGCCGAGATCCGCGGCCACCGCCGCACCTACGTGGGAGCCTTGCCCGGCAACATCATTCAGGCAATCCGCAAGGCCGGCGCGCGCAACTGCGTGATGATGCTCGACGAGATGGACAAGCTGGCCGCCGGCATCCAGGGGGATCCGTCGGCCGCGCTGCTGGAAGTGCTCGATCCGGAACAGAACAGCGGCTTTCGCGACAACTACCTCGGCCAGCCCTTCGACCTGTCGAAAGTGATGTTCATCGGCACCGCCAACGTGCTCGACGCCATCCCCGCGCCGCTGCTCGACCGCATGGAAGTGCTGCAGCTGCCCGGCTACACCGAGGAAGAGAAGATGCAGATCGCGCGCCGCTATCTGGTCGGACGCCAGCTCGAGGCGGACGGCCTGACGGAACGGCAGTGCCGGCTGGACGAGGCCGGGCTGCGCGCGATCATCCGCGACTACACGCGCGAAGCCGGCGTGCGCAACCTCGAGCGCGAGATCGGCAACGTGTTCCGCCATGCGGCGATGTGCATCGCGGAAGGCACCGCGCAGCAGATCCAGGTCGGCGCGCCCGACCTGGCGGCGATCCTCGGACCTCGCAAGTTCGAAAGCGAGCTCGCGCTGCGCACCGGCCTGCCGGGAATCGCAACCGGGCTGGCATGGACGCCGGCCGGCGGCGACATCCTGTTCATCGAGGCAAGCAAGACGAGCGGCAACGGCAAGCTGATCCTTACCGGACAGCTGGGCGACGTGATGAAGGAAAGCGCGCAGGCCGCGCTGACGCTGGTGAAGGCGCATTGCGATGAACTGTGTATCAATGCGGATGTCTTCGACAGGAACGACATCCACATCCACGTGCCGGCCGGCGCGATGCCCAAGGACGGTCCGAGCGCGGGCGTGGCGATCTATGTCGCGCTGGCCTCGCTGGTGCGCGGCAAGCCGGTGCGCAACGACTGCGCGATGACCGGCGAGATCAGCCTGCGCGGCCTGGTGCTGCCGGTGGGCGGCATCAAGGAAAAGGTATTGGCGGCAATGCGTGCCGGGATACGGGTAGTGATGCTGCCGGAGCGCAACCGCAAGGAACTCGACGACATTCCTGAAGAGGCGCGCATGGCGCTGCATTTCGTCTGGCTGGAAACGGTTGACGACGCGCTGCGCGAGGCGATCGGCAACGTGATCATTGGAGATATCGCATGAACAAGGAACTTGACAGGGTCAGGCAGAACGCAGACGACGCCCTCGTCACGCGCGAGGAGCGCTTGCCGCAGTTTCCCTCGCCCTGGTCGGTGCCGTCCGGCTTCTTCACCTTCCGTTATACGTCCACCGAAATCTATTCGGAGGGCGGCAACCTGCATGTGAAAATGCGCGAGATGCGCTACGAGGACGGCAGGCTGAAATCGGAAGAATGCGAAGGCACGCTGGACCGCCAGGCATACCAGCAGATGGTGAGCGAGGCGCAAGGCTACTTTCTGAACCAGATGGCCGGGATGGCGCGGCTCCTGTTCGCGCCATTCTTGCGCGGAGGCCGCTACGACGAGTAGCTCAGCCGAGCGCAACCTCGCCCGCCGCCGCCGAGCGCGATCCCGGCAGCGGCGGATTGCTGGCGGCGCGATAGGCGAAGACCGCCGAATGCTTCACCTTGTCCGTGGCGTTCCTGCCGGCCGCATGGAACAGCCCGCTGTGGAAAAACACCACATCCCCCTGCTGCAATGCCAGCACCCGGCCCTCTTCGAACAGCGGCTGGTTCCTTTCCGCGTCCGGCCGCAGGAAATCCAGCTCGTCGAGCTGGTCGCGGCCGATGTCGAGCCGGTGCGAACCGGGAATCACATGCAGCGCACCGTTGTCGGCGGATTCGACGCCCAGCGCCAGCCAGACCGCGACCAGGTCGTTGCGGGAAAACGACCAGTAGCGGATGTCGCGATGCCAGCCGGTGGCGGTGCCGAAGTGAGGGTGCTTGGTCATCACGCAGTTGTGGTGGGCCAGCGTCAGCACCACTGCCTCGCCGAACAGCTGCTGCAGCCAGCCGACCACACGCGCATCTTCCGCCCAGGCGCGAAAGCATGCATGGCGCTGGTAGGCATCGCGCAGGCGGCGGATCGTGCGTCCGCCGGGCGCGCCGCGTGACGGCGGTGCGCCGGCATAACCAAGGTCGGCTTCGTACTCGACCGGGCCGACCTCCTCCCGCAGGTGCGCGCGGACGACGTCCAGCATCGTTTCGCAATCCGGCGGCGTTGCCAGTGCCCGGAATACCAGGTAGCCATCGCGGTGGAATTGGGCGATTTGCGCGGCGGATAGCGGTGTGTGCATTCGTTGTTTCCTCCTCCCGTACATGATTATCGCATCCGGTGCGGTGTCGGCCGTTCTGCTGGCAGGCTTCTTGCGACGCTTTACGAAGCCTGCGTGCGGCCGTAAGTACGGGTGTCGGGCATTCCATCCCCGCAGCGCGCGAGCTTCTTTTTCTGCCGCACCTCATTTAGTCCGCGATGCTTGGTGAACTTTGCGCAGTACTGTAATTTCAACAATCTGTCCCTGCCAGGACAAGCCGTCGCAAATCCTGGAAGCGTTCACCGGATTTCTTCTCGAGCCCATTCATGAGCCAATCGCATCAGCACAAGACCGTTTCCAGCGCCGGCAACCCGCTCTTGTCCACGGGGATACCGGGCTTTGATGCGATCCTGGGCGGCGGTTTTCCCGTCCACCACCTTTACCTGATCCAGGGGTTGGCCGGCAGCGGCAAGACGACGCTTGCATGCCAGATCGGCTTCAATCACGCGCGGCAAGGCAGGAAGGTACTGATCCTCACGCTGATCGCCGAGTCGCACGCAAAGCTGCTCCAGCATCTTGCGAACTTCAGCTTCTTCGATATGTCGCTGCTCGACCGGCAGGTGAAGTTTTTCGGCGGCTATGCCGCGCTGGCGCAGGGCGGATTGCGCGAGCTGCTGAACTTTATTTCCGCCTGCCTGAACGAGCACCAGCCGGAAATCATGATCGTCGACGGCTTCCGCTCCGTGCGGGATTACGGTCCGACGGACCTCGCGTTGTCGGAATTCATGCATTCCCTGAATGCGCTGGCGGCTGCCATGGGCTGCACGACCTTCCTGTTATCACCGATCGAAGGCAACATCGCGGAGTCCGAAAATACCCTGGTCGACGGCCTGGTGGAACTCAGCCAGTATGAAGACGGGGTGCGCACGGTGCGGGAGATACGGGTGTACAAGCTCCGCGGCGGCAACCATTTTCTCGGCAAGCATGCATTCGAAGTGGGGGGCAATGGCATCGTGGTCTATCCGCGCCTGGAGGCGATCGCCACGCGCACCAACATTGCTTCGCCGGCATCGGACAGGCTGGTGAGTTTCGGCATTCCGTCCTGGGACAGGCTGACCGGCGGCGGGATCATGCACGGATCGATCACCAGCCTGGTCGGCAGTCCCGGCGTAGGCAAGACCATCATGGGCCTGCATTTCATCGAGCAAGGGCTGCGCGACAATGAAACCTGCCTGATACTCGGCTTTTTCGAGTCGCCGCCACGCCTGCTGCAAAAGGGAAGGAAGGTCGGCATGGATCTTTCCGCAGCGATGCAGGATGGCAGGTTGGAAATGATGTGGCACCTGCCGCTGGAAGTGTTGATGGACCGGCTGGCAACCGACCTGCTGGATAACATCGACAGGCGCAAGGTGACGCGGCTGCTGATCGACGGTATCGAAGGCTTTCATGACATCGCGGTGCATACCCAGCGCATCAAACCTTTCCTGATCGCACTGGTGAACGAGCTGCGCGCCCGCAACGTGACGACCTTTATCACGCAGGAGCTTCCGTACTTCAAGGAATCGTTCGCCAGGGCGGATTCGACGGAGTCTGTGCTGTACGAAAACGTCATGCTGCTGCGGACGGTGGAGATCGACGGCGCGAACCGGCGCCTGATCTCGGTGATGAAACTGCGTGAGAGCGGTTACGATCCGGCTCACCATGTGATGACGATTTCCGACAAAGGAATTGTGGTTGAACAACCGGTTTCGGAGATGAAAGCGGCCACTGCGCGGACAAACGGCTTGTAACCAGGTATGCCGAACGACAGCGCAGCGGTTGCCGATGGACGTGCAATTGAAAACAAGATGAAAATCATCCTGATCGTGGATGACGAAGTCGACGTGACGTCGACCTACGCGATGCTGCTTCAGCTGCATGGCTTCCGGACGCTGACCGCCGCCAATGGCCGCCAGGCGCTCGAGGTCATGGCTGCGACGCCGCCTGACATCGTGCTGTCGGACTGCATGATGCCGCTAATGGACGGCATCGAATTGTCGCGTCGATTGCGCGGCGATCCGCGCACTGCCGCCATTCCGATCATCCTGATGAGTGCCGCGCCCGAGCGGCACGCATTGTCACGCGCCGGATACGATGTATTCCTGCAAAAGCCGGTTCGCTTCCAGGAGCTGCTTGCCGCGATCGAGCGGCTGCTGCCACGGCGCTGAAGCCGCCGCCGGCGTTTCCTTTCCTGAGGATCGCGAACCGTCAAGGCGACTGCAGGACGTGGCGGGCATGCGCACCCCGCATGACCGCTGTTTTTTCAATCGCGAGCCGCATTTCCTTGTGCCAGCGCAAACCGCCCGGCGTCGCATGAACAAGTATGAGAGCGGGACAAGGGGACTGATTGAGCGTGACTGGAGGCAGCGATGACCACTTATGCCGTACAAAGAAGTCTTCCCGGGATAACGATGGAGCAGCTCGCCGCGGCGCAGGCGGCCGCGATCGAGGCGAGCAAGGAAGCGTCCGAGCAGGGTTCGCCGGTGACCTACATCCGAAGCAATTTCTATCCCGCCGACCAGCGGTGCACCTGCCTGTTCGAGGCGGACAGCAAGGAATCGGTAGAGAAAGTGAACCGGGCCGCGTCGATTCCATTCGACCGCGTCGAGGAAGTGCTCGACATTCCGCCCATGCAGCACTGATCTGTTGCGGCGATGGCAACGCCGGACAGCATCCGATAAGCGCGATCCCGCCGGCACCGGCCTGCCCTTGCGAGGGCAGGCCGCTCTTTGTACCGGCCCGTGCCGGGATCCTCAGTGGATGCTCGACGAGCCCGAAGTGCCGCCGAACTGCGAGCCGCCCGTGCCCGCAGCGGTGGTCGACGCCGCGCCCTGATCCTGGCCTTGGCGCTGCATCGCGCCGGTCGACACGTCGTCCGCCACGCGCTGGCCTTCCTGCTTGGCGGTATCGGCAATGCGTTGCGCCGACTGCTTCAGTGTCTCGGCCTGTTCGCGTGCCGTTTCCTTCGCGCGCTCGAGCAGGTCGTCACGCACCCCGCCCATCATCTCGTTCTCGCGGCGCGTGGTCGGGAAGGCGGCACCGAGCGCGGCACCGACAGCCAGGCCGACGGCGCCGAGGACGAAGGGTTGCTCGTCGACCATCTCGCCGACGCGATTTCTCATGCGCTCGACCTGCACTTGAGAGCGTCTCCCCATCTCACTCATGCGCGCCTGCGCACTGCCTGCCGTTTCCCCCAGCCGCGCGCGCGCACTCTGGCTTGCCTGCTGCACCCGTCCGGTGACCGACGATGCAGTGTCGCTCAGCTTCTGTCCGACGTTGCTCGCCGTTTCCTTGACACCCTGGGTGGCATCGCTGGTCTTCGACGCCATCCGCTGCATCAGTCCGGGATCCGACTCGCCGGCGCCATAGTCGCGCGCCGCGAGATACTCGCGATCGTCGATCCCCTCATAGCCGGTGTCATACGCGCCCAGGGCAGAGCGGCGCATCGGACGGGCGCTGCGCTGATAGCCGCCGGCCCCGCCTGACTGGCGCCCGGACGCCATCAACCAGGCAATGCCGATGCCGATCAGGGCGACAGGAATGGGATTGTCACGTACCGAATTGACGAGGTTCATGCTGAATGCTCCTGGCGTAGTAGACAGTGCGTAGTCGACGGCTTGATCCATCATTTCGCTCGGCGACAATTTGTGTTGAATGGCGTCAATGGTGGAGCTGAAGTCGGCGCGGGTGCGCGCGATGTCGCTCTCGATTTCTTCCGGGCTGCGGTTGTCGGTATCTTTCATCAGAGCTTCTCCTGTGCGACGAGCTTATCCCGCTTGAGCGAGTCCATGGTCTTGTGCGGCATGAGTTTGTCCGCCGACAGCTTCGCGGCTCCTCCCTTGAGCAGCACATAGCCGATACCGATGATGGCAAGACCGACGATCAGCGGTGCAAGCCAGGGAGCCACGCTCTCCGGAAGAATCATTTCGACGCCGCGCACGACGGCAAGCAGAAGAATGAACAGACCCGCAAGAAGAATGGCCGCGCCGACCGCGACGGAAATCAGCGCCGCCTGGATATCGGCCATCTTGCTCGACATCTCGGCACGCGCCAGTGCGATCTCCTGGCGCACCAGGTCGACCATGTCGCGCGTCAGGTCGGTAAACAGCTCGCCCAGGGACTTGTCTGTCTTGTCAATCATCATAGTCGGTTTCCTCCGAGGTTCGACCCGTTCAGCCCTCCTGTTGCCACGCCGGCGCCGCCGGAAGCCGTCCCGGGCGTGCCGTCGGCGCCCACCGCGGTCGACGTCGGCGTGCCGGTGGTGCCGGTGGTGCCGGTGGTATACGAGCCGGTGTCACCCGTCATGCCCATGCCCATGCCGCGTTGCTGGCCGCTCCAATCGCTGCGCTCATATTGCTGTTGCGATGAGCTCTTCAGGAAGCGGGCGAGCAGAAAGCCGGCGACGACGCTGCCAACCAGCAAAGTCGTGGGCGAGCGGCGCGCAAGACCCTGAGCATCCCGCAGCAGCGTATCCAGGTCTTTGTTACGCAGGCGGCCGCCCAGCGATTCGAGCTGGTCGGCGATCATTTGCACGTAGCGCGCGGTCTGGTCCTGTCCCTCGCCCTGCAGGTTGCTGGCGGTATTTCGGATGGCATGGGCAACACTGCCGACCTGGCCCAGCGCCGACTCCTTTTGCTGCTCGAACAGCGAGCGCCCCTTTTCCTTTGCGCGGCCGGCGATGTCGCCCGCATACTGCCTGGCGCTGGCCGCCATCCCCGCGCCGCTTTCATTCGAGACAGCGCCCGTCTGTCCGGTCACGCCGCCCGCCCCGGCGGTGCGGAAGCCGTCGCCGCCAGTGCCAGTGCCGGCCCCGGTCATCGATCCGGTGCTGCTGCCCGTCAGCGAGGTGCCAGCCGGGCGCGCCATGTCATCTCGAAGATGCTCGGTCGGCCCGGGTTCCATTCCGCTTGCAATCGGCTTACTACGATCCTTGTTCTCGTCTGCCATGCTGTACCTCCTCGTGGATTCAATCGGGTTTGACTACTTGCCTACACGTGCGGTGTAGTGCGCACCTCATTCGATGTTCTTTTTGCAAAAAGATTCAGTTTCGGCACGGTTCTCGTCACGGAATGCAAGAAGCTTGCACCTCGGCACCCGTAGTGCGGGAGGATGAAGGCCTTGCCGTTGGTAAAGGAGGCGTGCGGGTTTGAAAGGAGCTTTTTGCCTGTTGAACATTTCTGTCCGGTGCACGCCGTCAGGCCGGGGTTCAGCCGTGCTCCAGTGTGGGCGCATCCCGGAACGGACGGCAGTCGACGGGGATGTCGATGGTGAACGTCGTGCCTCGTTCTTCCGCGCTGTCGATATCGATGCTGCCGCCGTGGCTTTCGGTGACGCCGCGCACCAGCGACAACCCGATTCCCCAACCCTGCTGGTCGCCGTCTTTGGCTGCCTGTGCCCGCCGGAAAACCTGAAACACCGTTTCCAATTGTTCCGGAGGAATCGGATTGCCTTCGTTATGCACGGAGAGCTGGATTCTTTCGTGGTAGCTTGCGAGGGCGATGCGGATGGGCGTAGCGGGCGCGCCGTACTTCACCGCATTGCTTATCAGGTTTTCCAGTGCGCGCTTGATCGCATTGCGGTCCCACCACCCGCTCACCGGAATACTGTGGATCTCGAAACGGGGACCGTGGATTTCGACGGATTGCTCGCCGACCTCCTTCACGATCTCGCCCATGTCGAAATGCGACGGGTGAATTGGCAGGCGTTCGCCGTGCTGGAATATGACGGTATCGAGCAACTCCTGGATCATCTGGTCGATGCGCGCGAGGTTTTCGGCGATCTTGCCGGCAAAGCCGTTTATTTTGTCGCGGTCTGGTGTATGCAGGATCAATTGCGTGGTCGAGCTGGCGATGGCCAGCGGATTTCGCAAATCATGCGCAAGCGTGGCAACGAACTGCTCGCGGAAAGCGGCCTGGGCCAGCGTGAATCCGGTCGCCGCTTCCCTGATGCATGCATCGATCGCGGAACCGATCATCTGCATGTCGTCGCCGCTGATGGGCACGTTGTTCTTTTTCAGCACATCGACGATGGTTGATCTCAGGACCTGGTATTCGCCGATGACGGCCTCCGCCTGGTAATTCGTCAGGCGCGCGCGTTCCCCGCCGTGCTCCAGTGCCACGGAAGGGGTGGCGACGGCGGCGCTGGTCCTCGGGTAGCCGGGTGTCAGCGATTCGGCAAGATTGCGGTATAGCGCGGGAAGCGTATCAATCAGAATCGGATGAGACAACGCTCCGGCTTCCTTGATCGAGGCGCGGACTTGTTTTTCCCACTCGGCCAGGACCTCGTCTTCAAGTTCAAGCATGGCCCGGCTGATTGCGGAAGGGCGGTCGGGACCGGCAGTCTGGTCGCTTGCCAAAGTCATTTTCTTTCCCCTGCTGCGTAGGACGCGTGAGGAATAGACAAGCTGCCATGGCCTGCGTTCTCTGCCGCCGTGTTGCTTTTTGTCCTGTCCCGCATGCGTTTCTCATCCCAGTGAATATTTGGCGGATGGAAACAGGAAGGAAGCGAAAATCGCGGGAAACGGTCTCCTCGTTCTAATTCATACTGAATGCATCGCCGCGCCGCGGCTTGGCTTCCTGCACCGCGAACGGCGATGCAGGCTGCAACACCGCTGGCGGAAGTGACGTGGCGCGATTCAATTGTTTGCGACGGCGGCGCTACTTTCCGAACAGTTTCTTCACCACCCCGCCCAATCCTTCGGCAACGCTGCCCACGCCCTTGCCCAGGCCTTCGATGCTGATGCCCAGCGCCGCCGCGACGGCGGCGCCAACCTGCAACGCGAGGTTTTCATTGAGCGAGAACTTCGGGTCGTTGAGATTGCCTTCCAGCGTGAAATCGACCACGATCTGGCCCTTGCGGTTCTTCAGCGCGGCGATGACCGCCTGCCGCGGCACGCCCATGAAGGTGCCGAAGGCGCCGTCGGACGGCGCCAGCTCCAGGCCGCTCAGCGTCACCGTGCCCGGCGCGTGCAGACGGTTGTTGCGCACCGTCGATTTCAGCCGCAGGTCGAGGCTGCCGCGCCGCACGCCGGTTTCCGATGCCTTGATCAGGTAGGGTTGCAGCGCGACCAGGTCGACCCCTTGCAGCTTGGTGGCGATCTCTGAATTCCTGGTTCCGAGTTCGGCCCAGCCGTCGATGGAAAGCCGGCCGTTGCGCTGGACGCCCTTGACGGTGCCGTCGACCTTGATCGAGGTGCGGCCGGCGCCACGCGGCAGCGTCAGATCTTCCACCCGCGCATGCAACTGTTCCAGCCGCGTCTTGTGGGCCGGCTGGCGCACCGTCGCGTCGAAGAATTCCAGCACGCCGTCGCGCAGTTCCACGGTGCCGATGCTGACCGTGGGGGATGGCCCGGCCGGCCCGCCGCTTCCGGCCGGCTTTTCCAGCAGGCTTGGCAGCAGCCGGAATTTGCCGTCACGCGTACGCAGCGCGGAGACATAAGCCCGTTCGACGACGATGCGCGGGACATGGATGCGCGCCGAGAAGAGGCCGAGCAGGTCGGGGCGCACCAGCACCCGTTCCGCGCGCAGCGCATCCTGCGCGGGCCAGCCCTTCGGCGCCGCGATGCGGATCTGGCGGATTTCAATGGCGGACATGCCGACCACGATGTCGCCGACCTCGCTCTCCGGGCCGAGCGCGCTTTCGATCTGCGACTTCAGCGCTTCGGCGGCATAGTGCAGCCCGACGAACGCCGCGATCACCAGCGCGGCCGTGACGGTCGCGGCGATGCCGGCCAGGCGGATCACGGTCTTGCGTTTCATTGCCGTAACCCGAACCGCGCCCGGTACTCGCGCGGCGTGATCCGCGCCCAGCGCTTGAACACCTTGCTGAAGGTCGACACATCCTCGTAGCCGCAGCGGCCGGTGATGTCTTCGAGCGACAGCTTCGTCGATTCCAGCAACGCCTTGGCGCGCTCCACCCGCAGCTGCTGCGCATACTGTGTCGGGCTCATGCCTGCCGCATCCTGGAAGCGGCGCAGCAGCGTGCGCGGGCTGGTATGGCAATGGGCCGCCAGCTCGGCCATGTTCCATGTGCGGTCAAGGCGCTGGTTGAGCCAGCGGCGCGCGCGCTCGATCACTGCATGGCCTTCGTCCTGGATCATCGCGGCGGCGATATACGGGGCCTGGCTGGACCGGTTGGCGTCCATTGCCAGCACCTTCGCGGTCGACTGGCGCAGCGCGTCGCCGCCGAAGCGGCCGACCAGCCACAGCGCCAGGTCGAGATACGAGGTCACGCCGCCGGAAGAAACATGATTGCCGTCCTCCACCACGAGCTGTTCGGCGTCGAGCGTGACCGCCGGAAAGCGCTTGCGGAAATACGCGGCGAGCCACCAGCTGGTGGTCGCCCGCCGGCCGTCGAGCAGGCCGGCTTCGGCGACCAGGCAGGTGCTGGAACAGCTTGAAATGATCGGCTTGCCGGTCTGCGCGTAGCGGCGCAGCATCTCTTGCTCCGGACCGAGTCCCAGCAGCAGCGGCGACAGGTCGTACGGGCCCTGGTGGTCGATGCCGGGCAGCATGAGCGCGTCGAGCGCTTCCAGATCGGCCGGCTGCGGATGGAAGCTCAGGCCGCCGACGGTCAGGGTTTTTTCCTTGCGCGCGCTGAGCCAGCAGGTGTCGAAGTGGACGCGGTTTGCCGCCACGCGCAGGCCGGACAGCGTGTTGGCGATGTGGAACACGTCGAAGGGCATGACTGCGCCGCTGCGCAGACAGCCGGGATAGACCAGCATGCCGATGCGGATGATGTTGGGTCGAGGCGCCATTTGGCGGATTTAACCATGAGTTTGTCGGTTCCGACAATGGCCGGCGTGGCAACATGTTTCGATAATCGAGGTTCCATCAACAACAAAAGGAGGGTTACATGCCTTATGTGCATTTGCATACGCTGAAAGGATTGCTGTCGCCGCAACAGAAGCGCGCCCTGATGGACAGGATGACCGCGTTGCTCGTGGAGATCGAGGGCGGCGGCGATCCGGCGTTCAGGAAACATGTGTGGATACGCATCGACGAAGGGGAGCCCGAACAATGGCAGCTCGGCGAATTGCGTCCCACGCCGGACCTGGTCGAACGCCTGGTGGAAGTGCGTGAAGCCCGGCGCGCGGCAGGGGAGGCGCAGGATGGCAACTGATGCTGTCGTAGCCGCGTATCCCGCCTTGCCGGCGTTCGCCGCGGCGCTGGTCGCGCTGTTCGTCAAGACTACGCTGACCAGCATGCTGCAGGTCGTCAGCCGCTTCCGCAGCCGCGCGTTCACCGTGGCGGAAGATGCCGCACTGCTGCGCGTGCCGCCGCAGCCGCAGGAGTCGCCCTTCGTGCAACGCTGCGCCAGCGTGTGGCGCAACGACGTCGAGAACCTGCCGCTGTTTCTCGCGCTGGCGCTCACCTATGTTCTGCTGGGGGCGCCGCCGGCGGCCGCGCAGCCGCTGTTTTTCGCCTACGTCGCGCTGCGCTACGCGCACACCGCGGTCTACCTGCTCGGCCTGCAGCCGTGGCGCGCGCTGATGTACCTGCTGGGGATGGCGGTGTGCTGGGTGATCGCGGCGCGCATCCTGCTGCTGCTTGCGCAGCCGGGGGCATGATGAAGCGGGCGGTTTCCGTTCTGCTGGTGGTGGCGGCCGTGATCCACCTGCTCCCGCTGTCGGGCGTGCTCGGCGCCGACCGGCTGACGGCCTTGTACGGGCTGCCGTTCGACGAGCCAAACCTGCAGATCGTGATGCGGCATCGCGCGGTGCTGTTCGGCCTGCTCGGCGCCTTCCTGCTGCAGGCGGCGTTCCGGCCGCCGTGGCAGGCGGCGGCGCTGGCGGCCGGCCTGGTCAGCACGCTGTCCTTCCTCTGGATCGCTGCTGCCACCGGCGGCTATAACGCGGCGCTGGCGCGCGTGGTTGCGGCCGATCTGGTCGCCGTGGCCTGCCTGGCGGCCGCCGCCCTGCTCTGCCTGCTGCAGCGGCGCGCCGCCGTCAGCGCCTGAGGCGGAAGTCGACTGTCCCGGGGCGGCCGGGCAGGTCGAGCGTCGCGTGCGCGGCGGGGGCGCGGCTGACGATGCGCCCGCGCCGGATGACGGCACGGCGCGCGGCGCGCAGCCGGATCGCTTCGATCGTGCTGCCGGCATCGAGGATCACCAGGTCGGCGTGGCAGCCGGGGGCGATGCCGTAGCCTTCCAGCCCGAGGATGCGCGCCGGCGCTTCCGTGACCGCAGCGAAGCAAGCCTGCATCGCTTCCTGTCCGGTCATCTGCGCTACATGCAGGCCCATGTGCGCCACTTCCAGCATGTCGCCCGAGCCGAGGCTGTACCACGGGTCCATCGCGCAGTCGTGGCCGAAAGCGACATCGATGCCGGCCGCCAGCAGTTCCGGCACGCGCGTCATGCCGCGCCGTTTCGGATAGGTGTCGTGGCGGCCCTGCAGCGTGATGTTGATGAGCGGATTGGCGATCGCCGCCACGCCTGCCTCGCGCATCAGCGGCAGCAGCTTGCTCACGTAATAGTTGTCCATCGAGTGCATCGAGGTCAGGTGCGAGCCGGCGACGCGGCCGTGCAGGCCGAGGCGCTGAGAATGATAGGCGAGCGTTTCGATGTGGCGCGACAGCGGATCGTCGGATTCGTCGCAATGCATGTCCACCCGCAAGCCCTGCTCCGCCGCGAATTCGCACAGCAGCCGCACCGATTCCGCGCCGTCGGCCATGGTGCGCTCGAAATGCGGAATGCCGCCCACCACATCGACGCCCATCGCGATCGCGCGCTTCAGGTTGTCGAACGCGGTCGGACTGCGCAGCACGCCGTCCTGCGGGAATGCGACCAGTTGCAGGTCGAGGTAAGGCGCGACCTGGCGCTTCACGTGCAGCAGGGCTTCCACTGCCAGCAGCCGGTCGTCGCACACGTCCACATGGGTGCGGATCGCAAGCAGTCCGCGCGCCACCGCCCAGTCGCAATACTGCAGCGCGCGTTCGACCAGCGCTTCCTGCGTGAGCTGCGGCTTCAGTTCACCCCAGAGTGCGATGCCCTCAAGCAGCGTGCCGGAACGGTTCACCCGCGGCAGGCCGTAGCTGAGCGTGGCGTCCATGTGGAAGTGCGCATCGACGAACGGGGGCGACACCAGGTCGCCGCCGGCATCGATCTCCTCGCCGCCATGCGCGGGCAGCGCGGCGCCGACGGCGGCAATGCGGCCCTTGTCGATGGCAATGTCGATGCCTTGCCTGCCGTCGGGCAGGGTGGCATTGCGTATGATCAGGCCCATCTCACTCCCCTTCCGCTGTTTTAGCTGTGCTGGTAGGGCGGCAACTTCGCGCCGCAATCCTTGCAGTAATGCGCGCCCGGCTCATGTCCTTCGCTCAGGCAGTTGTGGCAGGTGCGCGTGGTGACCACCCGGCTCAGCCGCTGCGTCGTCATCTCGGCGGTGACGATGCCGGTGGGCACCGCCAGCACGCCCCAGCCGATCAGCATCATCACCGACGCGATCGCCTTGCCGAGATCGGTCTGCGGCGCCATGTCGCCGTAGCCGACGGTCGTCATCGTGACGACAGCCCAGTACATCGACTTCGGGATGCTGGTGAAGCCGTGCGTCGGGCCCTCGACCACATACATGATGGTGCCCATCACCAGCACCACCATCAGCACGATCGACAGGAATACCATGATCTTGCGCTGGCTTGCGCGCACCGCGCCGGTCAGCGTCTGGTATTCCTGCACATAGGAGGTCAGCTTGAGGATGCGGAAGATGCGGATCAGACGCAGGATGCGCACGTCGAGCAGGGAGTGCACTTCCGGCACGAAAAATGCCAGGTAGGTCGGCAGCACCGACAGCAGGTCGATGATGCCGAAGAAGCTGAACGCATAGCGCAGCGGGTGCCGCACGCATGCGAGGCGAGCGATGTATTCGGCGGTGAACAGCAGCGTAAATGCCCATTCGAGCACATCGATCACCCTGGCGTGCCGCTGGTTGATGTCGTGCACGCTGTCGAGCATCACGACCAGGATGCTCGCGAGGATGGCTGCGATCAGCGTCAGGTCGAAGCGCCGCCCGGCGACGGTGTCGGCCTCGAAGATGATGGTATACAGGCGCAGCCGCCAGCCGCCGTCGGGTCGGCCGAACTGCGGCGGGGCGCCCCTGGCCTGCGGGACGTCGGCGGTGGTTGTGTTCATGGTGATCGAAGTTGGGTTGGTTCGCCTGCCGTGACCTTACCGCAGCAGGGCCGCTGTTGCAATTTAGTAGAACACCGCAATCCAGACGGTATCGGTGTCTTCCTTCGTCCATTCAACGCGATGCCGCTCGTGCGCCGCGATCCGGACATGGTCGCCCTCGGCCAGCCGGACCAGCCGGCCGTCCCGTTCGAAACGCAGCAGCGCTTCGCCCTTGAGCAGAGCCACCCATTCATTCAGGTCTTGGTCATACCAGAAGTCAGGCGGCGAGCAGTGACCGCGCGACACGATCCGTTCGATACGCACATTGCCGGCGCCGCCCAGCACCTCGACCAGCTCCTCCGGCAGCAACGTCGGTATCTGTCCATACAAATTGCCGGTTTTCATCTTCCAATCCTGTCGATTTGCTGTCTTGTCTTTTTGGTCATTTTAGTCGGGCCGCCGAATTTAATTCATATTTCACCCGCCACCGGCAATAAATTGCTGCAAAGAGGCAATTTCGGTGAGAAGAACGCAAGATAATTTTGCATGACCTTGGCGATAATCGCAGCCGTGAAACACCGATTCACACAGGATAGGCACACCGCGACAAAATCCCGGCGCGCCTGGAGAGCCACTTCAGAGAGGAAAGACATGCAATTCAATAAGATTATCACCGGCGTCGCCCTGCTGGGCCTGGCCGGCGCGGCAGCTGCACAAGAAACCGTCGTCAAGATCGGCCACAGCGGCCCGCTGTCCGGCGCCCAGGCCTTTGCCGGCAAGGACAATGAAAACGGCGTGCGCCTGGCGATCGAGGAACTGAACGCCAAGCCGATCACCGTCGGCGGCAAGAAGATCAAGTTCGAACTGGTCTCCGAGGACGACCAGGCCGATCCGAAGTCCGGCGTGGCTGCGGCGCAGAAGATGATCGACAGCGGCGTGAGGTTCGTCGTCGGTCCGTACAATTCCGGCGTGACCATTCCCGCCTCGCGCGTCTACAACGACGGCGGCGCGGTTGTGGCAACCGTCGCCTCCAACCCGAAGATCACCGAACAGGGCTACAAGAACCTGTACCGCATCAATGCCAGCGACACCCAGCTCGGCTCGAAGATGGCGATGTACGCCGCCAAGGAGCTGAAGGTGAAGAACGTCGCCGTGATCGACGACCGCACTGCCTACGGCCAGGGCGTGGCCGAGGAGTTCAAGAAGCAGGCCAAGGCGTCCGGCCTGAACCTGGTCGGCCATGAGTTCACCAACGACAAGGCTTCCGACTTCACCGCGATCCTGACCAGCCTGAAGGCGAAGAAGGTCGAGGCGATCTTCCTCGGCGGCTACGCGCCGCAGGGCGGCCCGATGGCGCGCCAGATGAAGCAGCTCGGCATCAATGCGAAGCTGCTCGGCGGCGACACCATCTGTGCCGCGGAAATGGGCAAGCTCGGCGGCGACGCCGTCGGCGAGAACGTGCTGTGCGCGCAGGGCGGCGCCATCCTTGACAAGGCGGCTTCCGGCCCGGCCTTCAAGGACAAGTACAAGCAGCGCTTCAACCAGGACCCGGACGTGTACGCCGCTTCCTTCTATGACGGCATGATGCTGTTCGCCGAAGCGATGAAGAAGGCCGGTACCGTCGACGCCGCCAAGGTCGGCGCGGAAATCGCCAAGGGCACGTACAAGGGCGTGGCCGGCACCTATGCGTTCGACGACAAGGGCAACATGAAGTCGTCGCCGGTGACGGTGTTTACGTTCAAGGGCGGCCAGCCGGTCCCGCTGACCAGCTACTGATCCGCAATACGGCGGGGCGCCGTCAGGCGGCGCCCTCCGACACGCCGGCGGCGCTGCCTCCCAGGCCGCCGGCGCGGGCGACCTGCAGCCGGTTCCGCCCGTTTGCCTTCGCCTTGTACAAGGCTTCATCGGCGCGCCGCAGGAACATCGACGGCGGCTCGCCGAGCTCATGCCTGGCCACGCCGAGGCTGACCGTGATGTGACGGTCAGGCACCGCCGGCGAAAAATCGTGGCCGTCGATCTCGGCGCGCAGCTTTTCCGCCACTCCCACCGCCTGCTCCAGCGGGCAATCCTTGAGCAGCACGATGAATTCTTCGCCGCCCCAGCGCGCGAGCACATCGCTTTCGCGCAGCATCGAGCGCGCAATCTGCGCCAGCGTGCGCAGCACCTCGTCGCCGGCGATATCGCCGTGCGTGTCGTTGACCTGCCTTAGGAAATCCACGTCGAACAGGATGCATGACAGCGGCCGCCCGCTGCGCTCGGCGTCCAACATCGCCTGGCGGAAAATCAGGTCGAAGGCTTGGCGGTTCAGCAGGCAGGTCAGCGGGTCGCTGCCCGCCATCGCTTCCAGCCGGCGGTAATAGCGGTTGACTGTCAGCAGCAGCAGCGCCAGCACCGCAAGCGTGACGGCGCTGCCGATGCTCAGAATCAGCAGGAAGGCGCGGCGCGCCGGGCGCAGCTCTTCCGTGCTGTCCTGCTCGACCAGGAGATGCCAGCCGAGTTCGGGGAGGAAGCGCGCGCCGACGTAGACGGCGGCGCCTTCCCGCTCATACTGCAGCACTGACTGCCGTTCGCCGCCGTGCAGCAGCGCGCCGGCGATGTCGCGCAGGCCCGGCGCCTGGGCAAGCTCCAGCCCGGCGTGCGGGCCCGGCGGGCCGGCCGGCAGCAGCCGGCGCTGCGCGTCGACGAAATACACGCGGCGGCCGGCATGCCGTTCCTGGCTGTCGATCAGCCGCGCCAGGCTGTCAGCCCGCATCGCAACCCCGGCCACGCCGAGAAAGCCGCCGTCGCCGTCGAGCACGCGGTAGTGGATCGAGAGGGTGGCGGCGTTGCCGTTGTCGTGGTCGATGTCGAGTCCCGCGGCATACGGCGCAGTCGTGCTGCGCATGCGGAAAAACCAGGCGTCGGGCGGATCGCCTTCCTGCAGGCGGCCTTGCGCGCCTTCGGAGTGGGTAATGTTGAGCGTGCGCCCGGAGGCGAGGAAGATGCTGGACGCGCCATGGCGCTCGCGCAGTTCCGCCAGGTAGCGCACGGCCGCCGCGCTGTCGCCTTCGCCGGCGAGCAGCCATTCGCGCACCAGGCCGTCGGCGGCGACCGAGGCTGCCGCGGCCGCGGCGCGCGCCGCCTGGGCCCGGATTTCCGAGCGCAGCGCATCGCTTGCCAATGGCAAAGCCTGCCCGGTGATGCCTTGCTGCACCGCATCGTGCGTCATCCGGTAGGCCGCGATGCCGGCGGCGAGAAAGCCCGCCAGCAGCAGCAGGCTGATCCAGAACAGAACGCGATATTTATCGAGGAATGGCCGCATGTCGCCCCCTTTCGCGGCGCCGGCCGTGAACGGCGGTCCGCTTCTGCATTTTGGTATTGGGCAGCGCCGTCCCGCCATGCAACGGCGCTGCAACATTTTGTGCGACACATGCTACCTCGGATTGCGGCCGGGTGCTTTTTGCAACTTTTCGTGCTTTTGTTAGTGACAAAAAGTTAAGTTACGCTGCTACACTTCCACCTTGCCGCGCCACCCGCGGCAGGGACAAGCAGGGGAGGAGATGTGACTGACTTACTCGCACAATGGTTTTCCGCGCAAGGATTCATGCCTCTCGGCCAGTGTTACCAGTGGATGCCGGACTTGCTGTGGACGAATGCCGTCTCCGATGCGCTTACCGGGATCGCTTTTTATGCGATCGCGGCCGCGCTCCTGGTGCTGCGGCGCAAGCCGCGCGACCTCAATTTCAACCAGGTATTCGTGCTGTTCGCAGTATTCCTGTTTGCGTGCGGCACCAGCCGTTTCCTTGCGATCTGGGCGATCTGGCAGCCGGTCTACTGGCTCGACGCGGCGTTCCGGGCGTTGGCGGCCGTGGCCACGGTCGCTACCGCGGTGCGCATGCTGCCGATGATTCCGAAGGCGATGGAATTGCCCTCGACCACCAAGCTGCGCGCGGTGATCGACCAGCTCGAACACCAGATCGAGGAGCGCAAGAAGGCGGAAGAGGCGCTGCGCCAGTCGCAGGCGACGCTGCGCGAGCTGGCGGCCTACCAGGAGCGCATACGGGAAGACGAGCGCAAGCGCATCGCGCGCGAGATCCATGACGAACTGGGCCAGAACCTGCTCGTGCTGCGGCTCGATATTTCGGCGCTGCACGCGCGCGCCGGCACGCGCCATTCCCGGCTGCGGGAGCGCACTGCGGCCGCGCTCGAATATGTCGATACGACCTTGAAGTCGATCCGCGCGATCATGAACAATCTGCGTCCGTCGGTGCTCGACCTCGGGCTGGCGGCGGCGATCGAGTGGCAGGTCTCGCAGTTCGAACGACGCAACAATGTGCGCTGCGAGGCGGCGATCCAGGACGGCGGCCAGGCGGTGCCGGAGGCGCAGGCAACCGCGGTGTTTCGCATCCTGCAGGAATCGCTCAACAATATCGGACGCCACGCGCGTGCAACGCTGGTCCGCATCTCGCTGTCCATCAACGCCCGCGAGCTGGAAATGTCGATCGCGGACAACGGCGTCGGCATGCACGCCGGCGACCGGCGCAAGGCGCATCGTTTCGGCTTGATCGGCATCGAAGAGCGGGTCGGCATGCTGGGCGGCGAAGTGCGCATCGAAAGCATCCCGGGCCAAGGCACCACGGTACGGCTGTGGATTCCGCTCGCCGCCGAAGCGGAGGAAGACGTTGCCGCGGAAGCGTGAGCGCGACCGGTAAGCGTGTCGAAAAGAAACCCCTGCGTTGCAAGGAAAATACGGGACGCGCAACCACTTGATGGCAAACATGGTCTGACGGGAACGAGGAATGACAGCCAATCTGCCTCACCCCGGAGATTGCATGAAAAAAGCGACCGACAGCACCGCCGCGACGGCGGCAGCCGCCAACGGCGAGGATCTTGTTGCAACAGCAAAACAGGTCGGCTTGCGCTACGTCGGCGACGGCGTCGCCGGCATTACGCGCGTCGCCGACAAGGACGGGTTCCGCTACCTCGCCCCCGACGGCAAGACGGTGCGCGATGAAGAGACGCTTGCCCGCATCAAGGCGCTAGCGATTCCGCCCGCGTGGACCGAAGTCTGGATCTGCCCCTGGTCCAACGGCCATATCCAGGCCACCGGGCGCGACGCCAAGCGGCGCAAGCAATACCGCTACCACGCGCGCTGGCGCAGCGTGCGCGACGAAGCGAAGTACGAGCGCATGCTCAATTTCGGCAGGGCGCTGCCCGTGATCCGCAAGCGGGTCAATGACGCGCTCAAGCTGCCCGGCCTGCCGCGCGAGAAGGTACTGGCCACCATTGTCTACCTGCTGGAAGCGACGATGATGCGCATCGGCAACGAGGAGTACGCGCGCCACAACAAGTCCTTCGGCTTGACCACGCTGCGCGACCGCCATGTCCGCATCGACGGCAGCGAAGTCGAATTCCGCTTCCGCGGCAAGAGCGGCGTGCAGCATTCGATCCGGGTCGGCGACCCGCGCCTGGCGCGCATCATCCGCCGCACCCGCGACCTGCCTGGGCAGGAACTGTTCCAGTATGTGGACGACGCCGGCGAACAGCGCACGGTCGGCTCGGCCGACGTCAACGACTACCTGCGCGAGATCACCGGCGAGGACTATACCGCGAAGGATTTCCGCACGTGGTCGGGCACGGTGCTGGCGGCGCTGGCGCTGCAGGAATATGAAAAGTTCGATTCCGAGGCGCAGGCGAAGAAGAATGTGGTGCGGGCGATCGAATCGGTGGCCGAGAAGCTCGGCAACACGCCGAGCATCTGCCGCAAATGCTATGTGCATCCGGCGGTGATCGAATCCTATCTCGACGGCACCATGCTGGAAGCGATGCGCGAACGGGCGCGCGATGAACTCGCGCATGAGCTGCATGCGCTCGACCCGGAAGAAGCCGCCGTGGTGGCGCTGCTGCAGGAGCGCCTGGCGCGCGCGGTCACACGGGAAAAGGCACCGCGCAAGCGCGGTGCGCGCGCGGCGGGCTGACCGGGCGGTAATAGAGATGGGATAATGCCGGCAATCTTCACTGAAAGGGAAACCAGCATGATCCTGGAATTCGCAGACATCCGCATCCAGCCCGGCAAGCAGGCCGAATTCGACGACGCCATCCGGCGCGGCGTCGAGCAGGTGATCGCCAAGGCCAAGGGCTTTCGCGGCTACAAGGTCAACAAGGGGATCGAAACGCCGGAGCGCTATGTCCTGATGATCTTCTGGGAAACGCTGGAAAACCATACCGTCGATTTCCGTCAGTCGCCCGCCTTCACCGAATGGCGCGGCATCGTCGGACCCTACTTCGCCGCGCCGCCGGTGGTCGAGCATTTCACGTTGCTGGCGAAGTCGGACTAGAGGGCGCCCGGGCACGCGCCGGTTGTCAACCTGACCATGTTTTCCGGCTGGGCGGCGCTGCGCCGGCTAGGCCGTCGGTGCCGCTCCTACAACCGCGTCGCCCGTCGGTACGTGGCGCGGGCGGCCCTTCCCCGAAAAGAACCGGCGTTGCCCGGCGCGGCGCGGCTCCGGTCCGGGATTGCATCAATTCAAGTCATTTCGCATTCCGTGGTGATATGATCTTGGATCAAGCCACCCGCAGAAAACAGCCCCCGCCAGCGAGGTCGAACAAGAATGTCTTTCAATGTTGACGCAGTTACTCTGACGCTGATCGCCGTCCTTGCTGCCCTCATCACCGGCATCGTCGCCCATGTCAGTTCGGCACGGGTCAAGGAGCGCCGCGCCCGGCGTCATGCTGCGCTCATCCGCAACACCATCATCGAATACTTCCGGCGCAGCGGCGTCGCGGTCTCCGCCGATGCCACCACCTTCGACAACAGCGGGCGCTATACCGCGATCGTCGAATCGGAGCCGATGAAGCGCTTCCGCCTGTCCCACATCATCGAGATGACCCTGCGCGACCATGTGCGCAAGTCCTGCGGGCTGGAGCTGGACAAGATCTACTGGCGTTTCCCGATCAAGGAAGCAACCCAGGCCGTCACCGTGCCGCGCGACGGCGAAGTCAAGGCCGACGGCGGCGAGGATGCCAAGGCCAGTGAAGAGTCGGACGACTACATCAACGAAGGCCTGGAAAACTATCGCCACATCCCGAAGCCGGAAGTGACCGAGCTGCCGTGGGAAACCTTCGAGCAGATGGCCACGATGAGCCGCGAAAACAAGGACCAGCCGCCGACGCAGTAAGGCCGCTCCCCTGCAGCAAGCATTCCCTTGCTCATTTTTTCAGCATGTCATCCGCCGTGCTCCATGCGCCCGGGCGGGAACTCCCCTTTCGAAAAGCCTGACTAACTTGCTCGAAGCGCCGCCCGCATACCCCGGCGGCGGCGTTCTTGTCATCCGTTAGTCCGAGTGGCGCAGCATGATTCATTCGCCCGAGGCTAGCGCAAGGAGGAGTTCGCCATGCAAGACCAAGCAGCAAGCCCGGCGCAGCCGGGCCAGGCGCCGGCCCCGGTCAGTGCCGTCAGCCCGGCGCCGGACGACAGCATCCAGCAAGAGCATCCTGCCTTCGATACCTTCTACCATTCCCCCAAGTCCGACCGTGCCGAACAGCTCGCGCGGGCGCTCGGCTGGTTCAGCATCGGGCTGGGCCTGGCGCAGCTGATCGCGCCGCGCGGCATGTCGCGCGCCATCGGCGCGCAGGAGCGGCCCGCCGTGATGCGCGGGCTGGGCGCGCGCGAGATCGCCAGCGGCGTCGGCATCCTCAGCCAGCGGCGACCGGCAAACTGGCTATGGACGCGAGTGGCGGGCGATGCGCTGGACCTGGCGCTGCTTGGCGCCGCCGCGCGCACTCCGCAAGGCCGGGCCAACCGGCGCCGCCTCGCATGGACGACCGCCGCGGTTGCCGGCATCGCGGTGCTCGACCTGCTGTCGAGCATCGACAATACGCAGCGCAAGCAGATGGGACAGGGGCCGACGGTGACCGGCGACGTGCTGGTGGAAAAAAGCATCAGCATCAACCGCACGCCCGACGAGTGCTACCGCTTCTGGCACGACTTCGAGAGCTTCCCGCGCTTCATGAAGCATCTGGAATCGGTGCAGCTGACCGGCCAGAACCGCATGCACTGGAAGGCGAAGGGGCCGGCCGGCACCTCGGTGGAATGGGATGCGGAACTGGTGGAGGACGTCCCCGGCCGCGAGCTCGCGTGGCGCTCGCTGCCCGGCTCTCAAGTGGATAACGAGGGCACGGTGCGCTTCGAACCCGGGATCGGCGGACGCGGCGCCATCGTGCGCGTGCTGATGCGCTACAGCCCGCCGGGCGGGCTGGCCGGCGCGCTGGCGGCCAGGCTGTTCGCCGAAGAGCCGTCGCAGCAGATCGACGAAGACCTGCGCCGCTTCAAGTGGCTGATCGAGACCGGCGAGATCCCGACCACGATCGGCCAGGCGTCGGGCGAACGCGGTGCGGCCAACCGCCTGCTTTTCAGGAAAGGACAACCGGGATGAGAGCGCTGGTCTGGCACGGCAAACGGGATGTGCGGGTCGATAACGTGCCCGATCCGCAAATCATCAATCCGCGCGACGCGATCGTGAAGATCAGCTCCACTGCGATCTGCGGCTCCGACCTGCATCTCTACAACGGCTTCGTGCCGGCATTGGAAAAGGGCGACATCCTTGGCCATGAATTCATGGGCGAAATCGTCGAGCTCGGGCGCGACGTGACGAACCTGAAGGTAGGCGACCGCGTCGTCATCCCCTTTCCTATCGCCTGCGGCAACTGCTTCTTCTGCCAGGAGAAGCTGTATTCGGTGTGCGAGAACTCGAACCCGAATGCCTGGATGGCGGAAAAGATGTGGGGGCATTCACCCGCGGGCATCTTCGGCTATTCCCACATCACCGGCGGCTATGCGGGCGGCCAGGCGGAATATGCGCGCGTGCCCTTCGCCGACGTCGGCGCGTTCAAGGTGCCGGATGGGATGACCGACGAGCAGGTGCTGTTCCTGTCCGACATCCTGCCGACCGGCTATATGGCCGCCGAGGCGTGCGAGATCAAGCCGGGCGCGGTGGTCGCGGTCTGGGGCTGCGGCCCGGTCGGCCAGTTCGCGATCCAGAGCGCCTACCTGCTGGGCGCGGAAAAGGTGATCGCGATCGACCGCTTCCCGGAACGGCTGCGCATGGCGCGCGAGATATCGAAAGCGGTCACGCTGGATTATGAAGAGGTCGATGTCGCAAAGGCGCTCAAGGACATGACCGGCGGGCGCGGGCCGGATGCCTGCATCGACGCGGTCGGCATGGAGGCGCACGGCATGGGCATCCTCGGCGCTTACGACCGGGTCAAGCAGGCGCTGGCAGCGGAAAGCGACCGCCCGGTGGCGTTGCGCCAGGCGCTGATGGCCTGCCGCAATGGCGGCGTGGTGTCGATTCCCGGGGTATACGGCGGCTTCCTCGACAAGGTGCCGTTCGGCTCGGTAATGAACCGTTCGCTCACGATCAAGACCGGGCAGACGCATGTGCACCGCTACATGCGCCCGCTCCTGGAACGCATCCAGCGCGGCGAGATCGACCCGACCGCGGTGATCACGCACCGCCTGCCGCTCGATGAGGCGGCGCGCGGTTACGACATTTTCTGCAACAAGCAGGACGACTGCATCAAGGTCGTGCTCAGGCCTTGAGCACTGCCTGCGATTTCGCGGGGCGCGCTCGGCCCGCGGTCAGCGGCGCGGGCCGAGCGGATCACAGGACTTCATCAGCCCGCCGTCTCGCCTGCCGTCTCCCAGCCAGGACTTCAGTTTCCGTATTGCCACGGACAGCAGCGACCCGACGGCGAACAGCAAGACTGCGGCGCCGGTCAGCGTCGCGAACAGCGCCAGCGTGAGCAGCGTGACCGCCGCGGTGCCGGCGACCTTCCATTGCCACCACTTGCCCAGCAGCATGCGCATCGTGTCGCGCGCGCTGTGTTGTTTTCCGGTCGCGCGCGGCGCATCGACCACTTCCCATTCCACCTGTTCAGACATTTCTCTCTCCCGGGCACGGTGCCCATGAACAGGGACATCATAGAGGCGTTGTTAAACAATTAAAACCGAAGAAAACATGTTGTTTTCTTCGAAAAATACAGAATTAACGGCCAGTCAGGATGACGGCCGCCGCCTCGGCAAGGGTCCCACCTGTCATTACGACAGCAAAGCGCTGCGGGAATTCCGCCTGGACAGCGCGGGCGAAGGGAGCGATCCGTGCCGGCGGCACGGATCGCGGAGAAAGGCCGGTCAGGGCACGTCCGCGCTGCCCGCTTCTTCGGTGCGGCCGGCGACGGTAGTGATCCCCCCCGTCGGGCTGACCCTGCTGACGGTATGGCTGGAGGCGTCGGTCACGTACAGGTTGCCGGCGGCGTCGATGATGATGCCGGCGAGCGACTGGAACTGCGTGGCCGGGCCGGCGACGGTAGTGATGGTTCCGGTCGCGCTCACCCGGCGCACGCTGCGCATTGCCGCGACAAAGACGTTGCCCGAGCCGTCGGTCGTGAGCGCAAAGGTATCCATGAATGCCGCCGGCCCGGTCTCGCCGTTCAGGGTGCCGGCGATCGTGCTGACGCCGCCATCCGCGCCTATCCTGCGGATGAAGGTGCTGCCTTCCGGGATGTTCGGCGCCGGCGGGCCGTACCAGTCGGTCAGGAACAGGTTGCCGGCGGCATCCACGGCAATCCCCATCGGCCCGAGGAAGGTGGCGGTCGCCGCCGAGCCGTCGGCGCGCCCGCGCATGCCGCGCGTACCGGCCACGGTACTGACCACGCCGGCCGGCGTGATGCGCCGTACCACCGCGTTTTCGGTATCGGCCACGTAGGCGTTGCCGGCAGCGTCGACCGCGATCCCCCAGGGCTGGCGGAAGCGCGCCGCGCCACCGGTGCCGTCGGCGTCGCCCGGTTCTGCCGCCACTCCGGCCAGGGTGGTCACCACGCCGGCCGGACTCACCTTGCGCACCGCGTTGTTGTCGACTGCGTAGATGTTGCCGGCGCTATCGACCGCGATGCTCCTCAGCGCGGAAAAGCGGGCGGCGCTGCCGGTGCCGTCACTGCTGCCGCTGGCGCCGGCCGAGCCGGCGAGGGTGGTCACCACCCCGGTCGTGGCGATCTTGCGGATCGTGTAGTTGCCGGCGTCGGCGACGTACAGATTGCCGGCGCTATCGCGCGCGATGCCCAGCGGCTGCCTGAAGCGCGCCTGCGTTGCGTCGGCGCTGACGGTGCCGCCGGTCGCACTGCCGCCAGTATTGGTACCGCCGGTGTTGGTGCCGCCGGTCGTGCCGCCGCCGCTGTTGCCGGCGGCAGGCGGGACAGAAGTCGAAGGTGGCGTGTTCTGGTTGCCGGTGGTGGCGGGCGGTGTGGCGCCCTGGGATGCCGGCGCCGGACTGCCGCCGGTGCTGCTGCCTGTACTGCCGGTGCCTCCCGTGGCGGGCGTGCCGCCGTTGTTGTTCGTGGTGGCCGGCTGTGCGCCCGTGGCATCGCCGCCACCGCCGCCGCCCCCGCCGCAGGCGGCGAGCATGATGCATAGAAGGCCTGCCGTGATCCGGCTGCTCAAAGTCGCGTGGTACACGTAACACCTCAAACTGGATGGGGCTCCCTGGCTCGCGGCCGCTGCGCGGGACGGTGCGGCTTCTGTTTGAGCCATCATCCCCGACCCCAAATGACGGGCATTTGATAACAGTCAATGCCGCTGTGCACTGCTGCGCCGGTGTTGTTTTTCATCGCCGGCGGCTGCGGCCGCAGAGCGAATGCGTTGCAGCGTGCCGCATCCCGCTTGACCCTCACCTTGCGTCAGGCTCTAGAGTGCGGTCTCCCGCGCAGAAAGGCCGCGCCGTGCTGCCGGCAATCGGCGAACTGGCGCTCATGGAGCTGGACCACGCGCCCGCCCGCGGGCGGCGGACCTGTGCGGCGCGCTGTCGGCAAACGTTGCGGTCTTGGGCAAGGACCCGGAGGTGCACCGCAAGCTGCGGCCGGCGCACCTGAACGAACCGGAGCTGCCGGTCGGGACCGGCTGCAGCCGCGTCGTGCGGCTGTTTCCCGAGGCCGGCGTGCGCCCTCGGCTAAAACAACCAGGAATCGACGATGCACAAGCAACAGACAGACAACCGCGCCCTCCGGGGCGACCGCAACTTCCTCTGGCTCGCCGCCGGCGCGCTGGTTTCGATGGTCGGCGACCAGTTCACGCTGATCGCGCTGCCGTGGCTGGTGCTGAAGATGACCGGCGATCCGCTGGTGCTCGGCACGGTGCTGGCGGTGACCAGCATCCCGCGCGCGCTGTTCATCCTGGTCGGCGGCGCGCTGGTCGATCGCCATTCCCCGAAGCGGGTTTTGATGCTGACGAAATACCTCAACACCCTGCTGCTCGGCGCGCTGGCCGCGCTGGTCTTTACCGGCCACGCCAGCCTGCCGCTGGTGTATGCGCTGGCGTTCGCGATCGGGCTGTCGACCGCCTTCAGCATCCCGGCCGGCTCGTCCATCATGCCGCATGTGGTCCGTCCCGAACATTTGCAGCAAGCCAACGGCGCGATGATGGGCATCCGGCAGCTGTCGTTCTTCATCGGCCCGCTGCTGGCCGGCGGCCTGATCGCGGTCTCCGGCAGCGCATCCGGCGGAATGCAGGATGCGCAGGGACTGGCGCTCGCCTTCCTGTTCGATGCAATCAGCTATGCGGCGTCCGCATGGACGCTGGCCCGCGTGACGCTGCGCGCGCAGCCGGCGCCGGCGCAGGCCGATGCGGGATCGGTATGGAAATCAGTGGCGGAAGGCTTGCGGTACTGCTGGAACGAACGCAGCCTTCGCGTCTGCTTTGCATACTGGGCGGCGATCGCCCTGTTCATCAGCGGCCCGGTGCATGTTGCGGTGCCGGTGCTGGCCGAGCGGATCGGCGACAGCGCCGCTGCGCTCGGTGTGCTGGTGGGCGCGCATGGCGCCGGCACCCTGCTCGGCATGATGTTGAGCGGCATCCGGCCCGGGCTGCGCCTGCGCAGCTTCGGCGCCACGCTGCTGTTGCTCGACGGCGTGATCGGATTGCTGTTCATGCCGCTCGGCCTGATCGACGCGACCTGGCAGGGCGGCCTGCTGCTGCTGGCGATCGGCATGCTCGGCGGCGTGGTGCAGGTCAAGGTGTATACCTGGCTGCAGCGCGCGGCGCCGCCAGCGCTGCTGGGCCGGACAATGGCCTTGTTCATGTTCATCTTCCTGGGCATCGCGCCGATGTCCTCGGCCCTGACCGGGCTGCTGATGCGCAGCATTGCGTTGCCGCAACTGTTTGCGGGCGCCGGCCTGCTGCTGGTCGCGATCGTCGGCATCACGTACGCCGGCTCCGGCATGCGCAGCATTCAGGAGTCGCCGGCGCCGGGGGCGGTGCCGGGCACCGGCTCCTGACGCCGCCCGTCCTGCGCGGTTGCGAAGACGTCAACCTGAAGATTCTTCTGCGACATGACGACAAGAAAGAGTTAATCTATGTCCTACTGATATTTTTTATCGCCGGCAACCGCCATGCTGGATAACCTTTTGACAAGGCTCGCGGCATCTTCCGCCAGTGAAGAACTGTTTCGCAAGCTGTTTCACAAGCACAGTTCGATCATGCTGCTGATCGATCCGGCAGATGGCGTCATTGCCGACGCCAACCTCGCCGCGGCGGCATTCTACGGCTATGGCGAAGAGACGCTGCGCGGGATGCGCATCAGCCAGATCAACACCCAGCCGGAGGCGGAAATCCGGCGCGAAATGGGACGCGCCCTGCACGAGCAGCGCAACTATTTCGTTTTTTACCACCGCCTGGCCAGCGGCGAAGTCCGTACCGTCGAAGTGCATTCCTCGGCGATCGAGTTCCAGGGCAAGACGCTGCTGTTTTCCATCGTCTTCGACATTACCAAGCGCAAGCTGGCGGAGGATTCGCTGCGGCTGGCGTCGATGATTTACCAGAACAGCAGCGAAGCGATGACTGTGGTCCATCCGGACGGCGCGATCATCACCATCAATCCGGCGTTTACGGAAATCACCGGCTACACGCTGGACGAGGTGGTCGGCAAGAACGTTCGCCTCCTCAAATCGCTGGAGGATGACCAGGAAGTCTACGAGAGCATGTGGACAGCTCTCGCCGAGTCCGGCCGCTGGCGCGGCGAGCTGTGGTCGCGCCGCAAGAACGGCGAGCGTTTCCTGCGCTGGCTGTCGGTCAACACGATCTACAATGAAGACGGATTGCCGCAGTGCATCGTGTGCCTGTTTTCCGATATCACGAAAAAGCGTGAAACCGACGAGCTGATCTGGAAACAGGCCAACTTCGATGCACTGACCGGGTTGCCCAACCGCAGCATGTTCCATGACCGGCTGGAGCAGGCAATCAAGAAGGCGCACCGCAGCGAACAGCCGGCCGCGCTGCTGTTCCTCGATCTCGACTACTTCAAGGAAGTCAACGACACGCTCGGCCACGTCATGGGCGACCGCCTGCTGCAGCTCGCGGCGCAGCGCGTGCGCACCTGCGTGCGCGAGTCCGACACCGTGGCGCGCCTGGGCGGCGACGAGTTCACCGTGATCCTCGACGAGCTGGACGGCCCGCAGGCGGTCGAACGCGCAGTGAACGAGATCCTGCATGCGCTCGCCGAGCCTTTCCAGCTCGGTACCGAGGAAGTCTACATTTCCGCCAGCATCGGCATTACTTTCTATCCGGACGACGGCATCGAAATCGACACCCTGCTGAAGAACGCCGACCAGGCGATGTATGCCGCCAAGGCGCAGGGGCGCAACCGCTACAGTTATTTCACCGCCTCGATGCAGCAGGCAGCGCAGGCGCGCAAGCGCATGGTAAGCGACTTGCGTACCGCGCTTTCCGAGAAACAGTTCCGTGTGGCCTACCAGCCGATCGTCGACCTTTCGACCGGTGCGATCCGCAAGGCGGAAGCGCTGGTGCGCTGGGTCCACCCGGTGCGCGGGATGATCAGCCCGGCGGAATTCATCCCGGTTGCCGAGGAGACCGGCATGATCGTCGATATCGGCGAGTGGATGTTCCGTGAAGCGGCGCGGCAGGCGGCGCAATGGCGCGGCCGCTACGACCCGCAGTTCCAGATCAGCGTCAATGTGTCGCCGTTGCAATTCCAGAAGGAAGGCATCGACCAGGCCGCATGGCTGGACTACCTTGCCATGTTGCAGCTGCCCGGCCAGAGCGTGTTGGTCGAGATCACCGAAGGCCTGCTGATGGATGCGTCGCCCGCCGTGACCGAGCAGTTGCTGACCTTCCGCGACCATGGCGTGCAGGTGGCGCTGGACGACTTCGGCACCGGTTACTCCTCGCTCGCATACCTGAAGAAATTCGACATCGACTACCTCAAGATCGACCAGGCCTTCGTGCGCAACCTTGCCGCCGGATCGGACGACCTTGCGCTGTGCGAGGCAATCATCGTAATGGCGCACAAGCTCGGCATCAAGGTCGTCGCCGAAGGCGTCGAAACCGAGGCGCAGCGCCAGCTCCTGGCCGCAAGCGGCTGCGATTTCGCGCAGGGCTACCTGTTCTCGAAGCCGGTGCCCGCCGAGGAGTTCGAGCGCCTGCTGCAGCGCGGCGGCGGCTGACAAGCTTTTCTTCCGGCGCCTGCCGTCCCTTCGCTTCCCGTCGTCCCCGCCTTCGCGCTGTGCGACGCAACAACAGCGCGTGCGGCGGTGGCAGACCCCCGCCCGCCCCCGACGCGCTCCCTGAAATCCTCAGGAAACTATGCGCCTTGGCACACAGTCAAACAGCCGTCGGCCGTTTGTTGCGTGCCTTCAATGTTACTGTCGTCGGCGCCATCGCGACATGGATGGCGCTCTCGCTCAAGGCGCGCGTGCTTGTCCCTGCAACCACGTGCATTCCTCATTTTCCGAAACCCACGTCTAACGAATTTCCTGCCGTATACCCACGACAACGAGGACCGCCCATGGACGCGCCAGCCCACCGCCGGAAAGACCGCTCTCTACTCGCCGCCCTGAACATCGATGACGAAGAAATCGGGAACCGGAAGCGCTTCCTGCAGTTCGGGGACGACGACGTGGCCCGGCTCAAGAGCATCGGCGAGCTGTCGGAGCGCTATGCGGACGAGGTGATCGAGGAGTTTTACCGGCATCTGCTGTCGTTCGAGGAGACGCGCGTCTTCTTTTCCGATCCGGAAGTGCTTGCCCGCGTGAAAAATGCGCAGAAAAATTACTTCGTGCGCCTGACGGAGGGCAACTACGACACCGACTATATCGAAAACCGGCTCAAGGTCGGCAGCGTGCACGAACGCATCTCGCTGCCGATGAAAGCCTATCTCGGAATGTACAACTTCTACCTGCGCACGGTATTCGCGCGCCTGTCCGAGACCTATCGCGACGAGCCGGAGCGCGCGTTCAGCGCCTTCCTGTCGCTGATGAAGCTGACTTTCCTCGATATCGGTCTGGCGATCGACACTTACATCGAGTCGCGCGAGCGCACCATCGGCCGCCAGCAGGAGGCGATCAAGGAACTCTCCACGCCGGTGCTGCCGTTCCGCGACGGCATCCTGCTGCTGCCGGTCATCGGCATGATCGATTCCTTCCGCGCCGCGCAGCTGACCGAGCAACTGCTGCATTCGATCCGCGACACCCGCTCCAAGGTGGTCGTGGTCGACATCACCGGCGTGCCCTATGTCGATTCCCGCGTCGCCAGCCACCTGGTGCAGACGGTGGAGGCGGCGCGGCTGATGGGCTCGCGGGTCATCGTGTCGGGCGTGTCGCCGGACATCGCGCTGACGATGGTGACGCTCGGTATCGACCTCGGGCGCATCGAGACGGTGGGCGACATGCAGAGCGGACTGGAGCTTGCCGAACGGCTCGCGGGGTACAAAATGGTAAGGGTAGAAACAGAAGCGCGCTGAGCGCGGGCGAAAATAAAAAGGACTCCCCATGGGCGTTCCCATCCTCAAACAAGAAGACTTCCTCATCGCTTCCATCCAGGACGAGTTGACCGACGCGGAGCTGTTGAACCTGCGCGACCAGCTCGTCGCGAAATGCAGGCAGTACCGCTCGCGCGCGGTGCTGATCGACGTCACGGTGCTGGAACTGATGGATTCCTTCGCCGCGCGCACATTGCGCGCGATCGCGAACATGACCAGGCTGCTGGGCGCGGAAACCGTGGTCGTCGGCATCCAGCCGGAAGTTGCGATGTCGATGGTGCAGCTCGGCTTGCGGCTCGACGGCATCATCGTCGCGATGGACCTGGAAGACGGGCTTTCGATACTGCGTTCGCGGAGCGGAAAAAAACATGCTTCAAGTGCCTGACGCCGCGGAAACCGTGATGCCTTTGCGCTCGGATGTCGATGTGCTGAAAGCCAGGCAGTGCGGCAAGCAACTTGCGGCCGCACTGCACTTCAGTAACAGCGAGCGCACCATCATCGCTACCGCGATTTCGGAAATCGCGCGCAATACGGTCCTGTATGCGCAGTCGGGCCACATGCGGCTGAAACTGATCCAGCAAGGAGCGCGGCGCGGCATGCTGATCGTCACAGAAGACAAGGGGCCCGGCATCGCCGACCTTGATCTCGCGATGCAGGACGGTTACACCACGTCGCGCGGCCTCGGCATCGGCCTGCCCGGCGCCAAGCGCCTGATGGATGAATTCGATATCGTGTCCGAAGTCGGAAAGGGCACCACGATCACGATGAAGAAGTGGGAGCGGTGAGGCGATGACAGCAGTCGGTGACGCACCGTTGGTGGAATACTGGGTGGCCGGGCGGCCGATACCGGGCGAAGCCGAATCGGGCGACGCCTACCTGGTCGCCCCTTTCCCCGGCGGCGCGCTGGCCGCGGTGGTGGACGGACTCGGCCACGGCCCGCGCGCGCATGACGCTGCGGTGCTGGCGATCGACACGCTGGCGCAGCAGCCCGGCGACCCGTTGCCGGTGCTGATGCAGCGTTGCCATCATGCGCTGAAAACCTCGCGCGGCGCGGTGATGACGCTTGCGTCCTTCAACGCTGCCCATTGCACGATGAGCTGGCTGGCGGTCGGCAATGTCGACGCGTTCCTGCTGCGTGCGGCGGCGCCGGGGGCCAAGCCGGCCGCAATCGTGCCGCGCGGCGGCATCGTCGGCGACCGCCTGCCGCCGCTCAATCCGGTTACCCTGCCGGTTTATCCGGGTGACCTGCTGTTGCTTGCAACCGACGGCATTGCCACTGCTTTCATCAGGGAGATCGGAGCCCTCTTGCAACCGCGGCAACTGGTGAACCATATATTGACGCAACACGCAAAGAGTACGGATGACGCCTTGATAGTTGGAGTGCAATGGATAAACGGAAACAAGGCGCCGGCAGCAGTGCCGTGATTCCAAGGGAGGCAGATCCGCCTCGCGCCGCAACCGGACAGGAAGCGGGCGAGGCGGGTTTTGATGCGTCCTTCCGGCAGGAATACCGGCAGGCGCTGATGGCATACCTGCATGGCCAGGCGGACGAGGATGCGTTGCTGCGTGCGTATGAACTCGGGCGCAAGGGTGCGACCGGACGGCTGAGCATCCTCGACCTGCACCAGGCGCATCTGGATGCCCTGCACTCTTCCGCTTCATCCATTGCTACCGGCATCAGTGTGGAAGCCGCGCACCTGCTGAACAGGGCGGCGGAGTTCCTCGAGCAGGCGCTGGCGCCGTTCGAGATGATGCACCGCGGGTATGTGGAAACCGTCGCCCAGCTGCGGGAAATGAACGAGACGCTCAAGCGCCAGGCTCACGCGCTGCATTTGTCCGAAGAGCGGATGCGGATGTTCATCAAGCACAATCCGGCCGCTGTGGCGATGCTGGACCGCGGGCTGCGCTACCTGCTCGTCAGTCCGCGCTGGCATGCGGACTACCGGCTCGGCGACAGGGACATCATCGGCCTGTCGCACTACGAGGTCTTTCCCGAGACGCCGGCGCCCTGGCGCCAGATCTACCAGCAATGCCTGGAGGGCGCGAGCGACAAGCGCGACGAGGCGCAGTTCCTGCGCGGCGACGGATCGCTGGACTGGGTGCGCTGGGAAATCCATCCCTGGTACACCGAACAGGGCGAGATCGGCGGCATCATGATGTTTACCGAGGTCATTACCGAGCGAAAGAACCAGGAAAGGAAGATCGCGCGCCTGAGCCGGATCCAGGGCATCATGAGCGCGACCAATTCGGCCATCGTGCGCATCAACGAACGCGAGGCCCTGATGCACGAAGTCTGCCGGATCGCGGTCGAGCATGGCCGGTTCCGCATGGCCTGGGCCGGGTTCGGGCGGCCGCATTCCCTGAATGTCGCGGCGGTGAGCTGGCAACCCTACCGCGGACGGCCCGAGTACGCGCGCGGCGAAGTGCCGCAGGAGCGCGGACTGGTTGCTTACGCGATAAAGAGCGGCAAGCCGGTGGTCTGCAATGACGCCGCCGCGGAGCGGCGCCTGCGGCACCGCGACGTGCACCTGGGCAGCGGGCTGCAGTCGTTTGCCATCCTGCCACTGTGCGCGGCGCGCAAGACGATCGGCGTGCTGTGCCTGTACGCGGGGGAGGCCGGATTTTTTGACCGCGAAGAGATGAAGCTGCTCAACGAGCTGGCCGACGACCTTTCCTTTGCGCTCGGCCACATCGTCAGCGAAGAGCGGACCCGCTACCTTGCCTATTACAACGCGCTCACCGGCTTCCCGAACCGCAATCTCTTCCTCGACCGGCTGCAGCGCCAGATCGAGATCGCGCGCCACGATGCGCAGGCGATCGGCGTGGTGGTGTTCGACATCGAACGCTTTTCGCACGTCAACGAGACCTATGGCCGGCATGTCGGCGACGCGCTGCTGCGCCAGGCGGCCGACCGCCTGCATGCGCACATCTCGTCGCAGGACACGCTGGCGCACATCGGCGTCGACGTGTTTGCGGTCCTGCTGGCCGACATCCGCGGCGGGTCGAACACCGCGCATGTGATCGAACGCCTGCTTGCGAATTGCTTCGGTCCGGCGTTCGAGGTCGACGGCCGCGAAATGTACATCAGCGCCAAGGCCGGCATTTCACTGTTCCCTGGCGATGGCGCAGAGCGCGACATGCTGCTCAAGAATGCCGAGGTGGCGCTGAAGAAGGCGCAAAAGACCGCGGATGCCTACCTGTTCTTCCGGCCCGAAATGAATGCCAGCGTGGCGCGCCGGCTGACCCTTGAAAACCGGCTGTACCGCGCGCTCGAACGGGACGAATTCACGCTGTACTACCAGCCGAAGTACGACACCGTCGACGGCAGCGTGAAGGGGCTGGAGTCGCTGCTGCGCTGGGACGATCCGGAAGGCGGGCTGGTCCTGCCGGCGTCGTTCATCCCGATTCTCGAGGAAACCGGGATGATCCTGCCGGTCGGCCGCTGGATCATGGAGCGGGCGATCAGCGATTACCTCGGCTGGCGCGCCAAGGGCCTGGCGCCGCCGCCGATCGCGGTCAACCTGTCGGTGGTGCAGCTGCGCCACCGCGACTTCGTCGATACGCTGGCCAGCGTCGGCAGCCGCATTCCACAGGGAGAGCGCATCCTCGATCTCGAGATCACCGAAAGCATCCTGATGGAAGACATCGACCAGAACATCGCCAAGTTGCGCGCGGCGCAGGAAATGGGGATGAAGATCGCGATCGACGATTTCGGCACCGGCTATTCATCGCTGAGTTACCTGACGCGCCTGCCGGTCGACCTGCTGAAGATCGACCGCTCCTTCGTGGTCGACATGAACCGCAGTCCGTCCGGACTGGCGATCGTCAGTTCGGTGATCTCGCTGGCGCATTCGCTGCAGCTGGGCGTGATCGCCGAGGGCGTCGACGACGGCGAGCAGGCCAAGCTGCTCAAGCTGCTGCGCTGCGACCAGCTGCAGGGCTACTATTGCAGCAAGCCGCTGCCGGGCAACCAGATCGAGGCGATACTTGCCGCGTAGCGCTATTCCGCCATGCTGCGCAACACCTGCGCGGTCGCCGCATCGGCCGGGAAGAAGGTTTCCAGCGCCAGTTCCGACAGTGTGACGTCGATCGGCGTGCCGAACACCGTCGTGGTGCTGATGAAGGACAGCGTGCCGGCATCGGTGACGAATTGCAGCGGCACCACCACGCCCGCGTAATCGCTGCTGCCCGATGCGGCATGCGGCTGCGCGCCATCCGGGGCGGGATAGGACGCCAGCTCCGCCATCAGCGCCGCCAGCGTCGGGTCGCCGCTCAGGCCGACCTGGTGCCGCAGGCGCTCGAACAGGTGATTGCGCCATTCCCAGTAATTCACGATGCGCGGCGCCAGCCCCTGCGGATGCAGGCTCAGGCGCAGCACGTTGGCCGGCGGCGTCAGCAGCGCCGGGTCGACGCCGGCGAGGAAGGGCGGCACCGCCCGGTTGTGCGCCACCAGGTTCCAGTGGCGGTCCACCGCCAGCGCGGGGAAGGGCTCATGCCCGGCGAGCACCAGTTCCATCGCGCGGCGCGCCGGCGCCATCAACGGATCGTCCAGGCTGCGCTCGGGGAACAGGGGCGCGAAGCCGGCGGCAACCAGCAGCGCATTGCGCTCGCGCAGCGGCATGTCGAGGCGTTCTGCCAGGCGCAGCGCCATCTCCCGGCTCGGCATCGCGCGGCCGGTTTCCATGAAGCTCAGGTGGCGGGCGGAGATCTCTGCCTCCAGCGCGAGGTCGAGCTGGCTCATGCGGCGCCGCTGGCGCCACTCGCGAAGGAAATCGCCGACGGGACGGGTGGTGGTGGTCATCATGGGAACGATCTTAGCCGAAGCGGCGCAATCCTTCCCATTACCTCTCAGGTAATCGACGCGCTGCAGTGCATGGACAAAGATGGTCTCGTAGCCCGCAACCATCACCCAACCAAGGAGATTGCCATGCAACAGCTTCCCTTCCCTCGTTTCCTGCGCCAGGTCCTGCTCGCCGACGCCGCCGCCGGCGCTCTCATGGCGCTGCCACTGCTGGCGGCGGCCGATGCGCTGTCGCCGTTGCTTGGACTGCCGGCCGTCCTGCTGCGCGCGGCCGCCCTGCTGCTGCTGCCGGTTGCCGCCTTCGTCGCATGGACCGGAACGCGGCCGTTCCTGCCGGTGCGCCTGGTCTGGTGCGTGATCGCGGTCAACCTGCTGTGGGTCGCCGACAGCGCGGCGCTGCTGCTGTCCGGGCACCTCGCGCCGACAATGTGGGGGCAGGCGCTGGTGATCGTGCAGGCGGCGGCGGTCGCGCTGTTTGCCGAGCTGGAGTACCTGGGATTGCGCCGGGCGCGGCGCTCACGAACGGAGCAACAGGGCCAGCAACGTTTTGCTTGACGGGAATCATTTCACAGAAGCAATAACAGGGATAAGCTTCCATCACATGCCCCCGACACCGGGGGCGATCTGGCAGGGCAAGAAAAACAACAGGGGGAGACTCCCTGACACAGATTCCGGCAGCATGCCGCAGGGCATGCAAGAGCAATAACAAGGTAGACGGATATCATGTGCCCGACCAATCTCATGGCCTCTTTCGGCCGCGCCGGCCTGCTTGCGGAAGCGGAAGCAGTGGCAAGCGAGCGCTACGTGCAGGCGCATTTCCTGGTTGTCGACGACATCGCCAGCATGCGCCGCGTGATCGGCAGCCTGCTGAAAGAACAACTGCGCGACATCCGGATTTCCGAAGCCGCTGACGGCAAGTCGGCGCTGCAGCTGCTGCGGGCCGCCGAAGCAGACGGCCGGCCCTTCGATTTCGTGGTCACCGACTGGAACATGCCGCACATGGATGGCATCAGCCTGCTGCGCGCGATCCGCGAAGAAGTGCCGCTGCAACGCCTTCCGGTCCTGCTGGTGACCGCCGAAGCAACGCGCGAGATGATCCTCACCGCGGCGAAGGCAGGCGCGGATGGTTATATCGTCAAGCCTTTCAATGCCGATACGCTCAAGCTCAAGCTGCAGCAGATCATGGCAAAGCGCTACCACTGAGGCGCAAGCACAACAACGTCTGCGGTGCAAGAATTTAATCTGGCGAATTTTGATTCAAAACAATAAAATTTCATTTCGGAAAGCGTAAAGTTCGGCGACGGAATGAATTGCATTTCCGGAATCGCCACAGCCTGCACGAGCGCCGCAGCAGTCCTGCTGCCGACCGCGCGGCGCGCGCAAACCGGATGCAGCGGCGCGGTCCGCCCGTTCCAACGGGTTTCCCCATTCGACCGCGCGCTCCTCCGGAATCATTGCGTCCCCCGACCGGGGCGCGTAGAAAGACCCAGCGTGCAAAAGCTATCCCGATTTTTCCAGTTCCTGTTCGGCACCGTGCTCGGTGCGTTGCCGCGCGACTTGCTGCGCGAGCTGATCCTGCCCTCCGGCCATCCGAAGCTGCTGCGGCGCCGGCGCGCCGACATGATCATCTCGCGCGTGCGCATGGTCGCGGCCCTGTTCGCGGTGCTCACGCCGCTTTGGATCGTGATCGACATCGCGGTGTTTGCCTGGCCGGTGACCGTGCTGCTGGTGGTGGGGCGCATCGCGACGACGATTGCCTTTGCGATGCTTGCGCTGTCGTATCGCAAGTCGGTGCGGATAAACGACGCGTATCGCGCACTGGCGGTGATGTTCGGCATCCCGACTGTGTTTTTCATCTACTCGCACCCGATGCTGTCGCATTTCGACATGACAGGCCCCGCCGCCGCCATTTCGGCCGGTTACGCGTTCCTGCCGTTCGTGATGGTTGCCGGCCTCGCGGTATTTCCGCTGACGGCGGTCGAAAGCGTGCTGTTCGCGCTGCCGGTGCTCGGCGCCGAAGGCCTGGTCGCGCTGATGCGGCTCGACATCCTCAGCTGGAGCTCGCACCTCGGCGCATTCTGGCTGCTGTTCCTGATCGCGACGGTGGCGGCGCTTGCCGGCATGAGCCAGCTCAGTTTCATGATGTCGCTGGTGCGCCAGGCTACGCATGACGGCCTGACCGGATGCTTTTCGCGCAACAGCGGCGAGGAAATGCTCGATATCCAGTTCCACATCGCCGCGCGCAGCGGCGCACCGCTGTCGGTGGTGTTCCTCGACCTCGACAATTTCAAGCAGGTCAACGACCGCTTCGGCCACGACGCCGGCGACCGCGTGCTGCAGGGCGCAGCCGAAAGCCTGCGCGCCAACCTGCGCTCGGGCGACATGCTGCTGCGCTGGGGCGGCGAGGAATTCGTGATCGTGCTGCCCGATGCCAACGGTGCCACCGCCGCCACCGCGGTCGCCCGCCTGCAGTCGGTCGGCCTCGGGCTGCGGCCCGACGGCGGGCGCGTGACCGCCAGCATCGGCGTCGCCGAGCGCATCGCCGACGGCGCCGGCGACTGGCAGCAGCTGGTCGAGATCGCCGACGAGCGCATGTACCGCGCGAAGATGGCGGGCAAGGACCGCTGCGTCGGCTGCGCCGGCGACGGCGGCGCGGCACAATAGGGCGGCGGCATGGCTAACATTTTGCGCAAGCTCATGCAGTTGTCCGGCACCCTGCGCGGCTTCGTGTTCGGCGCTACGGTGGGCGTGGCCGCGGTGGTCTTCCTCGGCGCCACGTTCGCTTCCTCCATCCTGTACGAAAAGCTGCTGGAGGAGCGCAATCTCGACGTCTCCGCGGAAATCGCGCGGCAGAACGCCGACACCCTGCTGCAGGTGCTGCGCAAGGGCGGCTCGCGCGCGCAGCAGGAAGAAGCGGCCGCCGGCGCGAAGGCAACGTTCGCCAGCACCGTGGACCGCATCGACGTCTATCGCGCAAAAAGCGTCGAGGCGCGCTTTGGCGAAAGCACGCAGCCGGTCCCGGACGAAGTGCGCGCGGTGCTGAATGGCGGCAGCGGAACGCGCATTGTGCGCGGCAACCATGTGCTTTATGTGCAGCCGGTGGCCGCCGAGGCGGAATGCCTGCGCTGCCACGACAATGCGAAAGCCGGCGAGACGCTCGGCGCGCTCGCCGTGCGGCACAACCTGCAGACGGTCACGTCGCGCGTGCGCATCTACTATGTGGCGCTGTTCCTCGGGCTCGGGCTGGTGGTGCTGGCGGTCGCCGGCGCACTGACCGGCGGCGCGGCGAAGCGATTGAAGCGCTCGATGGACCTGTTCCGCGGCAAGGTGGAAGCGTTCAACACGATCCGCGACTTCGACCGCTTCGACATGCATAAGGTCGATTTCGGCTTCGAGGAGTTCAACCAGGCCTTCGACAACGTAACGCTGCTGGTGGACAAGATACGGCGCGTCGCGGTCGACAAGGGCGTGCTCGAATTCGAGATCCGGCTGCTGGAAAAATTCATCATCACTTCCAACGTGGTGCGCGACTGGCGCGAGTTCATCAAGAACCTGCTGCTGGAGATCAACCCGATCATCGATGCCTATGCGCTGGTGACGATCTTCCGCGTGGAAGAGGAAGCCTACGAGTGCGAGGTGTTCTGGCGCAACCCGCCGCAGCAGGAGACGGTGCGGCTGTTCGAGCAGATCCTGCGCCGCCAGATCGACGAGACGCCGTTCTTCCGCGGTTCGACGCTGCTGCCGATCGCGCATAACGTCGCCGACGAGGAAGGCATGCTGCCTGACCTCAGCACGCGCGACATCGAAGTGCAGACCAAGACCCTGCTGCTGGATACGCCGAAGATCGGCGGCATCGTCGGCATCGGCGTGCAGTCGATGATGGCCGAGGACAATATCCGCAACATGGTGATCGGCAGCATCCTGACCACGCTGCTGAACCTGGTCGGCTCGGTCAAGGCGATCTACAAGTACACCAAGGACCTGGAACACTATGCGACGCGCGATCCGCTGACCGACCTGTACAACCAGCGCATGTTCTGGGAACTGCTGGGTTACGAGATCGGCCGCGCGCGCCGCCACAACCAGACTTTCGCGGTGATGATGCTTGACATGGACAATTTCAAGACCATCAACGACCGCTTCGGCCATCACTTCGGCGACAGCTTCCTGCAGGAGTTCGCCAAGCTGCTGCACGGCGCGGTGCGCAACGGCGACATGATCGCGCGTTACGGCGGCGACGAGTTCTGCATCATCCTGCCCGAGGCGACCGAGACCCAGGCGCACATGGTGGCGCAGCGCATCACCGAGATGATGGACCAGTTCGCGCTCGTCGCGCCGGACGGCAACCGGGTGCGCACCACGACATCGATCGGCATCGCGATGAGCCCGAACCACGGCGACAACCCGAAGGACCTGTTCCTGGTCGCGGACAACATGATGTACAAGGCCAAGAATGCCGGCAAGAACGCGATCGCGATGCCGAGCGAAGACGAGATGGCCGAGGTGTTCCGCAAGGCCGGCGAAAAATCGCTGATGATCCAGAATGCGCTCGACGAGCAGCGCATCACCCCCTACTTCCAGCCGATCTGCGATGCGAAGACCGGCGAGGTCGTGATCCATGAACTGCTGATGCGCATCCGCCTCGACGACCAGATCGTCACCGCCAACGATTTCATCGAGGAGGCGGAAAACATGGGCATCGCGCACAAGATGGATTACCAGCTGATCGAAAAGGCATTCGCCGAGGTGCGGCTGCAGGGCTACCAGGGCATGCTTTTCATCAACCTGTCGCCAAAGGCGCTGATCGTCGGCGAATTCGCGTCGCATGTGAGCCGGCTGGCGGGGCAGTACGGGATCGCGCCGTCGCGCATCGTGTTCGAAATCACCGAACGCGAGACGGTGCGCAACCTGACGCTGCTGGAGAAATTCGTGCTCGACGCCAAGGTGCAGGGGTTCAGCTTCGCGATCGACGATTTCGGTTCCGGCTATTCCTCCTTCCAGTACATCAAATGTTTCCCGGTCGACTACATCAAGATCGAAGGCGAATTTGTGCGCAACATGCTGCATGACGAGATCTATCTCGCCTTCATCAAGAGCATCGTGACGCTGGCCAAGGAACTGAAGATCAAGACGGTCGCCGAATTCGTCGAAGACGCTGACATCCTCAAGGCCGTCAGCGCGCTCGGCATCGACTATGCGCAGGGCTACCACATCAGCCGCCCGTCCGCACGGATCCAGGTGCCCGCCGTGCAGGAGCAAAGCCAGGTCTGCCTGCCGCAGGTTCGCCTGCCGGTTTGACCGGATTCAAGCCGCAGGTGTGGCGCAGGAGTAAGATGGGCTCTTCCGGGCCTTCCTGGCCTGCCTTTCTTTCAAGGACCGCCGCATGGACCTGTCGCTCGATCCGGCAAGCATTCCGCCGGCTGCCGCCGGCGTGCCCGACAGCGACGGTTATCCGCGCTTCGGCCGTTATGCCGGCACTGCCGACCGGATCGACTGGTCCGCGCTGGCGCCACCATATGCACGCGGCGCGCTATGGCGCCGGCTGCATCACAAGCGCTGGCAATACGTCGCGTTGTGCACGGAAGAATTATTCTGCGGCATCGCCATCGTCGACCTCGGCTGGATCAATACGGCCTTCGCGTATGCGTTCGACCGCCGCCAGCGCAAGGTTGTCGCGTCCTATTCGCAGGACGGGCTGCCAGGCCTGACCGCGCATGTGCCGGACACGCCCGGCGCCACCAGTTCCTTCCGCTTCCTCGGCAACCGCATCGCCTGCCGCGCAGTCGACGGCGGCCGCCATGAACTGACGCTGCGCTGCGGCAGCTTTGCGATCGACGCCACCTTCAATGCCGGCACCGCGACGCCGCTGCTGGCCGTCGGCCCGGTCGAGGGCGGCTCCGTGCATGCCACGCAGAAATCGCCCGGCATGGCGCTCGCCGGCGAAGTGCGCGCCGGCGGCAGCAGGTACGACCTGAGCGGCGGCGTCGCCAGCCTCGATTATTCCAACGGCTTGCTGGCGCGCGACACCGCCTGGCGCTGGGCATCGGGGCACGGCTTGGACATGGGCTTCAACTTGCAGGCCGGCTATTTCGGGAATCATGAAAACGTGCTGTGGCTGGACGGCCGCCTGATTCCGCTCGGCGGCGCGCTGTTCGACTACGATCCGCTCGACCCGATGGCGCCGTGGCATGTGCATACCGACGACGGCCTGCTCGACCTGCAGTTCGAGCCGGAAGGCATGCGCCGCGAAGACAAGAACCTGCTGGTGGCGGCTTCACGTTACGTGCAGCCGATCGGCAGTTTCAGCGGCTGGGTGAAGGCGGCGCCGGATGCGCCGCCGCGCGAAGTCAGGCGGCTGGGCGGTGTTACCGAAGATCATTTTTCCCGCTGGTAGCGTTTGCCGGAACGCGGGGCAGGCTCCATAATGGTCTTGCCGGTGCGCTCCCGCGCGCGCCGGTCAAGTTGCTTTCGGAAAGGAATATCCGATGCCATACAGTACCGAAGCGATCCGAACCATTGCCTTGCTCGGCCATACCGCGAGCGGCAAGACCAGCGTGGCGGAAGCGCTGCTGCACCGCGCCGGGATGATAGGCAGCCCCGGCAGCCTGGAGCGCGGCACCACCGTCTGCGACTACGATCCGCTGGAACGCAAGTACCAGCATTCCCTGACGTCAGCCGTCACCCATCTCGACGTGCGCGACGCCCGCATTCACCTGCTCGACACGCCCGGCTATCCCGACTTCATCGGCCAGGCGATCACTGCGCTGGCAGCGGTCGAAACCGCGGCGGTTGTGATCAATGCGCAGAACGGCATCGAAATGATCACCGCGCGCATGATGGAGCTGGCGAAGCAGCGCAACATGTGTCGCATGATCATCGTCAACAAGATCGATGCGGAAAACGTCGACCTGCCCGCGCTGGTGGCGCGCATCCAGGAAACCTTCGGCAAGGAATGCCTGCCGATCAACCTGCCCGCCGATGGCGGGACACGGGTCGTCGATTGCTTTTTCAATCCGTCCGGCGCGTCCGATTTTTCATCAGTGGAAGCGGCGCACCGCGCGTTGGTCGACCAGGTGGTCGAAGTCGATGCGGACCTGATGGCGCTCTATCTGGAGCAGGGCGAGATCGAACCCGAGCAGTTGCATGCGCCCTTCGAGCAGGCCCTGCGCGAAGGCCATCTGGTACCGGTCTGCTTCGTGTCGGCACGCAACGGCGCCGGCATCGCCGAACTGCTGGACGTGTTTGTCAGGCTGATGCCGAATCCGGCCGAAGGCAACCCGCCGCTGTTTTACCGCGACGACGACAACGCGCCGGACGGCAAGAAGGAAATCCGGGCGCTGCCGGACCCGGCGCAGCATGTGCTCGCGCATGTGTTCAAGATTACCGTCGACCCCTATATCGGCAGGATCGCGGTGTTCCGCATCCACCAGGGGACCGTCCGGCGCGACAGCATGCTCTACATCGGCGACGGCAGGAAGCCGTTCAAGGTTGCCCATCTGTACATGCTGCAGGGCAAGGAGCAGGTGGAGGTCCAGCAGGCAGTGCCGGGCGACATCTGCGCGGTGGCAAAGATCGAAGACATGGTGGCCGATGCGGTATTGCACGACGCCGCCGAGGACGATCACATCCACCTGCGCCCCTCGACCTTGCCGACGCCGATCTTCGGGCTCGCGATCGAACCGAAGAAGCGCGGCGACGAGCAGCGCATGTGGGAAATCCTGCAGAAGCTCACCGCGGAGGATCCCTGCCTGAAGGTCGAGCACCAGCCGAGCACCAACGAGACGGTGCTGCTCGGCCTCGGCGAACTGCACCTGCGCACTGCGCTGGAACGGATGATGGAGGTGTACAGGATCGAGGTGGCCACCCATCCACCGAAAATCGCCTACCGTGAAACCATTGCCGGCCATGCGGAAGGCCACCACCGCCACAAGAAGCAGACCGGCGGCGCCGGCCAGTTCGGCGAAGTCTTTTTGCGCATTGAGCCGCTGCCGCGCGGCGCCGGCTTCGAATTCGTCGACGAGGTCAAGGGCGGCACCATTCCCGGCCAGTTCATCCCGGCAGTGGAAAAAGGCATCCGCCAGGTACTGGAGGCCGGGCCGCTGGCCGGATTCCCGATGCAGGATGTGCGCGTGATCGTGTATGAAGGCAAGAGCCATCCGGTGGATTCGAAGGAAGTGGCGTTCGCGACCGCCGGCCGCAAGGCCTTCATCGACGCGGTGATGAAGGCGCGGCCGATGGTGCTGGAGCCGATCGTCAACATCGAGATCGTGTCGCCGGAGGAGTGCATGGGCGACATCACCGGCGACCTGTCGTCACGGCGCGGCCAGATCAGCGGCATGCGCACGGTGCAGGCAACCACGCTGGTGGTGTCGGGCCAGGTGCCGCTGTCGGAGCTCAACGGCTACCAGTCGCGGCTGCATTCCACCACCGCCGGGCGCGGCAGCTATACGGTCGAATTCAGCCATTACGACATCGTGCCGCCGGCCACCCAGCAGCGCATGGTCGCGCAGCACAAGGTGGCACCCGAGGAGTAGGCGTGCCGGCACCATGCGAGTTGACGATAATCAAAACCGGCAACTCCTGCCGCCGGCATAGTGCCCAAGGGTAATGCCGCCCGAAGAGCGTTCTCCCGTCACGTGCAAAGAATGGACAACGACAAGGATTTCCCCGACAACCCGCCCCGCCAGACGCCGCCCAAGAGCGGCCGCGCGCTGCGCGCCAGCGAAGAACAGTTCCGCCTGCTGGTGCAGGGCGTGGTCGATTACGCGATCTACATGCTGTCGCCGGCAGGCGAAATCACCAACTGGAATTCCGGCGCGCAGAGGATCAAGGGCTATGCCGCCGACGAGGTGATCGGCACCCATTTTTCCCGCTTCTACACCGAGGAGGACCGCGCCGTCGGGCTGCCGATGAAGGCGCTCGCCACCGCCGCGCAGGAAGGCCGTTTCGAAAGCGAAGGCTGGCGCGTGCGCAAGGACGGATCGCGTTTCTGGACGCATGCGGTGATCGATGCGATCCGCGACGACGACGGCCAGCTGATCGGCTTTGCCAAGGTGACCCGCGACATCACTGAAAGGCGGGCGGCGGCGCAGGCGCTGGAAGAAGCGCGCAGCCGGCTGCTGCAGTCGCAGAAGCTGGAAGCGATTGGCAAGCTCACCGGCGGCGTCGCGCACGACTTCAACAACCTGTTGACGGTGATCGTCAACAGCCTGGAACTGCTGTCGCGCGAGGTGCAGACGCCGAACGCGTCGCGCCTGATCGGCAGCGCGCAGGCCGCCGCGCGCCGCGGCGCGCTGCTCACGCAGCAACTGCTGACCTTTGCGCGCAGGCAGCCGCTGCGTTCGAGCGCGTACAACCTCAATACCCTGATCGGCGGCTTCGAGGCGATCCTGCGCCGCGCCTGCCAGGACCGGATCACATTCGAAGTCAACCTCGCGCCGCGCCTGAAGAGCGTATGGCTGGATGCAACGCAGTTCGAGGCGGCGCTGCTCAACCTGGTGGTCAATGCGCGCGACGCGATGCCGGACGGCGGCCTGCTCTCGGTCAGCACCGACAATGTCACGCTGGGTGCGAACGCCGGCGTCGGCACGCTGGAGCCGGGCCATTACGTGCGGCTGACGGTACGCGACACCGGTTGCGGCATGACCCCGGAAGTCCTGCAGCATGCATTCGAACCGTTCTATACCACCAAGGAGATCGGCAAGGGCAGCGGCATGGGCCTGAGCCAGGTGTACGGCTTCGTCGCGCAGTCCGGCGGCGATGTCGTGCTCGAGAGCGAGCCTGGCAAGGGCACGGCCGTCCATCTCTATCTTCCCGTGCTCGCGGCGGAAAACGGCGGCGCGCCGGAGAACGGCGGCGAGCCGGAACAGAAGAAGCAGAAAGTGCTGATCGTGGAAGACGAGCCGGATGTGCTGGCGGTTTCGGTGGAGCTGTTTCGCAGCATCGGCTACGAGGTGGTCACCGCCGGCAACGGCGCGGATGCGACCGGCATCCTGAAGCGGGCCGACGACATCGACGTGCTGTTTACGGATGTGGTGATGCCGGGCATGGACGGCATCGAACTCGCCCGTTTCACGCATGAACTCGGGCGCGGCATCCGCATCATTCTCGCCTCCGGCTACCCGGCGCCGGCATTGGCCGACAAGGGGGATCTGGGCGACTTCGCCTTCATCCGCAAGCCCTATCGCCTGCCCGACCTGATGCAGGCGCTGCAGCCGGCAGCCACGGAAGGCGCGCCGGCGGCCTGACGCGTGCGGCGCCGGCCGCTTGATGGTAAGGTGCGGCTTTCCACTTCACTTGCCGACCTTCATGCCCTGGCAGGAATTCGCCGCGCTGCTGACGCTTGCAACCGCCACCAGCTTCACGCCCGGCCCCAACACCACGCTGTCGACCGCGCTGGCCGCCAACTTCGGCCTCAAGCGCGCGCTGCGCTTCGTGTTCGCGGTGCCGGTCGGCTGGGGCGTGCTGCTGACCGCCTGCGCCGGCGGCCTCGGCGCGCTGGTCGTGACGCTGCCGCTGCTGCGCATCGCGATCAAGGTATTCGGCATCGGCTACCTGCTGTGGCTGGCGCTGCGCCTGTCACGTTCGGCGCAACTGGCGTCGGCCGACGCGTCGCGGCTGGACGTCAGCTTCTGGCAGGGCGTGATGCTGCAGTTCGTCAATATCAAGGCGTGGATGCTGGCGCTGACCGTCGTCGCCGGCTGGATTGCCGGCACGCCGGACGCCGCGCAGCGTTTCGCGCTGGTGCTGCCGGTGATGCTGTGCTTCGGCCTGGCAAGCAACTTCCTCTATGCGCTCACCGGCTCCCTGTTGCGCCACTGGCTGGCGGTGGGCAAGCGGCTGCTTTTCTTTAACCGCTGCATGGCGCTGCTGCTGGTTGCTACTGCCCTCTGGATGGCCCGGATCTAGGGGCCGGCGGCGCCAGCAGGTCGGCGCGCGGGAAATCCCAGCCGGGGACGCCTTGCGCGCATTCGCGTTGCCGGAAATCGGCCAGGCGCAGCGTCGAGAAATTGCCAGTCATTCCATAGCGCAGATCGGTTGCCGTCTCATCGTTCACCCACGGCATGCGCGCAAAGCGCAGCCAGGCTTCGACGTGGCAATTCCCTTCCTTTAATGCCCGCAGCATGTGCAGGTCGCCGCGCCGCTCGAACAGCGGCGCAACCGCCCTTCGGTCGCCGCGGCCGGCGGCGGACAGGCCGGGCGGACAGGCGCCGACCGCAAACAGCGCGGGCAAGGCACTGACCGTGCCGCCGCGCAGCGCATAGCTGCCGCCGGCTTCGTCGCTGGCGATCGCCACGAAGTTCCAGCACAGCGGATTGGCGGGGAACGCCGTCATCGACACATCGAGCACGCGCTCTGCGGGCGCCTCGCGCTGCAGCGTTTCAGTGACGACGCGCCGCGCCTCGCGCGATGCCGCCGCCTGCACCAGCACGAAGCCGATGCCGATCAGAAATGCCGCCGCCAGCGCCCGCACGCTGCGCGGCGCGGCGCGGCGTGCGGCCAGCGCGCCGGTGGCGCCGCACAGCATGAGAAAGGCAAACGATCCCCAGGACAGGAAGCCTCGCAGCGTGAAGAACAGCGGCACGCCGGCCAGCAAGACCAGCAGCGCGGCGCGCAGCGCGCGGCCGGGCGCCGTCAGCGCCAGCGGCACCCCGAATGCGACCCAGAACACCGGCTCCAGGATGAACACCAGGTCGCCGTACAGCCACTGCGAGTCGAACGGATGGAAGGGATGGATGCCGTAGGAATTGAGAAAATCCATCAGCAGGTGCAGCACCAGGCCGGCGCCGATCGCGGCAATGAAGCCATGGCGCGCATGCCTGCTGCGGCGCGTCAGCCGGCGCGCCGCCGGCCAGCACAACATGACCAGCGCCCACAGCAGCAAGGCTTGCGGGATCGCGTACAGGAAGGTATGCGTATGCCCGCGGTGATGCAGCAGATAGCCGAGCGGCGCGGGCAGCAGCGGCGTGAGCACCAGGTCGAGGTCGGGAAAGTTGCTGGCCGCCCAGGCGGCGAACAGCAGCAGGCGGTGCCGCACCCGCTCGCTGGCGGTATCCGCTTCGGGCGGCAGGCTGCGATGGATGCATTCGCCGAGCGCGAGGCCGGCGACCGAATGGCTGAGGTTGTCCATCGCGCGCCGGGAAGCGTCAGCCCTTGGCTGCGCGTGCCTTGGCGACTTCCATCTGGAACTGCTGGAAGCCGGTCAGCGGCACCGTTTCGCCGCTGCGATCCTGCAGCCGGGCCGCATTCGCGGCGAGCTGTTCCGCCGCGTCCGGGCCGTCGCCGATGTAGAAGCCGTCGGTCAGCGTGATGTTGGAGCGCGAGAAGGTGCCGGCGCCGGCGCACAGCACGGTCCTGGTCGGCGCGTCGCGCGAGACCAGGTAGAGCATGCCGGGCGTGACCTTTTCCGGCGCCAGGAACTGGAGGTTGTCTTCGCCGAGCAGGTCCGCGGTCATGCGCGTGGCCGCGGTCGGCGCCAGGCAGTTGACGCGGATGCCGTATTTTTCGCCTTCGATCGCCAGTGTCTGCATCAGGCCCACCAGCGCCATTTTCGCCGCGCCATAATTGGACTGTCCGAAATTGCCGAACAGGCCGGATGAGGAGGTGGTCATCACGATGCGGCCGTAATTCTGCTGCTTCATGATTTCCCACACCGCCTTGGTGCAGTAGACGGCGCCCATCAGGTGCACGTCGACGATCGCGCGGAAGTCGTCGAGCGTCATCTTCGAGAAGGTCTTGTCGCGCAGGAAGCCGGCATTGTTGACGAGGATGTCGACCCGGCCCCACTCGCGCATCGCGAGGTCCACCATTTCCTGCACCGCCGCCGGGTCGGTGACCGATGCCCCGCTGACCATCGCCGCGCCGCCGGCCGCACGGATCTCGGCTGCCACGCTTTCCGCCGCGGTCTGCCCGGTGCCGGTGCCGTCGCGCGCCACGCCAAGATCGTTGACGACGACTTTCGCGCCGCGGGCGGCGAGCTGGAGCGCATGCGAGCGGCCGAGGCCGCCGCCGGCGCCGGTCACGATGGCCACCTGGCCGTCGAAGCGGATAGGGGCGGAGCTTTGTGTAATAGTCATGGCGGTGTGTCGGGCTGGGAAAGTCAATAAGCGGTAATGGTAATCGGAAATCGGAAATCGTGATGAGCGGCAGGAAATTTTGCCGCTTGGTCGCTGCGGATTGATGCAGCGTCAATGACTTGCGGCGGAAAATGTTTAGCATCCCGTGGGCGGGCCGGCAGGAATGCCGCGTCCGCAGTCGAGCCATTTCACGAGGCAGGCGGGAATGTCTTCAGAAAATCCGGTACACAGGCCCGTGCGTTACGGGCAGGCAGGCTGGACCATCATCCAGACCATGGTGGCATTGCTGGTCGCCGGCGTGGCGGCGGCGGCGGTGGTCGACATCCTGATCGACAAACGATGTGAAGCGGACGCCGCGCGCTGGATCTGCGCGCGCCGCTAGCGCGCGGCAAGCGGAGCTGCCGGCGGGCGCCGCTGCGTCCGCCGGCGCGGACGGGCTGGTGCGGCTGCCCGTCCCCGCGCAGTGAATCGCCCCGGTTAGGAGGTCGTCGCGGCGCCGCCCTGCGGCGTGGTAGCGCCTGTGGCTGCAGACGGCGTGGCCGGGGTGGCCGGCGTTGCCGGTGTCGCAGGTGCTCCTGCCCCGGCAGGCGTGGCCGCCGTCGCCGGAGTTGCCGGGGTTGCCGCGGTCGGCACCGTCGGCTGCGGCGCAGTCTGGCCCTGCCCGTTCTGCAGCTGGTTCCTGAGCGTCCTCGCGCTCTCCAGGTGCTGCGTCAGCACCGGCACCGCGGCCTGCGCGAATGCCTGGAGGCCGGCGTCGGCGGTCTGCTGCGACTGGGCGGTTGCATCCTCCAGCGCCTGCTGGTGCGCGTTGACGTTGAACTCCATGTAGGCGCGGTCGAATTCGACGCCGGTGAGGCGCGTCAACGCAACGAAGGCCACCGCCAGTTCCGCCGACGGCTCCGTCGGCAGGGCGACGTTTCGCTGCTGCGCCAGCTGCAGGATCTGCGCATTGACGCCGCGGTGCTCGTTGATCATCCGTTGCGCGTAAGCCCTGACGTCGGCATTGGCCGAGCGCAGCAGCGCTAGATTGGCCGCCGCGATTTCGCCTTCGCTGTCCTGGAAGGCGCGATACAGGAAGCTTGCGTTCAGGTCTTCGTTGATCTCGGTCGCGTCAGCCAGATGCTCGACGAGGGTCAGAGCAAGGTCACGTGCGAAGCCGCGCACGTCGGTATCGCGTCCGTTGCTTGCCTGCTTCTCCGTGCGGCTCAGCACCAGCGCGTGCGCGATCACGTTGGCGTCCATGTATGCCTTGTCGAAATCGGCGCCGCCAAGCGCGGACAGTTCGGCGAGAAGCGCCTGCTGTTCGGGCGACGGCGCAGTCGGCAGGGTCACGTTTTTCTGCTGCGCGAGTGTGGCCAGCCGGGTATTGGCTTGCGTATGCTCCTCGATCATTTCTTGCGCGTACGCTTTTACCTCGGCATTCGTCGCTTTCTGCTGTGCCAGCTGAGCCATCTGGATCTCGGCCAGGCTGTCGCGCTGGACAGTCGCCAGGTAATAGGTCGGGTCGAGTACCGACAGCGTCTCTTCCGCCGCCCCGAGATGCACCTTGAGTACCGGGTGGCTGCCCTTTGCCAGCGCACGCACATCCGGGTCGGTGCCTTGTGCCAGTTGCGCCCGCGCCAGAGCGACGTTCTTCGCATGGCTCAACACGTTCAGCTGCATGTAGGCCAGGTCGAACTGGTCGCCGGCGAGCGCGGACAGGCGCGTGATGTCCGCCTGCTGCTCGGTGGTGGGGCCCGCAGGCAGCGCGATGTTCTTCGCCTGCGCCAGCGGCGTGATCTGGTTGCGCATCGCGGTATGGTCCTCGATCATGCGCTGCGCGAAGCGCCTCACGTCATCGTTGGTGGATTTTTGCAGCGCCAGCTGCGACAGCTGGATTTCCGCCAGGCTGTCCTGGTAGGCGCTGTTGAGGAACTGCGTGCTGTCGGCAGCGGTCGGCGCGGTCGCGCCGGTGCCGGTCGGTGTCGCGGCTGCCGGCGCGGTCGCACCCGGCGTGCCTGCGCCTGGCGTTGTTGCGCCTGGCGCGGCCGCGCCAGGCGTCGTCCCTGCCGGCGTCGTTGCCGCAGGGGTGGCTCCCTGTCCTGTTGGTGTAGTGCCGGTGCCATTGGTTGCGACGTCATCATCGTTGTCGCCGCCGCAGGCGGCCAGCGAAGCAACAAGGGCGAGTATGTAAAGTTTCTTCGTGTTCTTCATTGCATGCTCCAATAACCAAGGGTGACCGTGCCCAAAAACCTGCCTTCCGCCGCAGGGCGGAACAAGCAAGGCACGGATGAAGGCGCCGGGCATCCGGAGGAGCCGGCGGCAGGTGGGGTGTACAGCGCTGATACACTACGCGTCAAAGTAAGAGGACGCGTCGCTGGAATGGCTCCTGGGTGCGATTTGTGCAAAATCAAAATTTGTGCGTTTTGCAAGGTGCAGGCACGTCGGGGCATGGCGGTGCTGAGGCCTGCCGCGCGCATGAACCAATCGCGCCATGCCCCGGTCGGACTGGAAAGAAAGCCATGCGCGGTGCCTGCAGGCGCAGGCGCCGCTACCGCTGTTACCATCCCCATTCATGCACGACACGAAGACTCCGGAAACCCCGCCCGCGCCCGCTATGGGGGCCGCGCCGCTGCGCGGCCTCGCCTTCCTGCTGGCGGCGCTGTCGATGCTCGGGCCGTTCTCGGTGGATACCTATCTGCCGGCATTTCCCGAAATCGAAGCGACGCTGCGCGCGACCTCGCTCGAGGTGCAGCAGACCCTGACCGCCTACATGCTGTCGTTCGCGCTGATGATCCTGTGGCATGGCGCGTTGTCCGATGCCTTTGGACGGCGCAACGTGATCCTCGCCGCGCTCGCGGTGTTCTGCGTGGCGTCGCTCGGCTGTGCCGCCGCGCACAGCATCGAATACCTGTGGGCCTTCCGCATCCTGCAAGGCGTGTCGGCCGGCGCCGGCATCGTGATCGGCAGGGCGATCATCCGCGACCTGTACGCCGGCGCGCCGGCGGCGCGGCTGTTGTCCCTTGTGACGATGATCTTTTCCGTCGCGCCGGCAATCGCGCCCATCCTCGGCGGCTGGATCGTGAAGCTCTTGAACTGGCGCGCGATCTTCCTGTTTTTGTTCCTCTATACCGCGCTGCTGATCTATTTCTGCTACAAGCGGCTGCCGGAGACCCTGCCGCCGGCCGGCCGCCAGCCGTTCAATGCGCGTGCACTGGCGCAGAACTACCGCCGGGTGTTCGGCTCGCCGCTATTCCTGCTGAAGGCCGGAACCGTTGCCTTCAACTTCGCCGGGCTTTTCCTGTACGTGGCGGCCGCACCGGTCTTCGTCACCCGGCACCTCGGCCTCGGGCCGGACCAGTTCGCCTGGCAATTCGTGCCGACCGTGGCCGGCATTTTCCTCGGGGCGCTGACCGTCAACCGGCTGGCCGGCCTGCTGTCGATCGGCACGCAGGTGATGATCGGCTTCGCCTTCCTGCTCGGCGCCGGCGCGTTCAACGTCGGCTACCATCTGTTCGCGCCGGCGGCACTGCCGTGGTCGGTGCTGCCGCTGTTCTTCTATGCGTTCGGCATGGCGGTGGTGGCGCCCGGCGTCACGCTGCTGGTGCTGGACCTGTTTGACGACATACGCGGCATTGTCGCGTCCTGCCAGTCGTTTACCCAGATGCTGCTGGCGGCGGCGGTGTCCGGCGTGCTGGCGCCGCTGCTGGCGCCCGCGGTGCTGTGGTTGGCGGCCGGGCAGCTGGCGTGCGCGGTGATCGGTTTCCTGCTGTGGCTGGCCGGCTGGTCGTACCACCGGCTGCTGCACAGGCGGGAAATGAATGCGTGGGAGACGGTGCCGATCGAGTAGGCGGTTGACGCCTGGAAAAAAAGGCCGACAAAATAACGGCTTTGCAAATTTCGCACGAGAATCAGTCGTCACGATGAGCGAGCGTCTTTCCTGCAACGACAATCCCTGCCTGGATTGCGGCGCCTGCTGCGCCACCTACCGTGTTTCCTTCTACTGGGCCGAAGCGGAAGTGCGAAGCCTGCCGGCGCACCTGACCGACAAGGTGAATGACTGGTACAGCTGCATGGCCGGTACCGGCCGGCCATCGCCGCGCTGCGTCGCGCTGCAGGGCAGCATCGGCGGCGCGGTCGCATGCGCGGTGTACGACAGCCGCCCCTCGCCCTGCCGCGAGCTGCAGCCGGGCGAGGAAAAGTGCAACAAGGCGCGCCTGCGCCACGGACTGCCTAGCGTTTCACCAGAGCCTGCGGACCAAACAGCGAACCGCCCGCGCGCACCGCATCCTGTACCCGCGTGAACATCGTTTCCCGGTCGGCATAGACCGCTTGGACGAATTCCATTGGCGCGGTGGTTTGCGGATCGTGCACCGCGCTCCAGCCGCACATTTCCAGCAGGAGGGGGATCAGCGCGATCCCCTTTTCCGTCAGCGCATACACATCCTTGCGGCCGTCCGCCGGATGCGGGCCCTTCGCCAGGATGCCTCTCTGCTCAAGATGCGCCAGCCGCGCGGCGAGCACATTGGTGGAAATGCCCTCGCCCGATTCCAGGAATTCCCCGTAGGTTCGCTTTCCCCAGAACACGATGTCGCGTACGATCAGCAACGACCAGGGATCGCCAAAGGTTTCCAGGGCGAAGTTGACCGGGCAGTGGGACTTGTTATCGGTACGTTTCATATGGGTCAGCATAACATACTTGCATGATGCAAGTGAAATGCTATACTCCAGCCATCGCGCGATCCACCCCCAGCTGTTGCCCCTTTCCCTTAAAAGGAGAATGCGATGCAAGTCCAGCCCTACCTGTTCTTCAACGGCCGCTGCGAAGAGGCGCTCGGGTTTTACCGCGAAGCGCTCGGCGCCGAAGTGACAATGCTCATGCGCTACAAGGACAGCCCCGAGCCACCGCCACCGGGCATGGTGCCGCCCGGGTCGGAAAACAAGGTGATGCATGCGGCGTTCCGCGTCGGCGACACCCTGCTGATGGCGTCGGACGGCAATTGCGCGGGCACGCCCGACTTCCAGGGATTTTCGCTGTCGGTGTCGGCGCCGGACGAAGCCGCCGCGCAGCGCATGTTCGCTACGCTTTCCGAGGGCGGCCAGGTCAGAATGCCGTTGGGCAAGACTTTCTTCTCGCCGTGCTTCGGCATGGCCGCTGACCGCTTCGGCGTCGGCTGGATGGTGATCGTCGATCAGCAGCAATGACCCTCTAATGATCGATCTGCCCGAGCGCCTGCCGTATCTCGCCCGCGTCCGCCGGGCGCACCACGCGCGCCACTTCGCGGCCGTCGCGCAGGAACACCAGCGTCGGCCACAGCTTGACGCGGAACGAGCGCCCCAGCGGCCGGCCGGGGCCGTCTTCCACCTTGATGTGGCGCACGCCGGGATGGCCGGCGAAGGCGGACGACACCAGCGGCTGCGCGGCAAGGCAGTAGCCGCACCAGCCGGTGCCGAATTCGATCACAACCGGACCTTCGAACGCATCGACGTCGGCGCGCGACGGTTCATCCGAGGAGTAGCTGGCAGTCATGGCATGGTCCTTCCCCCAAGGTACACGGATCGCGACAGCTTACTCCGGCGGCACGGCGCCTGCTTGCCGCGCCACTTTTCATGACGGGGAGAACCAGATGAACCAGAACCAGGACGCCAGCCTCGCGCCGCCGCGCTTCGTCGACGGCGGAAGCATGTGCATTGCCGGCATCGGCAACCGTTATACGAGTGACGCCAGCGCCGGCATTGCGGCGCAGTGGCAGCGCATCCAGCCGTATCTCGGCCGCGTGCCGGGGCAGGTCGGCAAGCTCGCGTACGGCGTGTGCCGCAACGGGCCGGACGGCGGCTTCGAATACCTGTGCGGCGTCGAGGTTGGCGACGCCGGCGCACTGCCGCCGGGATGGACGCAGCTGCAGCTGGCGCCTGCCCGCTATGCGGTGTTCGTGCATCGCGGCCCTGTTTCGGCGATCCGGAGCACGTTCGAGGCGATCTGGCGCACCTGGCTGCCCGCGTCCGGCTGCCGCGTCGCCGATGCGCCCATCCTCGAGTGCTACGGCGAGACGTTCAACCCGGAGAACGGATCGGGCGGCATCGAGATCTGGGTGCCGCTGGCCTAGCTAGCCGGGGATCTCGGCTTCCACCAGTTGCGCAAGCAGCGCCAGGGATTGCTGCCAGCCGAGATAGCAGGCTTCGGCCGGAATCGCCGCCGGGATGCCTTCCTGCACGATGTGCAGCTCCGTGCCGCATGACACCCGCTTCAGCGACACCGTCAGCTGCATTTCGCCGGGCAGGTCCGGGTCGTCGAAGATGTCGGTATGGCGGATCCGTTCGTTCGGCAGCAGTTCCAGGTACTCGCCGCCGAATGCCTGGCTGTGCCCGGTCGTGAGGTTGGTGAACGACATCCGGTAGGTCCCGCCGACGCGCGCATCGAGATGATGCACCCTGCCGGTGAAGCCGTGCGGCGGAAGCCATTTGGCCAGCGCATCGGGATCGAGGAAGGCGCGGTATATCCTCTCGGGAGGCGCGCAAAGCACGCGGTGAAGCCGGACGCTGTGGGCGGACATGAAGACCTCCAATCGCGGATTATGCTGCGGTCTGGCAAAGCTGTGCATGCTGCTTCGACCGCGCAGCATGCAGCCGTATTCAGTCGCCCAGGCAGATGCCGAGGTCGCGCGCGGTCTGCAGCGTGTCGCTGTCCATCGGCACCGCCTTCATGCGGCCTGCGACTTCTTCCAGCGACACATAGTCGACATTCGGGAAGGCAAGCGACACCATCACACCGGACATCCCATCGTCCAGCGCGCGCACCGCGGCCGCGCCGAAGCGCAGCGCGGCGAGCCGGTCGAAGGAAGTCGGGCTGCCGCCGCGCAGCAGGTGGCCGAGCACCACCACGCGCGCATCCTTGCCGGTGCGTTCGGCCAGCGCCTTGGCCACCCGCTCGCCGATGCCGCCCAGCCGTTCCGCATGGCCGATGCCGGCCGCTTCCGCGACCTGGCGCCCGCCCTCGAGCGGCGACGCGCCTTCGGCCACCACCACGATCGAATACATGCGGCCGATCTTGTCGCGGCCGCGCACCTTGGCGGCGACCTTCTCGATGTCGAACGGAATTTCCGGAAGCAGGATGCCGTGCGCGCCGCCGGAGATTCCGGCATGCAGCGCGATCCACCCGGCGTAGCGCCCCATCACTTCCACCACCATCACGCGCTGGTGGCTTTCCGCGGTGCTGTGCAGGCGGTCCAGGCAATCGGTGGCGAATGCGACCGCGGTGTCGAAGCCGAAGGTGGTGAAGGTCTTGTCGAGGTCGTTGTCGATCGTCTTCGGCACGCCGACCACGCGCAGCCCCTTGCGGTGCAGCGCGTTGGCGATCGTCAGCGAGCCGTCGCCGCCGACCGCGACCAGCGCGTCCAGTCCTTCCTTCGCGAAATACGCGAGGATGTCATCGGAGCGATCCGTTTCGCGGATGCTGCCGTCGGGCAGCGTCAACGGAAAATGCAGGGGATTGCCCTTGTTGGTGGTGCCAAGGATGGTGCCGCCGAGATGGGCGATGCCGCGCACCTTGTCAGGCGTCAGGCGGAATACGCCGCCTTCCGGATACCGCTCCGGACACAGGATGCCGTTGAAACCATCGCGGATGCCGTAGCATTCCCAGCCGCGGTTGGCCGCCGCCAGCACGGTGGCGCGAATCACGGCGTTCAGGCCCGGCGCGTCGCCGCCGCCGGTGTTGATGGCAATACGTCGGATGGGACTGGTCACTACGCTGCTCCTGTTGTTTGCTGGCCGATTGTGTGCAGCAAGTATCCCCGGCGCGCAGGGGGCAAGTCAATGCCGCGCAGGTCCGTGATTCGCGGCGATGAAAACAGGAAATCGTTGCTTTTTCGTCGCTCCCGCACCGCTGTGGCGCATGTCACAGTCTTGCCTCGCGGCGCTGCATACACTGGTCCTGCAGTTTGCGAGGAGACCATGATGGGCAGCAGCACACCACAGACACCGGTCCGGCGCGGAAGCCGGGATTTCGCATTGCTCCGCCTGCGCGTCCTGTTGCGGCGTCAGCGTCGAACGCGGCGTTGACGCAGTTGCATGCCGGCTTGCCATGTTGCGGAAAAGCCGTTTCCAATTGCAACAAACGTTTCCGTGTTGAAACGCGCGGGCTATCCTGAACCTGACAGCAACCATTCCGATTTCGGCAAACCCGTTGAAAAGCGGGGACGCAAAGCTTCTGGTCTACAGGATCGCTCGACGAGCGCCTATGACAGCAGGGCTGCGCGGAGGCGACTCCGCTGACGGTGTCACCACACCCTCTCCACTCTTGCGTGCACGTGATCGCGAATCGACGACGCGGCGTGAACGCATGCCGCATGCTGGCGACAGGGGGGAGTATGTGTGGCAAACCGGCATGCGCGACAGGCTTTGTCGTCGCGCTCACGAGTTGCGCCGCCGCAGGTGCGCGCGCAGTGCGCAGCGGTGCAAAGACGGCGCTCCTCGCATGCGGCGTCGCAGTGCTGGCCGCATGCGCCGGACCGTTTCCCGTCACCGCCCCGGGCGGAGACAACACGCAGCAGGCGGCGTCCCTGCCGCTCAACAGTGAAGCGTCGCGGCCCAGGCGCACGCGCGCCACGCGCCCGCAGGACGTGTTGTCCGAATGGGGCACCTTCGGCATCGAACCGCGTTCCTTCAAAAAACCGAAGACGACGCGCGCGCGCCCGCTCATTCCCGCGCCCGAATACACCGAATCGATCCAGGAAATCGTCGACAACGCGACCTGTCATTCCTGCGAGCAGAAGCCGTATCACCGCCTGGTGGTCAATGCATCGATCGCCCACGGCGTGCCGCCCAGCCTGATCCATGCGGTAATCCAGAAGGAGTCGGGCTACAACCCCAATGCGCGCTCCCACCGCAACGCGCGCGGCCTGATGCAGGTCACGCCGGCGACGGCGCGCTTTGTCGGCGTCGGCGCGGGCAAGTCGCTGTACGATCCGCAGACCAACATCAATGCCGGCACCGCCTACCTGAAATACCTGATGCGCACCCACGACACCTTCGAAGAGGTGCTGGCCGCCTATAATTCCGGCCCCGGCAACGTGCGCAAGTACAACGGCGTGCCGCCGTTCCGCGAGACCCGGCGCTATGTCATCGACGTCAAGCGCTACTACGCGGCGAGCGCGAAGGAAGGGCCGGCGGCGCGCTAGCAGCGAGGGCCTCGGCCAGGCTCTGTTCGAAGGCGCGCACCACGCGCACGTCGTTGTCGGCCAGCGACGCGGCAAGCCGCAAGCGCTCGCGCCTGCGATTGCGCGCGACGGCATCGCCGCATTCCCTGGCCAGCATCGACGCGATCGCCACGTATTCCTCGCGGGAAGCGGCGATCGTGTCTTCAATGCCGATATGCTGCAGCAGGCCAGCCGCCAGCCGCTGGCGCAGCTGCGGCCCTTCCAGGGTAACGACCGGAATCCCGCGCTGTATCGCCAGCCGCGCGGTGCTGTAGCCGGAGAATGCCGGGCAGTCGAGGCAGATGTCGCACAGGTCGAGCAGTCCGAGGAATTTTTCCTGCGACAGCCAGGGGATGACCTGCAAGTGCCTTTCCGGACCCAGGCCCCGCCGCGCCAGTGCGCGGCTCATGCGGCCGACCAGCCGTCCGGTCGCCCACGGGAACTGCGGATGCGTCGGCAGCATGAACACGCAGTCGCCGACGGCGGCGGCGATGTCGGCAAGGAGTTCGTCGGCGGCAGGGTCGATCTTGAACGGCATCTGCGCGACCAGGAAGCGTGCGCCGCGGCGGCCGCGCAGTTGCGCCTGCAGCGCCGGCACCGCCTGCGGCGCGCGCGCGAGCGGCGCGGTGCAGCAGCCGGTGCCGGGAAGCCGCACCAGGCGCTCGCGGTAATGGGCTTCGGCGTGCGCGGGTTCCAGCAGCAGCCCCGAGAAATACAGGTCGATGGTCGGCAGCCCGGAAGTCAGCGGATGGCCCCAGCCGGCCGTCTGCACCGGCGCCAGGCGGCGGCAAGCCAGGCTGTACGCGAGCGGCTCGACGCCGAGTTCGGGGTAGAAAACCGCATCCGGGCGGTCGGCGGCGAATGCCTCCAGCCAGCCGTTGACACCGCACACCGTGCGCGCGTCGCGCCAGATGTCGGCCAGCGATCTCGCGAGCGCCGTTTCTTCATCCTCGGCATGGTCGAGGTGGTACAGCACCAGTTCGAAGCGGGTGCGGTCGAGCTGCTGCAGCAGGCCCTTCAGGTGGATCTCCCACACCGGATGATGCAGGAAGCGGGACGATGCGATCGCCAGCCGTATCTTGCCGCGGCCTTGCGCGCGCGCCGGGCCGGCTGCCCCAGGCTGCGCCAGCAGGTCGCCGAACCGCGACAGCAGCGACACATGGTTGCCCGCGCGGTAGGCGAGGCAGAACGGCAGCTGCAACCGGGATGGATCGACCGGCCGCGACTGCGCCGACCGCATCCACTGCGCCAGCTCGTTCAGCGCCGCGGCAAAGCGTGCCGGCGCCGCCGACGCCTCCTCCTGGTTGCGCGGCAGGAGCGGCAGGCAGCCGCTGGCGCGGGCCATGCGCATTGCAGCGTCGTCCGGGGCGAGCGTGGCGAGCCGCTCGAAAGCGGCGCGTGCCTCTTCCATGCGCCCCTGGTCGCGCAGCACCGACGCCAGGTTGTGGTGCGCGGCGACGAAATCCGGCCTGCATTCCAGCGCGCGGCGCAAGCTCGATTCCGCGTCCGCGAACCGTCCCAGGTCCTTCAGTAACCGGCCCAGATTGTTGTGCGCCTCAGCCAGGTCGGGGCGCAGGTCGAGCGCGCGGCGGTACGCGGCCAGCGCTTCTTCCATGCGGCCCTGGTCACGCAGCACGCTGCCGAGGTTGCTGTGCGCCTCCGCCAGGTCGGGACGCAACTCGAGCGCCCGGCGATAGTGCGCGACGGCAGCGTCGAGCTTGCCCTGGTCGCGCAGGATATTGCCCAGGTAGGCATGGGCGCCGGGAAAGGCGGGATTGAGCTTGATCGCGCGGCGCAGGCACTCCGCCGCCTCCGGCTGCCCGGCGCGATACAGTGCCAGGCCCAGGTAATAATGCGGCTCCGCGTCATCCGACAGATGCGCGGCGGCCGTCCGGAACGCTTGCAGACCATCCTTGCCCTGCATTAACTGCGCCAGTCCCAGTCCTTTCCACGCCAGCCCGAAGTCCGGGGCCGCCGCAAGCATTTCCGCCGCCGCCGCTTCCATGTCGCCATAGCGCCCGCTCAGGAACATCGCGCCAAGCAGGTTGCGTCCCGCCTCCGGATGGCCCGGATGCGTCCTCAACACCAGCCGGTAAAACGTCTCGGCTTCTTTCAGACGGCCTCTCCTATGGTGGTAGATGGCTTGCTGCAGTGCGGTCCGGGCCGGGCTGGACGGCGTTGACATCGACACGTTGATCTCCCTTGCTGGAAGCGCGAAGCCGCGCACGAAGATAGGTTAGCGGCGCCGGCGTCAGCCTTGGCGGCAACGGTGCAATTGCTTGCGCATGAACAAATGTGCGCATGCGTTGCGCCAAATCGTATTGCTTTCCGACACCTTGCATCCTGCGCGGAACTTCCTTGTCCGCCCATGTTCCGATTCGGTATTACGCAGCCTGCGGCCTCCCGGGAGAGACGAGTGCGAATTGAACCTGCGCAACGCGCGTCACGCCAAGCCCCGCATGCCGATCCGGGTCGGGTCGAACCTGCTTCGGGCCGGACCGAAGTCGTCATCCACGACAACGAGATTCCCGCGTTTGCCGGTCCCGAGCTGGACCGCCTGTACGGCACGCTCTATTCCTCGCTTTCTTACTTCCGGACCTGCGGCGGCCTTGACGGCGCCAGCACTTACGCTGCCCGCCGCAACGACGAAATCCGCGCGCTCTTCCTGTTCCGTCGCGACGCGCACAAGGTGACGGTGATCAACGAGGGCATGCGTGTGCCGGCGGAGGAAATCTGCCGTTTCGCGCGCCACATGTTCTTTGCCTATCCGTCGGTGCGGCAGGTGCATTTCCACGCGGTCCAGCCGGACCGGGGCGACATTCCGATGCTGCATCAACGGTTTTTCTGCTCGGAAGATTTCATCACGACATTGCCAGCCACGCAGGACGCTTTCCTCGCGCGCCTCGGCCCGGCAACGCGCAAGAACCTGAAGCGGCACCGCAACCGGCTGGAACGGGATTTCCCGGATTTTTGCTATCGCGTGCACGAGCGCGGCGACGCCACTGAAGCCGACATCCGCACCATCCTCGAGCTGAACCGGCAGCGCATGGCCGTCAAGGGCATGGCTACCTATATCAACGAGGAGGAAGCGCAGAGCATCGTACGCCTGGTGCAGTGCTGCGGCGCTGCCTTGGTCGCGACCATCGGCGGCAGGATCTGCGGCGGCACGCTGATGTACCGGATCGGCGAGAACCACCTGTCCAAGGTGAATGCGCACGACCCGGCCTACGATGATTACCGGCTCGGCATGTTGTGTTGCTACCTGGCCATCAGCGAGGCGATTGCCTGCGGCGCCCGTCATTTTCATCTCGGCCACACCCATTACGACTACAAGACGGCGCTGCTGGGGCAATGGCAGCGCTTCGACCATATTGCGATCTACCGGTCGCCGCTGGCCCTGCTCGGCAGCGGCCGCGACGCGCTGAAGATTGCCAGGGATGGGTACAAGCTGCGCGCCACCCGCTGGTTCACCGATAATGCCAATCGGAAGCATAGCGTCCCCTGGCGTCTGGCCAGGAAGCTGCTCGAAGTGCGGCGCACGACAAAAAGGCGGCTCCAGGCCTGAAAACAAAGGCTGCAGCCGATACACAGTTGCAACATTTGCACTACAATGAATCCTCATTGACTAACCGGTCGCGCCGTGGCGCGACATGAAGGACGGGAAGGATCATGGGCAGTGCAACATTAAGGAACAATACCGGCGCGCAGCGATACGAACTGGTCGACGGCGACGAACTGGTCGGCTTCGCGGAATACCGCAGCGACGGTGACACCACGGTGTTCACCCACACCGAGGTTGCGACCGAGCATGAAGGCAAGGGCTACGGGTCGGCGCTGGCAAAGCAGGCGCTGGACGACGTGCTCGCCCGCAACGGAAAAATCGTCGCGCAGTGTGAATTCATCGCTGCCTACATCGGCCGCCATCCGGAATACGCCGCCGCCATCAAGCCGCCCCGGTAATGCCGCCGCAGCAAAGCCGCCGCAGCAAAGCCGCCGCAGCAAAGCCGAATAACATGCCTCCGTACCTGCACTGACGCTCCGCCGCCGCCGTTCTCCCGCGTGGCGGCGGTGCGCGCACATGCAGCCCGCGCAAGAAGAACAATCATGTCCATGACACCACGCCGACGACTCGCTATCGCTATCCTGCCTCTGCTGCTTGCCGCCTGTGCCGCCCCGCGCCCGCCGGCCGCGACCGCGCCCGCCGTGCCCGCGCAATGGCAGGCGCCGCTGCCGCACAACGGCAGCACCGCCGACCTGGCGCAATGGTGGCAGGCGCAGGGCGATGCGCTGCTCGCGCAACTGGTGGATGCCGCGCAAGCCGCCAGCCCCACCCTGGCCGCCGCCCGCTCGCGCATGGAACAGGCGCGCGCGGTGCGCGTTGCCGCCGGCGCCGCGCTTGCGCCGGCGCTGAACGCAGCGGTGAGCAGCAGCCGCAGCAGTGCGCAGCCGCCGCTGCCGTTGGGGACCACCTCGCAGGCCGCGTTGCAGGCGGCATGGGAAATCGACGTCTTCGGCGGCGCCCGCGCCGACCGCGACGCCGCGCAGGCGCAGCTGGAAAGCGCGACCGCTTCCTGGCACGCCGCACGGGTATCGGTGGCGGCGGAAGTCGCGAACCAGTACTACGCATTGCGCGCCTGCGAACAGCTGCTGTTGATTGCGCAATCGGATGCGGCATCGCGCGCGGAAACCTCGCGCCTTGCCGAGCTCAGCGCCAACGCCGGCTTCCAGGCGCCTGCGGTCGCGGCGCTCGCCAGCGCCAGCGCCGCGGAGGGCCGCGCACGCGTCACGCAGCAGCGCGCGCAATGCGAACTCGAGCGCAAGACGCTGGTTGCGCTGACCGCCCTGCCGGAGGAAGATCTGCGGCAGAAGCTGGCGGCGCCGCCACAGTCGCCAGGGACGCCTCAGGAGGCGCAGATGAACATTGCAAGCCTGCCGGCACAGCTGCTGGCGCAACGGCCGGACGTGTACGCGGCGGAACGCGACCTGGCGGCGGCCAGTGCCGCGGTCGGCGGGGCGTACGCCGACCGCTTTCCGCGGCTGACGCTTTCCGGCTCGGTGGGGCGCGCCAATTTCCGTGCCGCCGGCGCCAGCACCGATCTTTCCACCTGGTCCGTCGGGCCGCTCGCGGTGACGGTGCCGGTATTCGATGCCGGCAGGATTTCCGCCGGCATCGACGCCGCCACCGCCCGTTACGAAGAAGCCGCCGCGCTGTATCGCGCCCGCGTGCGCCAGGCGGTGCGCGAAGTGGAAGAGGCGCTGGTCAGCCTGCAGAGCACCGCGACCCGGCGTGACGATGTGCGAATCGCGGTCGAAGGCTATCGCGCCTCGTTCGACGCCACCGAAGCGCGCTACAAGGGCGGCCTGGCAAGCCTGGTCGAACTGGAAGAGGCGCGCCGTACCCGGCTGGCCGCGGAAAACGCGCTGGTGTTGCTGGAGCGGGAGCGGCGCGCCGCATGGATCGGGCTGTACCGCGCCGCCGGCGGCGGCTGGCGCAGGGATGCGGCGGGCGGCCCGGGTGGAACCTGAAGTGCAAGCACCAGGCACGCCTCACGCCACGCCGCGCAAACACGATATGAACACGAATTCCGACAACATCATGAAGCCATTTCAATCCAAACCCGCTTTGCTGCTCATCACCGTCCTGCTCGCCGTCGCCGCCATCTCGGCGCTGATTGCAGCACCCGAGTCAGGCGCCGCCGACGACAAGAAGGCTGCCGGCCCCAAACCCGCGCTGACGGTCACCACGGTGCGGCCGCAAACCGCGTCGCTGCCGATCCGCCTGGCGGCCAACGGCAACATCGCGGCCTGGCAGGAAGCGATCATCGGCAGCGAATCGAACGGCTTGCGGCTGGCCGAAGTGCATGCCGGCGTCGGCGACCAGGTGCGCGCCGGCCAGGTGCTGGCCAGCTTCGCCAATGAAACCGTGGCGGCCGAAGTCGCGCAGGCGCGCGCCGCGCTGATGGAAGCCGAGGCGACCGCGGCCGACGCCGCCGCCAATGCCGCCCGCGCGCGCACCCTGCAAAGCACCGGCGCGTTGAGCCAGGCGCAGATCAACCAGTACCTGACGCTGGAACAGACGGCGAAGGCCAGGGTCGAAGCGGCCAAGGCGACGCTCGCCGCGCAGCAGTTGCGCATGCGGCATGTGCAGGTGGTGGCGCCGGATTCCGGCATCATCTCCGCGCGCAATGCGACGGTCGGCGCGGTGGTTCCCGCCGGCACCGAACTGTTCCGCCTGATCCGCCGCGGCCGCCTCGAATGGCGCGCCGAGGTGACGGCGTCGGAACTGGGCCGGATCAGGCCGGGCATGCCGGCCACCGTCACCGCCGTCACCGGCGCCGAACTCAAGGGCAAGGTGCGCATGGTCGGGCCGACCGTTGACCCGCAGAACCGCGCCGCGATCGTCTACGTGGACCTGCAGCCGGCTTCCGGCGACGCGCCGCCGGCCAAGGCCGGCATGTTCGCGCGCGGCGAATTCGACCTCGGCGCGTCGTCCGCGCTGACCGTGCCGCAGCAGGCGGTGGTGCTGCGCGACGGCTTCAGCTATGTGTTCCGCCTGGCGCCCGACAACCGCGTGCAGCAGGTCAAGGTGCGCACCGGCCGCCGCATCGGCGACCGCGTCGAGGTGCTGGAAGGCCTGAAGGCCGACGCGCCGGTCGTGGTCAGCGGCGCCGGCTTCCTCAACGACGGCGACCTGGTGCGGGTTGCGGATGCGCAGGGACCGGCCAACGGCACGCCCGCATCGAAATAAGGATTGCTGCCATGATGAACGTTTCTTCCTGGTCGATCAGGAACCCGATCCCGGCGCTCATGCTGTTCGTGATGCTGACCTTCGCCGGCGTGCTGTCGTTCCGCGCGATGAAGGTACAGAACTTCCCGGACATCGAACTGCCCACCGTCATCGTATCGGTATCGCTGCCCGGCGCGGCGCCCGCGCAACTGGAAACCGAGGTCGCGCGCAAGATCGAAAACTCGATCGCCACGGTGCAGGGCCTGAAGCATATCTACACCAAGGTGCAGGATGGCGGCGTCACCCTCACCGTGGAATTTCGCCTGGAAAAGCCGGTGCAGGAAGCGGTGGACGATGTGCGATCGGCGGTGGCGCGCGTGCGCGCCGACCTGCCGGGCGACGTGCGCGACCCGATCGTCAACAAGATGGACCTGGCCAGCCAGCCGGTGCTCGCCTTCACCGTGTTCTCGCGCAACATGGACGAGGAATCCCTGTCCTGGTTCGTCGACAACGACATTGCGCGCAAGCTGCTGGCGGTGCGCGGCGTCGGCGCGGTCAACCGCGTCGGCGGCGTCACGCGCGAGGTGCGGGTGGCGCTCGACCCGGCAAAGATGCTGGCGCTCGGGGCGACTGCCGCCGATGTGTCGCGCCAGCTGCGGCAGATGCAGAGCGAAACTGCCGGCGGGCGCGCCGACATCGGCGGCGGCGAGCAGCCGATGCGTACGCTGGCGACAGTGAAAACGGCGGAAGAGCTGGGACGGCTGGAACTGCCGCTGTCGGACGGCCGCCGGATCCGCCTCGACGAGATCGCCACCGTCACCGACACCATCGCCGAGCGCCGCTCGGCCGCGCTGCTCGATGGCAAGCCGGTGGTCGGTTTCGAGGTTGCGCGCAGCAAGGGCGAGAGCGAGGTCGCGGTCGGCGCCGCGGTGCAGGCGGCGCTCGCCGACCTGAAGGCGCAGCGCCCTGACCTGGAAATCACCGAAGCCTTCAACTTCGTCACGCCGGTCGAGGAAGAGTACAACGGCTCGATGCAGCTGCTGTATGAAGGCGCGATCCTTGCGGTGATCGTGGTCTGGCTGTTCCTGCGCGACTGGCGCGCGACCTTCGTGTCGGCGGTGGCGCTGCCGCTGTCGGTGATCCCGGCCTTCACCGGCATGTACCTGCTCGGTTTCTCGATCAACGTCGTGACGCTGCTGGCGCTGTCGCTGGTGATCGGCATCCTGGTCGACGATGCGATCGTCGAAGTCGAAAACATCGTGCGCCACCTGCGCATGGGCAAGACGCCCTACCAGGCGGCAATGGAAGCGGCGGATGAAATCGGCCTGGCGGTGATCGCCACCACCTTCACGCTGATCGCGGTGTTCCTGCCGACCGCGTTCATGAGCGGCGTCGCCGGCAAGTTCTTCAAGCAATTCGGCTGGACCGCGTCGCTCGCGGTATTCGCGTCGCTGGTGGTGGCGCGCGTGCTCACGCCGATGATGGCGGCCTACATCCTCAAGCCGATCGTGGACGGGCACGGCGACCCGCGCTGGATGAAGACCTACATGCGCTGGGCAACCTGGTGCCTGAAGCACCGGTTCATCACCATGATCGCCGCCACCGCGTTCTTCATCGGATCGATTGCCCTCATCCCGCTGCTGCCGACCGGCTTCATCCCGGCGGACGACAACTCGCAGACCCAGGTTTATCTCGAACTGTCGCCCGGATCGACGCTGGCGCAGACGATGCAGGCGGCGGAACAGGCGCGCATGCTGGTGTCGAAGGTCGAGCATGTGAAGAGCGTCTACACCACGATCGGCGGCGGCACCGCCGGCGGCGATCCGTTCGCGATGCAGGGGGCGGCGGAAGCGCGCAAGGCGACGCTGACCATCAAGCTCTCCGAGCGCGGCGTGCGTCCGCGCAAGCAGGGCATCGAAAACAACATCCGGGTCGCGCTGGAAAGCCTGCCTGGCGCGCGCTTCAAGGTCGGCCTGGGCGGATCCGGCGAGAAATACATCCTGGTGCTGACCGGCGAAGACCCGAATGCACTGCGTACGGCCGCAATGGCGGTCGAGAAGGACCTGCGCACCATTCCCGGCCTCGGCAACATCGCATCGACCGCCAGCCTGATCCGGCCGGAGATCGCGATCCGCCCGGATTTCGCACGCGCGGCCGACCTCGGCGTGACCTCGAGCGCAATCGGCGAGACGCTGCGCATCGCGACCGTCGGCGACTACGACATCGCGCTGCCCAAGCTCAACCTGTCGCAGCGCCAGGTGCCGATCGTGGTGCGGCTGGACGAGGCGGCGCGCGCCGACCTTGGCACGCTGGAGCGCCTGACCGTGCCGGGCAGGCGCGGGCCGGTGATGCTCGGGCAGGTGGCGGAACTCGAAGTGGCCGGCGGCCCGGCGGTGATCGACCGCTATGACCGCTCGCGCAACATCAACTTCGAGATCGAGCTGTCCGGTCAACCGCTCGGTGACGTGACCGCGCTGGTGCATAAACTGCCTTCGGTGGTCAACCTGCCGCCCGGCGTGCGCGTGGTGGAAGTGGGCGATGCGGAAGTGATGGGCGAGCTGTTTGCCAGCTTCGGCCTGGCGATGCTTACCGGCGTGCTGTGCATCTACATCGTGCTGGTGCTGCTGTTCAAGGATTTCCTGCATCCGGTCACCATCCTCGCGGCGCTGCCGCTGTCGCTCGGCGGCGCCTTCGTCGGGCTGCTGCTCGCGCAGAAGAGTTTTTCGATGCCCTCGCTGATCGGCCTCATCATGCTGATGGGAATCGCGACCAAGAACTCGATCCTGCTGGTGGAATATGCGATCGTCGCGCGCCGCGACCACGGGCTGTCGCGCTTCGACGCGCTGCTCGACGCCTGCCACAAGCGGGCACGCCCGATCATCATGACCACGCTGGCGATGGGTGCCGGCATGATGCCGATCGCGATCGGCATCGGCACCGCCGACCCCAGCTTCCGTTCGCCGATGTCGATCGCGGTGATCGGCGGCCTGATCACGTCAACCGTGCTCAGCCTGCTGGTGGTGCCGGCGGTGTTCACCTACATGGATGACCTCGAGCAGTTGATGCGCCGCCTGCGCGGAAAACTGCGGCGCGCGCCGAAGGACGGGGCGGAGTCGGCACGGGGCGAAGCGTGAGCGCGGGAGAGATGAACCGGCAGCGCTTTGCCTTGTCCATGCTGCGAATGGAAAAACAAAGCGAGCGCACATGACTGAGCGACCCAGACTGCAGGTCTTCCTCGACCTTGACGGCGTATTCGCCGACTTCGACAGGCGCGTCAAGCGCCTGTGCGGCAAGCATCCCGGCGAACTCGACCGCAGCCGCCTGTGGAAGATCGTCAATGCGGACAAGCGCTTCTTCGCCGAACTGGAATTGATCGAAGGCTGCATGCTTTTGTGGGAGGCGACGCGCGACCTGGAGCCGGTTTTCCTGACCGGCGCACCCAGCAACAAGGTGTTCCAGGAACAGAAGCGGGAATGGGTGGCGCGCATCTTCGGACCGGAATTCACCGTGCACGTGGTGCCCAAGAAGCTCAAGCAGGAGTTCAGCGGGCCGCACAAGGTGCTGATCGACGATACGCCGGAAAACATCGAACGCTGGAAAGAGCGCGGCGGTTACGGGATTCTGCACAGCGGCGACCATGAATCGACGGTGCGCGCGCTGCGCGAACTGCTGGCCTTGTACGAGAAGGAAGGCGGCCGGTGAGCCGTGCCAGCGGGTGCGGACCTGCGTAAAGAACCCTGGGGTGGGTCGAGCGGAGCGAAACCCGCCGTTCACCATAGGTGCAGCACACCGTGGGTTTCGCTCCGCTCAACCTCGGCGGCCCCACCTCGGCGGCCCCACCTCGGCGGCCCCACCCACCCTGCGGTCCTGGCGCTGCATGAGAAGGAGGGCGGTATGTAAGCGGCATGGCCCTGGCGGCTTCTTCCCGTGCTTGCCGCAGCCGCCCGCCGTTGGTGAAACTTTGATCCAGTTCATGGTTTTTCAGCCAATAGCGGCGAAGATGGACTGGCAGCCCGCACCAGAACACGGGCATCGCCAACGGTAAGTTCGAAGGGAGGCATCATGGGCAAGCGCATCCTCTTGATTCAAGGCCATCCGGACGCCGGCGCGCCGCATTTCTGCCATGCGCTGGAAAACGCGTACGCCGACGGCGCCCGCGCCGCCGGGCACGAGACCAGGCGCATCGAGGTCGCCCGTCTTGATTTCCCCATCCTGCGCAGCCAGCAGGAATGGGAGCAGGGCGCGCTGCCGCGGGGCCTGGAAGAGGCGCAGGCGGCGATCCGGTGGGCCGAACATATCGTGTTCTTTTTCCCGCTATGGCTGGGCGACATGCCGGCGCTGCTGAAGGCCTTCCTGGAACAGGTCGCGCGTCCCGGCTTTGCATTTTCGCGCGAAGGCAAGAACCCGCTCGCCAACAAGGGCCTGACCGGCCGCTCGGCGCGGGTGGTGGTCACGATGGGCATGCCGGCTGTCGTCTATCGCTGGTACTTCCGCGCGCACAGCATCAAGTCGCTGGAACGCAATATCCTCGGCTTCGTCGGCATCGCGCCGGTGCACGAAACGCTGATCGGCATGGCCGGCAACATCGACGCCAACACTGCGGCGAAGTGGCGCGGCCGGATGGAAAAACTCGGCGCACACGGTGGCTGAGCGCGCGCGCACGCATAACAAGAAAGGAGCAATGATGAGCCAGCAACCCTATACCGCAAGCGGCAACCGCAGCCTCTGGATGCGCGCGCTGTTCATGCTGCTGATGGTGATGGCCTACCAGCTGTCGGTCACGCTGCTGTTCTTCCTCGCTCTGATCCAGTTCGCGTTCGCGCTGTTCGCCGACGCGCCGAATGCGCGCCTGACGGCATTCGGCCAAAGCCTCGGCAGCTACCTGAGGCAGGTGGTGCAATTCCTCACGTTCGCGAGCGAACAGGCGCCCTTCCCGTTTGCAGACTGGCCATCTGACGGATAAGGCGCAGCGCGGCTGAACAGGATGGCAATGCGCGTCTGACAAGGGCGCGCGACTGGCGTGAACATTGCGACATCAACACGCGGCATTTTTTCGCGCGCCCGTGTTTTTGCATGGAAAAGGCGTTGCGGCCGGTGGCATAATCGATGCCTTGACTCAACTTTCCAGGCGTCACATCTCCCATGCCAAAGCTGCATCATCCTGGGCCGGGCACGCGCATTGCGCTCGCCGTCGGCGCGCTCGGATTCCTGCTGTCGTTCCTTGTCGCGGCACTGATGCTTTCGCAGGGCAATCCCGGCTTTCTCTTCATCTGGATGATTGCGCTCGCCGCGACCGCCGCATGCATGCGCACCCATGCGAAATGGCGCCGCTCTTTCGAGCGGATTTATGGCAGCGAGCCGCGCACTTTCTACCCGGCGCAGCGCCGGTGGCAGCGCGACGTCGAAGACGTGGTGTTCCGCGAACTGCCGGATGGGGCGGCATCCGGTTGCTGAGCGGCCGCCGTTCTGCGGGTCAGCCGACCCAGTTCACCTTCGCAAACTTGCGATGGAATGCCTCCGGCATCGGCACCACCTTCTTGTTCACGTAATCGAAGCAGACAAAACCGGACTTCGCCATCGCCACCAGCGCGCCGTCGCCCGGACGGGTGATGCGGAAGGTGAAGTCGCCGCCGTACCGGTTGAAGTCCATCACGCCGACTTCGAACAGCAGCTGGTCGCGCGCATGCGCTTCCGTCCTGTAGGTGGTGGCGAGATCGGTCACGATGATGCCCACGCCGTCACCCTGCGTCTCCTGGATGCCGAACTCGAACAGGAAGCGCGCCCGCGCCTCCGAGATCATGGAAATCATCGAGTCGTTGCCGAGGTGGTTGGCGGCGTTGATGTCGGTCACGCGCACGGTGAGCGTGGTCGAGTAGTAGTACTGGTCTTCCGGGAATTCTAGTTTGAGGCGGGCCATGCTGGTCTCGGTTGTGTTCATGCAGCCGCCGGTCGGGGCCGGCTGCTGCGGGTGCGGCATTTTATCCCGGGGTGGCCGGCAGCGCGACCATTGCCGGCCCGGCAGCCTGTCAAAACGCGCGGCGCCCGCAATCTCGGTTTTCCACAATCCGCGCAGGGCCGCCGGCATGTTATGTTGCTATCGTTCCGCGCTGCCCCGGCGTGGATGTGCAGTACGCCTGCAACACCCGCAGCGGCGCTGCGATTGCGGCGGCCGCATTTGCAAGCGCAAGTGCTACCATTCGTCCATGTACGCGTAGCGGTGCCCGGCGGGCCCTGGTACCCGTTTCCACCTTCTACGTCGCCATGCGTGTCATTTTCCGTTTCCATACCCTCAGCCTGAAGACCAAGCTCGCCGTCTATGGCACCGCGGTGACGCTCGCCGTGGTCGGGCTGCTGGCGGTGCTCGCTCTCTCCGTCGTGCGCGAAGATGTGCGGCGCGGCGTGACCGACACGCAGACGGCCCTGGTCGACGCGCTGAAAAAGGAGCTCGACGAAAAGATCAGCGATAGAAAGCGGGTGGTCGCGCTCGCTGCCGCCAGTCTGTCCGGGATGAAGGCGCTGAGCCCGCAGGCGATCGAACACTACCTCCGGGAGCGGCCGGTATTGCAGCTCAGTTTCGATGCGTTTTTCTTCGCCGATGCCAGCGGGCGCATCATCTACGACTTGCCGGAACTGCCCGGCCGCCGCGGCAACTCCGTCGCGAACCGCGGCTATTTCAAGGCCGTGATGGAGCGCGGCGAAGTCGTCATATCCGAACCGCTGCAGGGCAAGACCACCAAGGAGCCGAATATCGTGTTCGCCGCCCCGATCCGTTCCGCCAGCGGCGAAACCATCGGCGTCCTCGGCGGCATCCTGTTCCTGTCCCGCTCGAACTTCCTCGGCGACCTGCCGGAGGCGCGCATCGGGAAGGAAGGGTATTTCGCGCTGGTTTCCAAGGGCGACCGGCCGACCATCCTCACCCACAAGCAGCGCGACCGCATCATGAAGCCGGTGCCGGACGCGAAGACCAGTCCCGCTCTGTGGCGGGCACTCGCCGGCCACGAGGGAACGGTCGAGTTCGTCAACAGCCAGGGCGTGGAAGGCATCTATACCTTCCGCGGCCTGGAATCCGTGCCGTGGCTCCTGTTCGCCTCCTATCCGACCAGCGAGGCCTATGCGCAGCTGCGTCACCGCGAACGCCAGATCGTGGCACTTGCCGCCATGCTCGCGCTGCTGTCCGGTGTTTTCCTCTGGTGGTTCTCGCGCCGCCTGCTCAGTCCGCTGGACAAGCTGACGCACATGATGCAGCTGCAGCTGCACCAGGCGCAGCCCGCCGGTGCGATCGATGCGCAGAGCGAAGAGCTGTCGCAGCTGGTTTCCGTGTACGACAAGCTGATGGAGCACAAGCGGCAGTCCGAGGAGACGCTGCGCAAGAGCGAGCAGAAATTCCGCGGCATCATCGACCGTGCAGGCGACGCCTTCGTCAGCATCAACGGCGAGGGCTGCGTGACCGAGTGGAACAGGCAGGCGGAACTGACCTTCGGCTGGACGCGCGACGAAGCGATCGGGCGACGGCTGACGACGCTGCTGATGCCGCCCGAGCTGGACCGGAAGTTTACGACGATTCTCGAGACCTCTTCCGCGCGCAGCGGCCATGCCAGCCTCCATCATCCGCGGGAAGTGGCTGCGGTGGACAAGCGGGGCAGGACGATTCCGGTGGAGATCTCGGTGACCGGGGAGAATGACGGCAACGGCTTCGTCGCACACGCCTTCCTGCGCGATATTTCGGAGCGCAAGGCGGCCGAGGAGCGCGTGGCCGACAGCGAGCGCCGGTTGCGCACCGTGACCGACAGCCTGCCGATGCTGATCGGCTATATCGACAGGAAGCAGTTCGTGCGCTTCATCAACGGCATGTCGGAACGATGGCTCCGTATCAAGCCGGAAGCGGCGATCCATCGCCACCTGTCCGAGGTGGTGGGCGGGCAGACCTATGCGTTCCTGCAGCCGCAGCTGGAGCGCGCGCTCGGCGGCGAGCGCGTCAAGTTCGAATTCGAAGCCACGGTGCGCGGCATCACCGGCTTCAACCAGACGGTGTATGTGCCGGACCGTGCCGAGGACGGTTCGGTCGCCGGCGTCTATGCGCTGAGCACGGACATCTCATCGCTCAAGGCAGTCGAGCGGCAATTGCTGCGCCTGGCGCGCTTCGATTCGCTCACCGGGCTGCCGAACCGCGCCCAGCTGCACGAAAAACTGGCCGAAGCCACCGCCCGCGCGCGGCGAACCGGGGCGGCGCTCGCCGTCATGTTTCTCGACATCGACCGCTTCAAGTCCATCAACGATACGCTCGGCCACGCGGTCGGCGACGAGGTGCTGCAGAATTTTGCGCAACGGCTCAGGCAGAGCGTGCGGGAAACCGACGTCGTGGCGCGCCTGGCGGGCGACGAGTTCGTGATCGTGCTGGAAGGATTGAACTTCGGAGAGGAAGCCGACCTGGTCGCGCGCAAGGTCCTGCTGTCGGTGTCCGAGGAGATGCCCATCGCCGGTCGCATGCTGCCGGTCACGACCAGCATCGGTATCGCCTATTGCCAGGACGGCGGCCTCGACCCTGCCGCGCTGCTGGTGCAGGCCGACCAGGCGCTGTACGCCGCCAAGGAGGCGGGACGCAATACCTTCCATCGCACGCTTGCTACAATTGCCGCGGTCGGCAACTGAAACAGGCGCAGCGATGTACAAGCTCTACTACTACCCGGGCAACGCCAACCTTGCTCCGCACATGCTGCTGGAGGAGCTCGGCGTGGACTACGAACTGGTTCTGGTCGACCGCGACCGCGATGCGCACAAGAGCCCCGAATACCTGAAGCTCAATCCGGCCGGTCGCATTCCGGTGCTGGTCGACGGTGACTTCGTGCTCAGCGAAACGGCCGCGATCTGCCTGCACCTGGCGGACCGCCACCCGCGGGCCGGCCTGGCGCCGGCGCCGGGCACGACCGAGCGCGCGCGCTTCTACCAGTGGCTGATCTACCTGACGAACACGCTGCAGGCGGAGCTGATCACCTACTACTATCCGGAACGGCTGGCCGACCACGCGCAGGGCGCGGAATCGGTGAAGCGGCACGCGGAAGCCCGCATCGGCGGCATGCTCGACCTGATCGAAAACCGGCTGGCGGAAAATGCAGCCGCCGGCCGCGGCCCCTACCTGCTCGGACAGCGCTACACCGCGGTCGATCCCTTTCTGCTGATGCTGGCGCGCTGGACCCGCCACTTCGCGCATCCGGCGCGCGCGCGGCGCCATCTCGGCGCCTGCCTCGACCTGGTCGCCGCACGTCCCGCCGTGCAGCGCGCGTTCGCGGCGGAAGGGCTGGCCGCGCCGCTTTACTGAACGGCGGGCGCCAGGCGCCGGAATGCCACCGCCTAGAACTCTTCCCAGTCATCCGAGTTCCCGGACAGCGCCGCCCGGGCCTCGCCGGCGACGCGACCCGGCGCCTGCTTCGCAGGCCGGCCGGTTCTTGGCGCGGGCATGCGGGTCACGGGCCTGGCGGCCGCGGCCACGACAGGCCGCGGCTGCGCCGCCTGCATGCCTTCGACCTTGAACACAGCAACGGTGTGCGCGAGCGTTTCCGCCTGCTTCTGCATGGTTTCGGAAGCCGCCGCGGCCTCTTCGACCAGCGAGGCGTTCTGCTGGGTCGCCTGGTCCATCTGGGAGATCG
>Ga0196971_1000067_pt1 | contig 101115 bp, 65 predicted proteins | sample S1v_1013CmetaG_FD_148660 | JGI IMG/M metagenome (GOLD analysis project Ga0196971, IMG submission 148660) | Soil microbial communities from Anza Borrego desert, Southern California, United States - S1+v_10-13C | ecosystem: Environmental > Terrestrial > Soil > Desert | place: USA: California...
TAGAAATAGGAAGCTTTGCAAATTTATACCCTTTGGCTGGTACTTTAGATGAACTTGCCATTCATAATGTTGAATTATCTCCAACTGAAGTATTGCAACACTACAATAATGGTGTAAGCGGTATAGAGTTAGCAAAGAAAAATTCATTACTCCTCGAATCTAATAAAGTTCCTGAGAATTATAACCTTGCTCAAAATTTCCCGAATCCATTTAATCCTTCGACAAAATTAAGCTATGAGCTTCCATATGATAGCCAGGTAAGTGTTCAGATATTTAATGTAATTGGTGAGCAGGTTGCAGAGTTGGTGAATGATGTCCAAACTGCGGGTTACTACAACCAGAAATGGAATGCAAGTAATCTTCCCAGCGGTATTTACTTGCTAAGAATAGATGCAAGACCACTTGGATCAGAAGAAAGATTTGTAAAAACAGTAAAAATGCTTCTAATGAAATAATTTCTCTTCTCCTGGATCTCAGCCTTCGGAGTTCTCTCGCTCCGAAGGCTTTTTTATTCTACCCTTCTCTTCCAGATTTAAAATAAATAAAACACAATTTCTTGTGCTCTTTCCTCGCCTAACTTGCGCTAACTCCTCGTTCCGACTTCCTACTCAGACAATGAATGACGTCGAAGCGAACGACAATAACCCTATAGCCCATAATACAATGCTAAATAGAATTCTTTGAAACTGTCCTTCACAAACACCCTATCCGGCTGCTGCACCTCAGTATGATTATAAACAAATCTCCCCTTTAAAAATAATTCATGCGTAAGCTCATACTTCACTTCTGCGCCTGCATCTATATAGTTCTTCCGGAGTCCGAATAGGAATGGTGCCTGGGGCATGGTATGCTGCATTTCAGGATTTCCTTCTTCACCCTTCCTGATTGCCTGGACCCAGATGTTAGTATTTAATCCTCTTATGATTTTGTAATTAAGCGCAGCATAAACTAAATCTGCATTACTCCCCATCCAATGACCAATATTGTATAATGCATTAGCATATGTCTGTGTTTGTATATAATGCATGTACACGAAAGGATATATCTTTGAATATTCAACAGTTAATTTCAGATTATTAATTGGTAAATCAACAACTGATCCGCCCAGCATAAATCCAACCTGATTCTTCTCTTGTCCAGGATCGCCGATTTCATCAGTCCTGATCTCATCAATGAAAGCGGTTCCAAACAAGTGTGTATTTTTTATGTGATTCCTGGAACTGATCCCCAGGAAGAACTGGCTATTACCCCCTGCACTATTATTCTGTCTGCTCAGATAATGATCCGCAGCTCTGAAAAATATTAACGGCAATAAATAAATTGGTTCAAATCTGTCGCTGTAAATAATGGATTCTCCTAACGAAAATGAAAGACCGCTTGTAGGTTTTATAGTGAGAGTGTGACTTGCCAAATATTTCTCCCTGAATAATATTCTGTGAGTACCGCCTATAACGGAACCTGTATTATAAATTTCATTTGAATCAACAACATCTGAGGAAAGCCATGCATGAAAGAAATTGAACTGAAGCCATTTTACAGGACTGACATCATATTTTAGAAAAGGAAATGATGGCGATTTCTGGGATAGTACTAATTTACCGCTTTCACCATAACCCCATTCAATAAATTCTTTACCTAATGCAAAATGCCCCCAGTCCCATGAGTAAGTTAAATGAGTTCTTATCTCACTATACTCCAATCCGTTATTATAACCAATACCGGAAATACCTGTAGAAGGAGTAAATCTTTTCTGTGCGTCATATAATCCTGTTTCCCTGTTATCCCTGAAATCAAAACTAAATCCAATACTTCTATTTATATAACCATATAAACCAACCCCATTCCATCGATGCGAGTAACTCTCTCCGTCTTTACTGCCAAGTTCATACCCGAGTATAGGCCTTGCGCTAATTTGGAAGAGATTATCTTCATAACTAAATAGTCTGTATCGGCCGTAGGGATCTTTCCCAGCTATAGTCGTTTTACTACTCACTTCTTTCTGGATGCTATCTATTTCAGTAGGTAGTAAGTAGTATGTAGTATGTAGGGAAGACAGCTCAATTCCGAAATCTTTCTTATAGAATTCTAATTCATTCTTTTCCAATGTAGTTAATTTATGATTCAAACTATCGGCGACCATAAGCAGCTCTGCAATATAACCTCGCGACACAGGTTTAATCTCATCGTTGAATTCTATTACACCTTTCTGAGCAAGCCTACCAAGATATTCGGATATATCACGGTGAAGAGGTTCGTATACAGTCTGGGCGGTAGTTGTGGCGGTTGTGATAAATAGGAAGATTAGTAATTTTTTCATTTTCGGGTGTATCTAATTAATTAAAAAATCCCGGATGTGCCGGGCGATTGTGAGTAACAGACAATGGCAAGTAAGTAGTAAATAGTAGGTAGTAGGTATAGGTATCATTTGTTTCTGCATCTTGCTACTTACTACTTACTAATAAATAAGTATGAAGTAAATAGTAGTAGTAGGTATCCGGGAAGTAGGTAGTAAATAGAATTTAGTAGGTAGAAGAATCACAGTTCTCACTCTACTTACTACTTACTAAATACTACCTACTTTTATTTAGCGTTGCAGAACTTATCCGGGTTGTTGATCATCGCCTGGAGCATTCTGCAGATTTCTTCATACTTATTCACAAAGCTATTGTGAGTTTGTTCATCAATGAAGTTAAAATCTTTAGCGAAGTCGATCAACACTTCAGTTTCCGCAGCTTCCCCTATACTATCAGATAATTTATTTACAAAAGCCTTTGGATAATTTCTTTTATGCCAGGCTTCAATAATGTTTTGTGGAACCGATCTGCTTGATCTTCGGATTTGATCAGTTAAAGAGTACCTTTCTTCTGCAGGGAATAATTTGGTTAACTGATAGATTTCAAGTGATGTCTGATAGGCTTTTTGAAAAACGAGTAAATCTCTGAACCCCCTGTAGTTCATTTCCCCCCTATTTATTAAAGAGTAATTAGTATGTAGTAGGTAGTAGGTAAAAAATCATTGTTCCCGGTCTACTTACTACTTACTAAATACCACCTACTCATTAGAAAAAACTGCTTGTCTTCCGATACTATAGTAGGTGAATCCTAATTCTTTCATCTTCTGCACTTCATATAAATTTCGGCCGTCAAAAATTACAGGATTATTTAACGCGTTGCGGATTAAATTAAAATCAGGGTTCCTGAATTCATTCCATTCGGTTAAAACCAGTAATGCGTCCGCATCTTGCAGCGCTGCATAATCTTCTTCAGCACATTGGATGGAGTCTTTAAAGTAAAATTTGGCCGTTTCCTTTGCTGCAGGATCATAAGCTGTGATTGTTGCACCGCCTTTTAGTAATTCATTGATAATATAAATCGAGGGAGCTTCTCTCATATCATCTGTATTATTCTTAAATGCAAGGCCCCAAACGGCAAAATGCTTTCCTTTAATGTTTCCGGAAAAGTGATTCAGAACTTTTTTTACCATAATTAGTTTTTGTTCCTTATTAACCTCGTCAACCACCTCCAGAATGGACATAGGAGAACCGCTCTCATCTGCAGTATTTATGAGTGCATTAACATCTTTTGGAAAGCATGAACCGCCATAACCTATTCCAGGGAATAAAAATCTTTTGCCTATCCTGCTGTCTGTACCCATACCTCTCCTGACCAGATCAACATCAGCACCCACCTTTTCACAAAAATTTGCGAGTTCATTCATGTATGTTATACGCATTGCAAGATAAGAGTTTGAAGCATACTTTGTTACTTCAGAGCTTGATGAATCCATTTCCAGAATTGGGTTACCCTGTCTTACAAATGGTTCGTATAATGTGCGCATAATTCCTAGCGCCTTTTTACTCTCCGAACCTATAACTATCCGGTCAGGCTTCATGAAATCATCCACAGCGAAACCCTCGCGGAGGAATTCTGGATTTGAAACTATATCAAAGTTGTCAAAGCCGTTGGCAAGAATCACCTTTTTTACTTTTCCCGCTGTACCAACTGGAACAGTACTTTTATTCACTATGATCTTGTAATCCGAAATATTTTGTTCTGTTAGAATACTTCCAATACATTTTGCAGTATCGAGCACATAAGAAAGATCAGCTGAACCATCCTCTCCCTGAGGAGTAGGAAGGCAGAGAAATATAACATTGGTTTTGATTACTGCATCTTTCAAATCATTTGTGAATGTAAGACGCTGCTTTTCAACGTTTCTGTTAAACAAAACCTCCAGCCCGGGCTCATATATTGTCAGTTCACCTTTCTGAAGCTTTGCCAATTTTTCCGGATTGTTATCAACACAAATTACCTCATTACCCATTTCAGCAAAGCATATCCCGGAAACTAATCCAACATACCCGGTACCGATTACAGAAATATTCATACTTTTCCCCCATTTGGAATATTATTCATTACTAATATTTTTACAGATTTCATTTGGTGTGTTCTTATATTCTGCTTACTACTTACTTCCAACACTACCTACTACATACTAAATACTACTTACTCTTTGCGCTGCTAATATGCGTTCGGGTCTCCCTTCACCATCCTCCATACCGTAAGAATCATTATCTGTATATCCAGCCAAAACGACCAGTTATCTATGTACCAGATGTCATGCTCTATACGTTTCTGCATTAACCTGATATCTTTAGTTTCGCCTCTGTAGCCATGAGCTTGAGCCCAACCTGTTATTCCGGGTTTCACAAGATGACGGACCAAATAGCTTTTGACGTTCTTTTTCGATTCCATATTTAAAGGAGTAGGATGCGGTCTTGGACCAACCAGGGACATTTCACCTTTTATTACATTAATAAATTGAGGTAATTCATCGAGGTTGGTTTTCCTAAGCAGTTTTCCAATTTTCGTTATGCGAGGGTCATCTTTTGAAGCTTGCTGATACTTTCCATTACCATCTAAATCTAAACTTTGCGGAATCATTGTACGAAACTTATAAGCAATAAATCTCTTATTATTTCTTCCCCATCTTTCCTGTTTAAAGAAAACAGGGCCGGATGAACTTAATTTTATTGCAATTCCAATAATCGGCCATAACCAAGAAAACAATAATACAAACAAGACTAGCGAAAAAGAAAAATCGAACATTCTTTTTAGTATCCGCCAGTGAATTTCATTAACTCTGTCTTCACCAAATGACAAAATGGGGAAATTGCCAAACATAGATACATTGTATTTACCGGTGAACATATTAAAATAGTCAGGTATTATCTTAACACGGGTAGTATAACTATCACAAATTCTGATTACTTCTTCAAGTCTCGAAGTTGCATAATTTGGCAGAGCTACAATAACATTATCAACGCGTTTTGTTTCCAGAATACGTTCAAGATCGTTGATGGGACCAAGATATTCACCATTAAGATAGTGATGCTTTTTATCATCAAGAAATCCTATGAAATTATAACCAAAATGTGGATTACTTCGAACTGTTTCATAGAAAGTCCAACCTACTCTGCCTGCGCCAACTATCAAAATACTGCGTAAATTTCTACCTCTTCGCCTTAATAATATTAGTGACTGCCGAAAAATATATCTTTCTGCAGTAACAAATATAAGGGAGCAGCAGCTAAATAAAAGAAGAAAAACTCTCGCAAGATGAATTTCATGAAATAAAAAGATTATGATAATGGCTGAAATGGAGACTACCAAAATACTTTTTAGAATTCCAATTATTTCATAACTATAATTCCTGCTGCGGAATTCATCGTACAAGCCGGTGGATTTTGAAGTAAACACCCATATAGATAGCATTGAAAGTAATAGCATCAACTCATAACTATTAAATTCCTTACCTTGATGCGCACGACTAAAATATACACCGATAATAAATGCTATGATCAGCATCATTATATCAGCAAATATTCTAAAATAAGAAAGTTGGTTTTTATTGGTATGCATATTAACTGTTTGTATAAATTAACAATAAGTTGTCCTTTCGAAATAATCGGATTAAATTTATGTCTTGATTTTTGTTTATAATAACATATTTTATATGATGCAAATTAGACTAAAGCACTTCAGGTTCTGTCAAATTTTCTTATATGAAGTAGCCCCAAAGTAATATACAATAAGAATAGAGTATTAGTTACTAAATACCTCTTCCATAAACGACGTGGCTCTTGGATTAATCTATATAACCATTCAAGTGCCATACTTTTCATCCATTGAGGAGCATGCTTTGTATTCCCAGCTAAATAATCAAACCCTGCACCAACTCCAATCATAATACCGCGGTTTATCTTCCGATAATTTTCATACATCCAAATTTCTTGCTTAGGTGCACCCAGACCGATCCAAATAATATCAGGATTACAACTATTAATTTTTTCTATATATACTCTATTTTCATCAGCAGTTATGGGTCTAAAAGGTGGAGATATCATCCCGGAGATTATTGCAAAAGGATATTTTGCATTAATATTTTTCTGAAGTTTAATAAGAGTTCCTTCAGAACTGCCATAAAAAAAATGTCTTAGATTATCCATTTGTCCCATTTGCAAAATTTGTTCCAATAAGGAAGGACCGAAAATTCTAACAGCGCTTATTGCCCCTTTTTTCCTGAATATCATATTTAGAGGTTGGCTATCTGTAAAAGGTAATGTGGAATTAGCCAATGCATCTCTATAATAATTATCTCTTTGGCTTTCTACTAGTGTATATGCATTATTTATTGAAATATACCCGTGGACACCCGATTTTATTTCCTTTTTGATATACCCGTATGCTTGTTGAAAAGAACATAAAGGAAGCAGGTTAATTCCAAAAATATTTATATACTCCATTTTACAATATATATTCTAATGCTTTATAAAAATGATTTTCAGATAGGTTATTCTGTTCTCTTATTTCCAAATCAAATTTTAAGGATTCCAACAAGTAAGTAATAAACAATAAATTCATTATAGTTGTATCTATTTTTAATTCTTCCAAATAATATTTCAACAACTTTGAATTTTTAGAGGACTTGAATATTATATTAATTATTTTTTCTACTTTGTATTTTTTTATTTGATACAAACCTTGAAATAAAAAATGATAAAGATCATATAAGGGTAAACCAGACCGTGCAAATTCCCAATCGATAATAAATACTTTATTATTTTCAACTTGCATATTGTAAGGAACGAAATCTCCATGAACATTTATAATTGGTAAACCCACGGTTTTTAGATTACTGAAAATCTTAATTATCTTATCGACCATTGTCAGATCAATCTTATATTCAGAAAACAGGTTATTATATTTAGTAAAATAATTTATATCTCCCTCTGAATTGATGGGAGATTTTGCGAGTTCAATAGCTGCATCTACAATATTTATGTTTAAATCACAATTAATTTGAGATGCATCATTGAATATATTTTCCTGGTATAATAATGATTTATCCCGCCATGTTATTAACTTAGAAGCACTGGGATATTTAAGACAATTGAAATTATTGTCTTTTAGGCTTTGTAGCTGATTATATTCATTCTTAATAAAATTAACGCTTATTTTTGTATGAGGATATTTAATAATTCCTAAATTGGTTCCATAACTATCCAAAAGCAAGAACGTGAACTTCCTATTGATGCTTCCTTTAGTACCGCAGTAAACAGCAACTTCTTCAATCTTTCCATAACCATTATATTGATTCAGGAATTTTATAAAGTTTTTTAATTCAAAACCGCCATAAAGGATATTTCTTTTAAATATTTTACACAGAATAAAAGAAGAAGATATAAGCGTTTTAAGAATCCGGTTTTTAAATGAAGACGTATTATGTATATTCAAACCCTGCTGGAATAATAATTTATTCTTGAAAGGGATTATTATTCGAGGGTTATCCACCGCCGGTATGCAAAAATATTGATGATCATTTCTTACTGTTGCAGAAAATAATCCACTTGAAAATACTTTAGCTTGTGCCATTACTGTTTTCAATTGCTCTTTTGTAAATTTCCATCAATAATTTGTAGTTTATTTCTGCAGTATATTTTTCTTCATATTCTTTCCGCGCATTTATTCCCATTTGTATCATTTGATCTTTATTATCATTAGCCCAATTAATTTTCTTGGCAAGCTCTTCAGCATCACCTGGTTTGAATAACAATCCAGTTTTTCCATCTACAATAAGATCTGCCATAGCGCCCAAATTACTTGCAATTACCGGTTTCCCGCAAGCAAATGCTTCAAGTATTAGCATAGGCATTCCTTCATACCAAATCGATGGGAAAATCAGAGCATTACATTTTTTTAATCGAATAGTTAAATCTTCCTGTACTAATTGACCAAGATAATTATCATTTACAGAAATAATCTTATTCTTCAAAGGACCATCACCTGCTATAAATATTTTAATTTCTGAGTTTATCTTTTTTTGAGCTTCTAATAAAACTTCGATTCCTTTAGTTATATCAAGTCTGCCGGCAAATAAAATGTAATCTTCAGATTTATCGCAAATAACAGGAGCATTTAACAAAAAATTTGATTTTATAAATATTTTATTCTCTTGTAGTCCACCTTCCATAAATTTTTTTTTTGAAAATGCTGTTAAAGCAATAAAAGCATCTATTCCATTATCCCATGTTCCAAACAATCTATTCTTCTGAACCATTCTTGAGAGGGCATATGTTTGAAGTATTGAATCTCTATAACATCCTAATTTAACAGAATGGTATAAACTTTTTCCAATACATACTTCACAAATAGTTCCTTCCCTAAATAAATAACTATTCGCGCATAATAAACGATAATTATGAAGAGTTTGAACTACAGGCACATTTTCCTTTTTACATGCAAAATAAACTGATGGAGAAATTAATGGAAGAATATTGTGAATATGACAAACAGTTGGTTTTTCTATCTTTATAATATTTAAAATGTCTTGGTAAGTTTTTTGAGAATATGCTGTTTCAAATAATAAATGCCCTTTTTGAAGAATTGAATAATTTTCAATTTCCGCGTTTCTCCTAACGTATTGAATTACACTATGATTATTTAACCTTAAGAGTTCATATTCATTTTTTAACACAACATCTTCTCCACCGGAATATTGATAGTAATTATGTACTTGGAGAATTTTCATTTAATATTTCTTTATAAATTGCTAACATTCGTCTAGCTTTATTTTGCCAATCATATTTTTGTATTATATCAATTCTATATTTATTAAATTCACCCATGAATTGATCATAATTTTCATAGAACCACTCTATTTTTTTTGCGTATAAAATAATGATTTTTGAGTAATTAAGACTAGGATCAACTTTTAATGGGTAATTTAAACCAGAAAATATTTCTTTTGGCCCACCGGTGTCAAGAAATAAAACAGGCACACCTGCACTGATCGCTTCCAATAAAAACATAGAACCTGAATCATGGGATGATGCATGTAACGCTAAATCATATGATGGCATTTTCTCTTGTAGTTTTGCGTGCGAAATAGAGCCCTTGAAATGAATTCTATTTTGAAGCATATTTTGTAAAATCAATTTCTTTATTTTTGCTTCTCCATTTTCTTCACCATAAATATCCAACTCGTAATTATTATTGTTTATTTTTCCAAATGCCTTTACCATAATTTCCATATTCTTCCAATATATAAATGAACCAGCATAAATCATTCTGTAATTCTTTGCCGGCTTTAAGTTGGAGACTGCGTTCCCTAATCCAATGGCCGGTTCAATTATTATTTTTTTTTTATACCCAAAGTTGCAAATAAATTCCTTTGTTTCGCTTGTAACAGCTAAAACAATTTTGCTATTCTCATATAGTTTTTTAGTCACACTGCAATATTTATAAGCTGAGTTATAAAATAATCTGATTTTTTCTTTCAATTTTTCAAAGAATGAATAATACAAATAAATATTGGCTGGTGTAATTTCCCCCCCGGCACAAAATGACATAATATAAGGTTTATTGATTTTGTATAGCCTCAGGATCGAAAAAGTTGAAACAAAAGTTACTCTCTGAACTATATCGACATCTAACTTAGTTATTCTATTTATTACAAAATACTCCCAAATAAAAGAATAAAGCTGAACCCCGAAAGGAATAATTTTTTTCATTTTACAAAATACGGGTATATCGTAATAAATAAAAGTAAGATTAAGAGATGATTTATTTGCCAAAATCTTTTTTATTAAAGGTTTATTATTTGTTCTTGTGATAACTGTGATCTCTACAAATTTGGAAAGATTTATAGCCCAATTCCATCCAACCCCAGGTTCAGATCCTTTTTCTGGTTCGCAAGCGTAAGCTACTAATAATACCTTCAACTATTTATCCTATTAAATTCATTATAAATAATTTCAATTATTCTTTTTACTGTGTCATTTAATTCATTATTTTCAATCTTATAATTAATTATTTTCCGTTTATATAGTGTATCTAATATCTCCAGTTGGTCTTCTATTTCCACTATATTTAATTCGTTTTTTCTTGAATATATAGTTGCTGAATCTGAAGTTAGGTATAGAATAGCATCTACTTTAGGCATAATACCCCAAACAAATAACATTAATTTATTTGATTTTATACCATATCTAAACGGATCAATGTACATATCCAAATAATGTCTATCATAAATGATTACCCGCTGTTTACTTGAATCAATCCTATCTTTCAAATAGAATCCTATAAAATAGTCAATTAAGTAATATAATAATCTTAGAAGTGCATATTTTCCAGGAATACGACGAGGAGCATGTGAATCATTTACTACTAGATCTTTTTTTGTAAGTACCCTTAGATTTGGTAATATGCCAGGTCGCCAGTGCCTTGTAATAACTTTTGTAAATATCGTATTCGAAAGTTTTTTTTTTAATTCATTTATAACGGTCGATTTCCCAATACCATCTGGCCCTAAAATAACTATAATTGGGCCACATGGTGAACATAGTTGAAGTACTTTTCTTTTTGCTAATGAGAGTGAAAGAGATAAAGAGCTGAAAGGGTAATGAATGAATGTATCTTTTAATAATTTTAACTTAAGTATCTTATGTAAATTATAATTTTGTTGTTTATTCTCAATTAAATCTAATATTATTCCTTTATTCTTAAAAACTATTTTATTCGTAACTATATCTTGTTCTAAAAGTGTCGAAAAATTATTTTGCAATATTATAATATCATTTTTTCTTAAATCTATAATTTTGTACTCACTCAAAAGTGGTAATAAAACAGTCTTTACAAAATAAGCCCATTTATCAACTTTAAAATTGTACAGTCTAATATTGGGTAAAGGTTCAGAAACAAAAAGCATATTTCTCCACACAATTTTGGTCAAAAAGTGTAATTCTATACTTTCATCACCATTAAAGGCAACTATTCTTCGACCCCATATTTTATTAGGTTCTATTATTTCCCAACCATAAGCTGATAAATATTTTTTACATATATCAATAGCTTTGTTTAAGCTTTTTTTATTAATTAGGATGTCTAAATCCCTTCCAAGTTTTTCGGGATAATCATCTAATCCATGGAGTATAGAGTAATTTATATTTTCATTGTTAAAATTGAGAAATATAGTTTCAACAGTATTTTTTTTAATTGAATTCATTAATCAAAAGCTTATATAATTGGATATATTGAATAGCTATGGTTTCAGGTTGAAAATTTTTCAACGCAAAGCAACTCGCATTGATTGAGTAGTTTTTAAGTCTCTCCCTTTGAATAAGCTCTTCTTTTATTTTCATTGCAATTTCTCCCACATTTCCAGATAAAACAACACCTAAATCATTGTTTTTAATTAAATCTGCAATTTTCATAGTTTGTGTGATAAATACAGGTAGACCGGTAAATAAAGCTTCTGCCACAGAAATACCAAATGCTTCCCATCTTGATGTTTGAAAATAGATAGTCGATTCAGCTAATATTTTCCCTTTCTCTACCCCGTAGATAGGTTCATGAATAAAAACATTTTTCCCTGCAGTTAATAGCATTTTGTCAAATAATTTAGATGTTTTCTTATCTCTACTACCATATAAATGAAATTCGAATTCAGGTAATTTCTTTGCAACTTCAAACAATATATCAATACCTTTATGGAGAACATCAAAACGCCCCATGTAAGTGATAATTATTCTCTGAAAATTATTTTCCCAACTGGCACTTTTTAATACAGAGCTTTCAACTGGATTTGAAATAGAAGCTATTCTACCATTATATTTTGGTAAGTAATGTTTAATTTCTTCAACTTCTTGAGGTAGAACAGCTACAATAGCTGAAGCATTCTTAAATTTCATTTTCTCAAATATAGTACTAAAAATCAGTTTTTTGATTTTATTTCTCTTTAAAACATTAGGATCTATTCCACCATTAGGAGTTATTATAAATGGAATTTTTATTTTCCTAAAACAATAAGCGTATAACAATTGATGTGGGATAAAAACAGAATGGAAATGAACGATATCAGGTAGAATATATTTGTTTCTCAAGAATTTATAAAATTTAATCCGTATTAAATGTATTCCATATTCTTTTGCTTTTTCAATGTTCTTACTTTTTAGTTTAGTGTTAACCATCAGATACACATCATTGCCAGATTTAGCCTGATATTTGGCAATTTGCCAAATTGTAGAATTTATACCGTTAACTTTATTAGCGTTTTCTGAAGCACCATAATGCCAGATTACCATAATTTCCTACTTAAATATAAAAATGGACTAAGATTATCATAACAGCATTTATTTAATCGATAAAAACCTTTTTCTCATGATTCAATAAATATTATTATATAACAGGTTACTTTGATATTCAATCAGCATTTAAATAGAAGTATTGATTTTAGATACCTATTTTGTTTATAGCTATCATAAATAATTTTTTGAAATAATATTCCACTTTGAATACAACACGAAGAGTCAAATATAAAAGGCTTCTTATATTTTGTGCATAAAATGGATAAAATTTTAAAGATAAAACAAGTTCTTCAATATGACGTTTAGGGCGCTGGCCAGTAACTATTTGCATTGCAGTTTTATTGTCTTTTGATATACGAAATTCACTTAATACTGCGTTTATAAGTTTTCCTTTTACGTGTTTACCATTTTGAATAAACCAAACAACGTCCATTATGTAATGAAAATTATTTTCCAATTTATGAGTATGCAAAATACTCTTGTGAAAAATACTGCCTGTACTCGGGGGTATATATAATCTAAATATTGTTAAACGATAAGAGTAGGGAATTTGGAAAACTGTTCTGATTTTCTGATTATATTCATTAATGAAATTTACATGTCCATAAAAGAAGTTCATGCAAGGTTTTTTATTAATGTATTTAACATAAATATGTAAAGCTTCTTTCGTTAAAAGATCATCTGAATTTAGCCATAATACCCATTCCCCGCTCGCTATGTTAAATCCCTTATTTAATGCATCGCTTTGACCTTTATCTGGTTCTGATATCCATTTTAAATGTGGGTATTTCTTTAGTATTTCAATAGTCCCATCGGTAGAATTTCCATCAATTATAATGTGTTCAAAATTTTTATAGTCCTGCACAAGTATACTTTGAATACAGAATTCAATATATTTTACAGAGTTAAATGAGGGTGTTACAATTGAGATTTTAGGATAGTGCATTAGAGCTTCTGAGCTTCATTTGCAATTAATACAGGAATTTTATTGAACAGTTTATAACCATAACTATTCTCCTTATTCACTAGAAGGTACACTTCCTCATCTAAATGAAGCTTTGTTTTAGTTATGGGACAAATTAAAGTGAATTCTAGCTCATCTAATTTTGAATTTTCCGTTTTCTGGTCTTTAAAAGCGGTAATTAATAAAGTGCCAAAGAGGATTGGGATTTTTTTTGCTAAAAAGGAGTGCAAATAGGCAATCGGTTTTCTATAAAGAGGTATTTCTTCCATTTTCCAAGAAGACTTACCCATTGAAATGGTAATAATTTTTTCATTTATAAAATAATTTCTATTTAAAAGTCTTTTCATCTTTTTTTTAGTAAAACTTTTTTCAACTGTTCCCTTAAAATAATCACGTGCTTCCGATAATCTTCTTATTGGATTAAGAGCATATGGTTCAAGCGAAATGAACTTACCTCCAGGTCTAAGTACGCGATAAATTTCTTTCAATACTTTGTCATAATCTATGAAATGATGCAACGCTTCAATTACTGTTACTGCATCAAAAGTATTGTCTTCAAAAGGTATTACATGTGCATCAAATGCAACATACTGAGGTAATTGTAAGTTAAACTTATTTCCTCGTTCTTGGGATATATCAAGTGCATACTCATTTATATCGCCGACTATAAAATGGAAGCCTATTTGCGAAAGTATTATTGCTTCACCGGCTGTGTTACCCCCCAGATCCAAAATAAGCCCGTGAATTCCTTTTAGTTCGTTTTCAATATATTGCACTTTTTTACGATAAATATCATCAAAATAATACCTTTCCATTGGATTAGTTTTGAGGTATCGCTCCTTTTTATCTAATACATTCTTAATTTCATATTTTTTTTCTTCTTCGATAGAGATTTGCTTTATCATAATTTTCTTTCAATTATTTTGAATTGGAATAAGATATTCAGTCATAAATCTTCTTTTAATTATTCCAGCAAAAAACCATAATATATAGGATGGAACAAAGAACATAAAAGATCTATACTGTATTGATAATACAAGCGCATAAATCAATGTACCACTTAAAGTTCCTTGCATAAGTAAAGCTTTTACGGAAATATAATTAGTTCTTTTTTTTACTGATAGTGTGGAGATTATTATTAAATAGAACACCAAAGATCCTATCAATCCAACCTCGCTAAATATAGAAAATAAATCAGAATTTACTGCGTATGCAGAACTGCCCATTTTATCTAGTAAAATACCCCCGTAAAAAGCTGCTTCTGGATTGCCACCAATACCAGATAAATACTGTCCCGGCCCTAATCCAAACATTATACTTTTAAAATCCACAAATGGTTTTAATGCAGAAAGCGTAATAGCAACCTTGGGGTTATTCAGAACCACAAATGTGTTATCATTGATAATAAATTGACTAATGATAAATTCAGTTAGGGTATAATTTAATATTAAATAATTAATTAGAAAGTAGAAAAAAGGTATAAGAACTAGGATCGGAATCAAAACCTTTGTTTTATGGATTATATTATATTTAAAACTTAAGAAGAAAACATTTAAAACCAGTGATAGGACAAAAACAAACAAGTATCCCCCTGCACCGCTAATAATAAATGAGATAGGAAATACTATAATTATAACTACTTCAAAAAAATTGAGTTTTTTGGTAATAATGTATTTATTGACTAAATAGATTGTATAAAGATTGATTAAAAATACAAACTGATAAGCCCCCATTGTACCTCTAAAATAGTCATCAATTATAATTACACCGTCCATAATTTTATTAAAATTATTAAACAAAGCAATCATAAACTGAATTATACAGATAATTATGAATAAATTAAAAGCATTTTTAACTTGTTTTTTATGAATGCTTTTATCGTAAACTAATATTATAAATATTAATATTGGAGGTACTAGTGTGAGCAAAAATTTTATTGAATCTAAGATGCTAGAAATATTTAATATTGTTGATAAAACTGAAATAATGATAAAAGTAAATAAATATTTTTTTTCATTTACTTCTGTTAGATCAATTTTTTTATTTGATAAACAATCTATAAAGTATAAAATAATCAGTACTCCCAATATGTAGTGAATACTTCCAATAAATATATTTGGATTTTGATACTGAACCCCTCTGAGTGTAAAGATACCACTAAAAACAGCCCATAAAAATGTAAGATATATAATAAATATTTGCATTGAGATTAGTAACCTAATAATTTTTTATATTCTTTGAATACCATACTTGCCACTTCACCCCATGTTAACGCTTTAAAAGTGATTTCTTTTCTGTTTCTGTTTTTTGCGAATTCATATAATTCTTTAACAAATATTGCCTTATTTGGCTGATTGCAATAAAATACATTGTCTTTATATATGTGCCTAAGATTTGGAGAATCCGTTAATAATACCTTCTGCTTTAGAGCTAAGGCCTCCGTAACAACCAAAGGATATGATTCCCATTTACTTGGTTGAATAATTCCCAAACATCCTTTTATATGACTTGCTAATTCTAATTTATTATATTTAGGGCCTTCCCAAAAGATATTGATATTATCTATCTCTTTAAGAAATTCATCTCGATAATTTTGATCCTCAAGGCGAAAATCACCAATGAATTTCAACTTTAAATTAGCTAATTTAGCTGCTTTCGCTACCTCAATAGAATTTTTTATTTGTGTAATGGCGCCTACTTGAATAACCCCGTCAAATGAAGATGATTGGATGTTCTCATTAAAATAAATATCGTCAATTCCATTAGGAATAACTGATATTTTTTCTTCAGATACTTGCCATATATCCACAAAATGTCTTTTCTCCAACTCATTTAGCACAATAATCCTATCAATATTGTTATAATTTGGGAATATACTTTGTACTTTGGGATGTTTGAATTTTCTACCTAATTTTACAGCAAGATCCAATATTCTAGTTTTGGATTTACTTCTACTTCCAGCTGTTGGCAACATTGTTGACCAAACTATTTTAGAATTTAATTTTGAGCGTATTGATTCAATTGTTGATACATTTGGATAAGTCCAAAAATGAACGATTTCATATTTCTTTCGTAAATTTTGCTTCTCATTATGTAGCCATTCTATATTTAAACCGATTTTTTCTAATTGATTAATTGTATTCAATATTTGATCCTTGTGACCACCTTGTGCGTAGTCTAATGGATAGCCTACATACATTAATATATTAAACATTACAATCCATATAGTATTTGATCATATACCATTAAATATTTTCGAGTAATTATGCTGCTATTTAAGTTTTCTTCGACATGTGAAAAGGTACTCTTATTTTTCCCGTTATTACTATATTCTTGTAACAAATCTGCTATATGGATATAGTCATAAATATTAACTAAGTCCCCAAATTTACCTCCCTCTAAAATTTCAGGAACACCACCAGACTTTATTCCACCAATTACAGGAACATTATAAAACATTGCTTCCCCGATAACCATTGGGAAAGCTTCAGTTTTTGATAGGTGTAATAATGCTTTGGCATTTTTTAAGATTTTTAAAGTTGCAATACGGGTTTGTTTACCTAAAAATAACACATTGCTTTCAAGTTTATGTTTTTTTGCCCATTTATAAGATTCATCATTTATTCCAAGACCAGGACCAACCAATACATAATAATAATTATCACGATTATAGTTGTTTTTATAGTGATTAAAACTCTTTAAACCGGTTTTAATATTTTTTAAACTTCCCCAAAGACCAATAGATAAGAAATAATTTATTGGTAATTCTTGTTTTTTCTCCGTATCAAGATCATAATCCTTCAAGTCTATTATATTATGTATTACAAACTGATTAGCCTCTTTATTAAGAAATGGTTTTGCGTAAGTCTGAACAGCTTTTGATACAAAACTAATCCATTTTGCTTTTCTATAAACTATATGAGAAGCTAAATATAGTGGGAAGTAGAATATATTTCTTGAATATTTTAAAACAGAAAAAGGAATATCGTGTGCGGTTATCAATACTTTGAGTGGATTATAATCCAATGCAGCTAGTGAATATTCATATGTCCAATTGGCGTGAATAACATCAGGTTTTATTCTTTCGAATATGTCTAAAATGAATTTTCTTTCAATTTTCCAAAAATCTCTAGTTGCACCCTTAGTTCTACGAGGAACTAAATAATAATAAACATTTTCATTATGGAATACTTGTACAGTATTTAATCCTGGTTGAAGTGTGATTATATGTATGATTATATTTTCATTAATTAGTCCTTTCACTAACTCAAACACAGCTGTTCCACCCATACCTTGTGGAATGTTATCATTATTTAATTCCGGGATATAGTCATTTAATATCGATGAAGTGAATGGACTTAAAAATGCTAAAATCATATATTAGTTTTTATTAATATCATATTTACCATACTTACCAATTAAAGAATGATAAGTAGCTAGAGTAATTACTTTGATTTTATAAACCTTATACATATGAGTACTGAATAAAATATTTAATATTGTTGATATATTTTGCTTTAAATACTTCAATGTTGCGATATATTTATTGTAGGATAAATAATATATCTCTCTTTTATTACGAAATTGATAATATAATTTCCACCAATCTTTTTTTTCAAAATGTAATGTAGAATAAATCAATGGGTTATAAGGGTGAATAAAAATAGCACCTAAAACGACATAGGATTTATAGCCATTTTTTACTATTCTTTTTATGAATTCACTTTCATCCCCCCAAATAAAATATTTGGGATTTGGATAACCAACTTTTTTAATAATCTTTCTAGGTAATAGAGTACCGTTGAAAGGTGTGCCATAGGAGGGTATGATTACCTCTCCATTTTTTAAATACTTCCTAAGTTCATCTTGGGTCTTCAATAATATTTGTTGTTTCGTATTAGGATATAACCAACAACCAAAACTGAATGTATTTTTGTCACCGGCTAAAACAAGTGGGTGTAAAATAACTTCATCATTTTCTGCCTGCTCAATTAACTTTTCAAGCGTATTTTCGTTTGGTTTCCCATCATCATCCATACACCATATCCAATCGCTACCTTTTTCGTAGGCGGTTTTAATACCTGTATACTGCCCACCAGCACTACCACTATTCTCTTGAGTAATATAGGTAATATCACTTTGTTGCATTAGCCAATTCAAAGTGCCATCAGTGCTTCCATTATTTATAACAATAATGTGATTTAGCTCTACTGTTTGCTTTCGAAGTGATTCTATGCATTCTTTTAACAAAAAAAGTCTATTAAAAGTTACTACTACAACTCCAATGATCATTGTACGATTTCCTTTTCAAATACAGAGAGAGCTCTGGCAATAGTTTGATCCATGTTATAGTATCTATAATCTGCTAATCTACCGCAATAAATGATACTTTTATTTTTTTTCATCAGTTTTAAATATCTGTTATGAAGATCATAATTTTCTTTTCTAGGGATAGGATAATATGGGATTTGATTATTACCCGTGATATAATCCTTGGGATATTCAAAGGCCACTATACTGTTTAAAGACTTTTGATCAGTTAAATATTTGAATTCTGTTATCCTAGTAAATTCATTATTATTAGGATAATTCACTTGAGCGCATTCCTGATAATATTCCATTTCAACATTTTTGAATTCGAATTCCAAGCTTCTATAAGGTAACTCTCCATATTTATAATCAAAATATTCATCTAAGGATCCTGTATATATAAGTTTATCAAATTTAACTTGATTAATTATTTCCTTATATTCTGTTTTTAGCAAGATATGGATATTCTTATGAGACAACATTCTTTTAAATAACTTAGAATAACCTTCTTTTGGCATCATTTGATAAGTATCATAAAAATACCTATTGTCCTTACTTATACATACCGGTATTCGTGCAGTTACAGATTGGTCTAATTCTTCTGGTTTTAGTCCCCACTGTTTTATTGTATAGCCATAAAACATATTATCATAAATATATTTTGCTAGTTTATTCAATTCACCGGAGGTTGCTTCTTTCAATTTTAATATTGGTATCTTCTCACCAAAACCATAATTATTTATTAAATCGGTTTCTATTTTTTCCGCATATTTTACTGAGAATAGTTGAGAAATTGTATTTAAGTTAAAGGGTATAGGAACTTTTTTCCCTTCAATTACTGCTAGGACATGATGAAAGTAAGGTATCCATTCAGTAAATTTTGTCAAATAGTCAAAGACTTTCTTTGAGTTTGTATGAAAAATATGTGGTCCATATTTATGAATTAAAATTCCGTTTTCATTATAATAATCGTAAGCATTACCACCAATATGGTTTTTTTTATCAACTAACAAAACCTTTTTATTTAGCTGTGAAGTTAGACGTTCAGCTAATACCGAACCGGCGAATCCCGCACCAATTATAAGATAATCAAACAATCTTCACCTTATACTTTAATTAATTTTTTGAAATCCTGTATAATATTAGTATACCTTGAAAACGCTAAAAACATCATAAATGTAATAATAGCTTCCGTAATAACCCAACTAATCGCCGTTCCATTCTGTCTGAAAAGTGGAACCAAAATGAAATTCAAAGTTAAACCTAATACTGCTCCAATTAAAGTTATTGCAATAACAAGATTATCTTTTTTTAAATTTAATAATCCTTGTATACCGAAAATATTGCTTAATCCTACAATAAATGGCACAAAGGATAATATTCGTAATGTTGAAATTGAAGCATAATATTTATTACCAAATATTAAGGTTATAAAAATATCTGGAAAAAAAAACATCATAAGGGAAGGGACTACAGTTATCGGTATTATTACACCTATGGCTTTGTATATTTTTTGGATGCCCATTTCATAAGATTGGGAAAAAGCATGTCCTATATTAGGATAAAGAGCCTGCCCTAGAGGCGCTGAAATGATTGACATAAAAATTATTACTATTTTATGAGCAGCAGTAAAAATACCAACTTCATATGTTCCCGCAAGGAAACCGAGAATAACAAAATTTGTTGTGGTGTAAAGATTTATCACTATAGTTGTAATGAAAATCCGTAAACTATCTTTTAAGGTATTTTTAATTTCAATATACTTTGGTACAAATATTGAGATCTTAAAATTTTTAATAATTACATACATAGCTATAGCTGAGACAAGTATTTGTCCTGCTATTGTTGCAATCGGATAATATAAATAATCGTTTTCATTTTTTATCAAAATAAAAATTAAAAAAGTAAATACTAATCTTATAATGAATGTAAATATTGATGTAAAATTTAATTTTTCTATCCCTTGGAAATACCAAGTTGGAAAAAAGATATTGAAGATACCTCCAAAAAATAGAATTATGTAAAGAAGCTTATGTTCTTCCACTTTATTAACAAAAAATAATACAATTATAAATATTATTGTTGCGAATAAGAATAAGTATAATTTTGAAAAAAGCACACGATTAAATATTTCATTAATTTTTATTTTATTATTCCTATTCTGGGCAATTTCTCTAGATGCGGATAAATCAAAACCATAATTAATTAAAAGCCATAAATAGGCTATTATGGAGCTAGCAAAATTTAATAGTCCAAAAACTTCAGGTCCAAGAATTCTAGTAACATATGGTATTGTAATTATAGGAAATATATAATTAGTCGATTGTAATATGCTTAATGCATAAAAATTTTTAGCGACAGTAGATTTGTTTGTAAAAAACAATCTATTAATAATCAACCTAGAGTTTTTCACGCTAATACCATATTATTAGGTTCAATTAATTAACTGATAGAAACATAATCAGCTTTAATCATTCTTTTTATAAGTCCTTCAAAGTTCATCATTGCGGTCCAGTTTAAATTCTTTCTGGCTTTTGTTGCATTCCCAATTAATAACTCAACTTCCGTCGGCCGATAATAAGAAGAAGAAACTTCAACAATGCAATCGCCTACATTAACCGCATGCCTGGATAAATGTTTGCATGACTGCATGAGCTCGGAGGGTTGTATTGATTTTACTATTCCTTTTTCATTCTCATCTTTATCGCACCATTCAAGTTCAATTCCCAGTTCCCTGAAAGCAAGTTCTACAAATTCACGAACAGTGTGTGTCTCTCCGGTAGCAAGTACAAAATCATCAGCTGTGTGGTGCTGAAGTATTCTCCACATTCCTTCACAGTATTCAGGAGCATAACCCCAGTCACGTTTTGCATCAAGATTTCCAAGAACAAGTTTCTTTTGTAAACCTAATGCAATTTTTGCAGCAGCGATAGTTATCTTGCGTGTTACAAATGTTTCACCGCGTCTTGGGGATTCGTGATTGAATAAAATTCCATTGCATGCAAACAGATTATATGCTTCACGGTAATTCTTAACTATCCAGTATGCATATAGTTTAGCAACTGCATAAGGGGATCTGGGATAAAACGGCGTTGTTTCACTCTGGGGTACTTCCTGGACTTTACCATACAATTCACTTGTGGATGCCTGGTAAAATTTAGTCTGCCGGGCAAGTCCGGTTTCTCTGATTGCATCTAAGAATCTTAATGTTCCAAGCGCGTCTACCTGGGCAGTATAGTCTGGAACTTCAAAGCTTACCTTTACATGTGACTGTGCTGCAAGATTATATATTTCATCAGGACCGATTTTCTCAAGTAATCTGTTTAAGCTGCTGGTATCAACTACATCGCCATAGTGCAGGAAGAATTTATCTTTCAGCTCAGGATTGTTATATAAATGATCTATGCGTTTGGTGTTGATGGAGCTGGACCGGCGGACGATGCCGTGGACTTCGTAGCCTTTGTCGAGGAGGATCTCGGAGAGGTAGCTGCCGTCTTGGCCGGTGATGCCGGTTATTAAAGCTTTTTTCAAAATTTATAATCCAGTGGTTTGTTAATCTTGTTCAAATGCAATAGAGTATGTGTGTATGATTGTATGTTTGTATGATTGTATGGTTGTATGATTGTATGTCACTTGTAATCACTTTTCCAATCTTCTTTGTTTTTTAGTTTCTGAATGAAAGATCTGTTTAGGCTAATCAGCTTGTTCTCAAGGCAATAGTGTTTTTTATCGTATTCTTCAAACCATGTTTTATCAATTTCTTCTGAATTAAGCAAAGTAAATATCTGCGAATAATTTTCTCCCAGGGATGCTAAAGCAACTGTATTAAACTGTATGTTTTCTTTGAGGAACCTGCGGCAATATCCTTCAGCAATATTTGAAGGTACCGAAAATATTGAATCTTCTATCTGGGCTTTTACTTTAAATGATATAGAATTTATCTCGTTTAATTTCATCTTTACAAATTTATATAACTCTATACCCTCTTTCCAAACTTCTAATTCTCTGTAACCCCTGTTAACATTCTTATTCTCAGTTAAATATTTACTGATATCTTCATTCATTTATGTATCCCCCCAGGATTGAATGTATGAATGTATGATTGTATGATTGTATGTTGTATGAATGTATGATTGTATGGTTGTATGATGGATTTTCATACAGCCATACACGCATACAGCCATACACGATTACGTCCATACAGCCATACAGCCATACAATCATACCTCTTTATAATTCTCCAGAAACCATCCGTATGCTTTCTTTACCCCTTCACGTATATCCGTTTTGTGATGCCAGCCGAGGTTGTGGAGCCGGGTTATGTCCATCAGTTTCCGGGGGGTGCCGTCGGGTTTCGTAGAATCGAAAGCTATTTTGCCTTTGAAGCCGACTACTTCTTTTATGATCTCAGCTAATTCGCTGATCATAAGATCTTCACCGCTGCCGATGTTGATATGTGAAATACCATTATCATATAGATCCGCAGCGTTAACTTTATTCATTACATGATATATTGCATCTGCAAGATCATCTACATATAAGAATTCTCTTTTGGGTGTGCCTGTGCCCCAGAGTTCTACACACTCTGCATTTGTTACTTTTGCAGTGTGGAATTTCCTGATCATTGCAGGAAGTACGTGCGAGGTTTCCAGGTTATAATTGTCATAAGGACCGTATAAGTTGGTCGGCATCACTGATATGTAATTGCATCCGTACTGTTTATAATAGCTTTCACACATCTTAATTCCCGCGATCTTGGCAATTGCATAAGGTTCGTTGGTGTATTCAAGCAATCCTGTTAACAGGTATTCTTCTTTCAAGGGCTGAGGAGCAAGTTTGGGATATATACAGGAGCTGCCTAAGAATAAAAGTTTTTCTACACCGTTCTGATAAGCAGCATGAATAATGTTTGATTCGATCATCAGGTTTTCATAGATGAACTGGGCACGGTAGGTATTATTTGCAAGTATACCGCCTACCTTTGCAGCTGCGATAATAACATATTCAGGTTTTTCCTGCTGAAAGAATGCTTCGAGTTTATCCTGCCTGATGAGATCCAGTTCATCTAGGTTACGGGTAATGATGTTGGTGCAGCCTTCAGAAAGAAGCTTTCTGTGGATTGCGGAACCGACCATACCAAGATGGCCGGAGAGGAAGATGCGTTTAGTTTTCAAGATTTAACAGTATCGGGAATTTTAGATGGTTAATATGCTAAAAATGTATCTCTTTATTAACAGGAGTTTGTATGGGTGTATGATTGTATGGTTGTATGGTTGTCCCAAAGGGATTTCGCTGTGCTTGGTTGTATGATTGTATGGATGTATGGTTGTATGATTTTTTTCCATACAGTCATACAAACATTCAGTCATACATTTTCTCTGTTTTCCATACAGTCATACAAACATACAGTCATACAATGTTTTTAAAGCTTCGCCAACTCAGTCACAGGGATTGATTGAATAATGAATATTGAATATTGAATAATGGAAAGAAAAACATCTTACGCGGCATTAAGTTAGCGCTAATGACGCAGAGCTTTTCTAAAAAACTATCATTTTTGTTTGTTTAACCCCGGAAAATTATTGATTATTGAATAATGAATATTTTGTACAGATGATGATTATTCAATTCAAATTGCCCCTCGGAAGTCAATAATCAGTTATAGTGCATGTTCGACGGTATGAAAAAAGTTTAAAGTGCATAAAACCGGTACCATTCAAACGAAAACAATAGACCACGGATTCAACGGATTAGACGGATTTACGCGGATCTGAAAACTAAACACAATGGGACACGGATTTTTACGGATAAAAGAACTGATAGAAACGGATAATTACAAAAAAAACGAATGCCTTCGGCAGACGGATTGGTTCATCTTCGATGAATACGGATCTCTGAGGCCAGAAGTCAGAGGTCAGAAAGACAAAACAATAGGACACGGATGACACGGATCAGACGGATTTTCATGGATAAGAACAAAAAGAAACGGATGCCTCCGGCAAACGGATTTGTTCATCTTCGATGAACACGGATCTCTGAGGCCAGAGGTCAGAAATCAGAAAAAGATCACTTTAATTCATATTCTGAAACTAAGTACAGATTTACCAAACTGTAATAAAAAATTAAGGAACGTTTGTCGTTCTTTCATTAGGGTTCGTGGAATCAACTTTAAAAAGTATCCCGGATATCTAAGCGCCAAGGGTAACAAAGTCCTTGATTCAAATGGATATTTCACATTGAACTGATCGCGTAACTGGTGTATCTGATCCCGGGATAAATTTCTGGTTTTAATGTTTGCAAGATAAAGATCGTATCTCTCATAATCATGCTTGTTTGTAATAAGATCTTCCTCTAATAATGTCTGCCTGATTTCTGTCCCCGGAAATGGAGTAAGTACATTAAACGCACACATATCAGGTTTTAACCGCTTTGCATATTTATAGTTCTCAAGAATGGTCTCCAGGGTATCTTCAGGATGACCAAGTATGAAGCCGGCTACTACTAATATTCCATTTTTCTTTAATTCACGGATTATATGTTCCGCGTCAGCTTTCCTGAATTGATTGCTTTTCCCAAGAACTGAAAGTCCATCTTCATTCAAAGTCTCAATCCCTAAAAACACAATCTCAACACCTGCTTTCACCATAGCAGCGATTAATTCGGGTGAACGATTCAAGCCTTCCACACTCGCCTGAATAATGTACTTCATGGAATTCAGGTTGTTATCAATGATAGCCTGGCATAGCTGATTAAATCTTTTTGTATCTAATGTGATATTATCATCTGTAATAAAAATGAACTTTGCGCCATGCTTTTTTGCATCCTGAATATCTTCAATCACTCTGCTTGTTTTATATTTCCTGAAGCTTTTACCGTACATTTCCCTGATGCTGCAAAAATTGCAGTGTTGTACGCAGCCGCGTGATGTTTCAATTACATCTGCTTTATATCCAAAAACATGGAATCCTTTGGTCAGTACCCTGGTGGATCTGTCGGGAGGTTTTAGTTCATCTATATTTATCAGTTCTTCCGGTTCGTTAATTATTAGTTCATCTCCCCGCCTGTATATGAGTCCGGGTATTCCCTGAAGTTCTTCTCTGTTATTTAGATTGATAAGAAGGGAGTTGAAAGTTATTTCGCCTTCTCCCTTTATGAGAAAATCAAAATATTTGTTGTCATTACTATTTAAGATTTCTTCATAAGCAACAGTTGAATGGTAACCTCCGAGTACAGTAATGATATTTTCATCTATGCTTTTAGTGATTTGCGCAAGTTCAAGTGTGCTCTTATACTGGAAGTTCATCGCGCTGAAACCAACCAGGAAGGGTTTGTAATCCTTTATATATTCTGATAAGAACCGCCTGGGATTTTTTGCGACAACAAGATCAAGTACCTTTATTTCATAACCAGGTGCAGTGATGTTTGCAGCGATTGAGTTTAATCCTAAGTTAGGGATCCGCAGGAAGCGGTCAAATTCATCAGTTACTTTTGGACTGGAAACTAAAAGTATTCGTCTCATCTTTTGTATGCCCATATGATCAAAATGAATTTTCGAAAAGACTGATGTATATTAAAGGGCATTAGTTTGGTAGCATGAAAAATAGTTATCAGAAACAGAAATCAGAAAGACAGAAATAGACACAAATTTCGCAAATTCACACAAATTTTTAGAACAGGAATAAAGCATAGAAAGAATTGACACAGATTGCACAGATTTGACAGATTAAGGCAAATTTTAGGAGCGGCCTGCGGCCGTCAAATTAACACAGATTAGGACAGAAGACAGAAAGAACATAGAAGAACTTCCCAGGATTAGAAGTGTTATTTAATATTCAAAAAATCTTCTGTTTCGATTCCTGCTTGTTTTAATATAGCACGAAGTGTACCTTCAGGCATGTCTCCTGAATGATTGGGTATTGTGGTATATCTTCCACTTTTGGAATTATACCAAATTTCATGGCTCCCAGCAGCTTGTCTGTAAAACTCAAACCCGAGCTTTTTTATTTTATAAATTATATCTCTGTATCTGAAACCAGATAATTGTCCCATTAAAAACCAACTACAAGTGGATAGTCAAAGTTGATGCTTGCATCATCCAAATTATCCCCAAGCTCCTGGGCTTCGATTAGTTTCTTAGCTACATCCCTGGCAATTTCGATGGTTTCGGTGATTGTTCTGCCTTGCGCAACAAGTCCCTGGAGTTCATCTGAAGTGGCAAGATATAATCCTTCGGGAAGTTTTTCAATATGTATGTTTATTATTTTTTCCATAATTCAAGTTACAGAATTTCATAAGTTTGTGCAAAAAAGGCAGAGGACAGAATTCAGAAAGAAATTAGACACAAATTTCGCAAATTCACACAAATTTTTTAGAACAGGAATAAAGCACAGAAAGAATTGACACAGATTACACAGATTTAACAGATTAAGGCAAATTTTAGGAGCGGCCTGCGGCCGTCAAATTAACACAGACTAAGAAAGAAAGAGTTGACACAAATTTCGCAAATTAGCACAAATTAAAATAGGAAATTTAAGAAGCCCTTCGGGCGATTATCGCAGATTAATTACTATTGCTGGCTGCTACTTACTACTTACTAATTACTACTTACTTACTATATACTCCCTGCTGCTTACTCCCTACTGCTTACTCCCTACTGCTTACTCGTGAATTATAGGAGCGGCCTTCCGGCTTCACTGCGTTACCCGGCTTTACTCCGTTACGCCGTGGCAGGCTGCCGTGACATATCGGCCGTCAAATTAACACAGATTAAGACAGAAAGCGTTGACACAAATTTCGCAAATTAGCACAAATTAAGAAATTTTAGGAGCGGCCTGCGGCCGTGAAATTACGCAGATTAAATACTTCTGCTGCTTACTACTTACTAACTACTACTTACTAAATTACTCCCTAATGCTTACTCTTTACAACAGGATGAAGCCCGGGCTATGACAGACTTATCTGATTGATGAAATCTTTTATGTCTCCTAAATTGTCAAGGTAACTGAAAAGTTTATCTAAGTTTACTATTCCATAATCATGAACGAGAAGATTTCTTAATCCTACCATTCTGATTACTTTTTTACCAGTATCTGCATCCAGGTACTTGTTTGTTATAAGCAGATTTATGCAATCTGAATATGATTTTGGCACGCCCAGATTTTTTTCTGCTACAAGATGACAGGAAATATCTATTATTATTTGTATTGATTCAAGTAAGCCGTACCTTAATCCCCATTCATCAATTTTATCTGACTGAATGTCCTCAAGTGAATAGTCCTTTTTAATCTTTTCAAGGATAATTAAATTCTGTTCGAGCTGCTTTAGCTTATCTATCAAAGTGATGTTTCTCCAAATCTGCCTGAACGCAGTCTTTCAGAAAATTTCTGATTAAATAAGTCCATCATCGGTTTCTTATCGAGGTATTCAATAAATACTCTTTTTTTATAGTCTGCCAGAAGGATGTTATCTTTCGAATGAATAACTATTCCATCTTTAATAATATTATACGCAAGCTCAGGATTGTTAAGGTAAAGCTTATTTAAAGAAATAAGGTCAATGGTCAGGTTGATTTCCGTCTCAAGTTCATTCACAATATTTCCAATGTCCAAAAGTCCTGGTTCAATACTGAAATAAATTGCTATATCAAGATCACTCATATACCTGGTTTTGTTCCTTGCGTATGAGCCGAAGATGTACGCAAAAATGATGCTTGGATCTTCTTGAAGAACAGAAGCAGCTTTATTTATAATTGTAATATCCATAGAGCAATTTTAAGATATCTGGAAGTAATAAGCAAGAAACAAAGTCATTGAATGATTGAATGACTGAATGGATGAATGGAAAAACAGAAAAAACATTGAATGATTGAATGACTGAATGGATGAATGGAAAAACAGAAAAAACATTGAATGAATGAATGAATGGATGAATGAAAAAACAGAAAAAACATTGAATGAATGAATGAATGGATGAATGAAAAAACAGAAAAAACATTGAATGAATGAATGAGTGAATTAAAAACAATGAATGATTGCATGGGTGAATGGGTGAATGTCCATTCAATCATTTGCATCCATTCTTCTTGTGATACCATTCATCCATTCTTCTTATATACCATTAAACATTCATCCATTCCGTTGATTACCTGCATCCATTCTACTCAGATATTTGTCCACTCACGACTTTGTAGTCACTTTTCCATTCGCCATTATTCTGCTGCTTCTCTATAATTGTTTTGTTGAGGTTTATTAGTTTATTTTCAAGTTTGTAGTGAACCAAGTCATATTCATTGAAGAATTCTTTATCCAGATCACCTGCATTAAATAGTGCAAATATCTGCGAATAATTTTCTGCTAATGAAGCGAGTGCTATTGTATTGAATTGTATATTCTCTTTCAAGGATCTCCTGGCATATCCTTCTGCAATATTGGATGAACATGAAAGTATTCAATCCTCAATCTGAGCTTTAACTTTGTATGAAAGAGTGTTTAATGTTTTAACTTTATTTCTAACCTTGGAGAATAGTTCAATAGATTCTTTCCAAACTTCCAGTTTGCGATAACCACGGTTAATATTTTTATTTCGGTTAAGATAAGCTTCATTCATAAATACCCCCAAAAAACGCAATGAATGACTGCATGACTGAATGAATGAATGGAAAGACACAAATCACACTGAATGATTGAATGACAGCAATAACTTGCATGACAGCAACAACTAGAATGATTGCATGAATGAATGGGTGAATGTCCATTCAATCATTCAACCATGCATCCATTCCCCTGGATTCTGACATCAATAGTTCATGCTTTGAAGATGTGGTCTCCTTTGATGCCGCGCTTGGCGAAGGCGTTGCGGGTATCGATGATCAGCTTCGCGTTTTTAGCGATTGATTCGTAGTCGTAATCGCTGTGATCGGTGCTGAGGACGACTACGTCGAAGTCCTTCACTGTGTCAAGACTTACACTGTCCATATCAAAGTTGTATTTTCTCATCTTATATAACGTGGGCACATAGGGATCATTGTACTCTACTTCTGCGCCTTTCTTTTCAAATACTTCAATGAGCTTCAATGACGGCGATTCACGCATGTCGTCAATGTCCTTCTTGTACGCTGCGCCAAGGATCAATACTTTGGATCCGTTCAAAGATTTCTTAAACTGATTCAGAACTTCACCAGTTCTTTCAACTACATAGTACGGCTGGAATGTGTTTATCTCACCTGCCAGCTCAATGAACTTTGTGTTTATATCATACTCTCTTGCTTTCCATGTAAGGTAGAATGGATCAATGGGTATGCAGTGTCCGCCTAATCCCGGTCCGGGATAAAACGCGTTGAATCCAAACGGCTTTGTGCTCGCCGCTTCAATCACCTCCCATATATCAATGTTCATTCTGTCAAATACCATCTTGAGTTCATTCACCAGCGCAATGTTAATTGATCTGTAAATGTTCTCCAGGAGTTTTGTCGCTTCGGCTGCCCTTGCGGTGCTTACCGGGACCGTCCGAACTATTACCTGGTTGTATAATGCCACTGCGATCTCAAGACAGGTTGGAGTAATACCACCCACTACTTTAGGAATTGTGGATGTTGAGTAGTTGGGGTTATTCGGATCCTCTCTCTCGGGAGAAAAGGCTAAGTAGAAATCATTTCCAACCTGGAATGGATGAATGGATGAATGGCTGAATGACTCTTCATCTGTGTATGGGTGTAAGGCGGAGGTGTGATCAAAAGGACCGCCTTCGCTGAATATGGGTTCGCCTTCTGCAAGTTTTGCCTGAACCAGGGGCGCCTGCTCGAACATCGGCAGCAGAACTTCATCTGTTGTGCCGGGATATGTTGTTGATTCGAGCGATACGAATTGTCCTTTTCTTAAATATTTCTGTATGGTGGTGGCAGTATTTATTATATAGCTCATATCCGGCTCGCGGTGATGATCCAATGGCGTGGGTACGCAGATGATCAGCGCGTCAGCTTCAGGAAGCCGGGAGAAATCGGTTGTTGCTGAGAATAAACCTATATCCACAGCTTTGGCGATCTTTTGTTCGGATATGTGCTTGATGTATGTTTTCTTTTCAGCAAGGAGTTTTGGTTTGCGGGGATCTAGATCGAAGCCGAGGACTTTGAAGCCCTTCAGGGCGAACTCGAGTCCAAGCGGGAGTCCCACATACCCTAAACCGATAATACCGACTACTGCGGATTTGTCGTTAATTTTTTGTAATAGATCCATATAAAGCGGCCCTCATGTTTATTCCTTTTAATATAAACACAATTGTTCAAAGTGCAAAATGGTTGTAGGGTAATTCTAAGCTATAGTTGATCGTTAAATGTGGTCATTCGACTTCGTCGTCATTCGCTTCGCTGTCATTAGGTTGTCATTTGTAGTCATTCATTGTAAGACAGAGGACAGAAGCACAGTTGACGCAAATTTCGCAAATTTTCGCAAATGGCGGAGCCATGCCTCCGGCATTAAAAAGTTAGGAAAATTTAGGAAGCCCTTCGGGCGACACAGATTACACAGATTTCACAGATAAAGAATTAAGAAATTTTAGGAGCGGCCTTCGGCCGTGCAATTATTGCAAATAATTAAACTTTATTCGTTCCTGAATTTGTTTGAATTTGTGGAATTTGTGTCTGATTTCTGTCTTCTGTCTTCGGGTTCCACTACTTACTACATACTATTTACTTACTCTTTTTATTCCCTACTCCCTACTGCATACTGCTTACTAATTTTTATGCTTCAATATCTTAATACATTTCCTGATCTTGCCGTTCGGCATGCCGCAGCCGGTCCAGAATAAACATAAATCACATGGCTTGCCGCAGAAGCCGTTTGTACCGCATCGCATGAATTCTTCGCATCGTTTTTCTTTTTGTCTGCATTTTTCAGGCGCGCAGGTTGCAAATTTGTAGTAGTCCTCTAAAAGACGATGAATTTTCATATACCCCCCAGCTATGAAATTGATTATTGATAATTGATTATGGATTATTGTCAGAGATCAGAAGACAGAAAGCGCAATAGAACTAAATTCCAAATCTCAAGCACCAAATAACAAACAATACTCAATCAATAATATCAAAACGAGAACCAAAACAACGTGCTTAAGAGTTGAGACAGAAAGCGCAATAGAACAAAGAACAATAGAACTAAATTCCAAATCTCAAGCACCAAATAACAAACAATACTCAATCAATAATATCAAAACGAGAACCAAAACAACGTGCTTAAGAGTTGAGACAGAAAGCGCAATAGAACAAAGAACAATAGATCACGGGTTCGCTGGCGCGAACACACGGATCAAAACGGATTAACACGGATCAGAAACAGAAGACAGAAAACAATTAGACGCAAATTGCACAAATTTTCGCAAATTAGTAAAGAAATTTTAAGAGAGCCCTGCGGGCCAATTAGCTCAGATTAAGACAGAGGAAAATGAAATTATAATGTTTCTATTTTGTGTTAATTCGTGAAATTTGCGTCTATTTCCCTCTTCTGACTTCTGAACTCCGTCTTCTGTCTTTCTCCCTACTCCCTACTGCCTACTGCTTACTTTGCTACCTACCACCTACTACCTACTCTTTACCTGAATTGCGATTACCAACCCTCCTATCTTCCAAATGCCCCTCTCCCCTTCCTGCGAAGAGGAGAGTTTTCTTTGGGCTTCTCCGAAAGATAGAATTTATATGATGTACTAAGTTCATAAGACAGAGATCAGAAGTCGGAGGTCAGAGATCAGAGGTCAGAGATCGGAGGTCAGAGGTCTGAAGGAATTCCGTCTTCCGTCTTCTGTCCTCAGTCCTCCGTCCTCTGTATTTCTCCCTACTCCGTACTGCATACTGCTTACTAATTTTTTCTCTTCAGTGTTTTGATGCAGTCTTTGATCTTGCCGTCGCTCATGCCGCAGCCTGACCAGAAGGAGCAGAGTTCACAGGGATTAGGACATAAGCCGCGCGTCCCGCATTTCATGAATTGTATGCATGTGCCTTCTCTCTGTTTGCACTTTTCAGGCGCAGGACAGGAGTATTTCTTAAAATGGTCTTCCAGCAGCGGATGAATCTTCATTGATTATCGTCCATTGATGAGTTTTATTCCATTGTTAGCGTAAGCACTCGAATGATTATTCATTATTCAATTTAAATATTCATTTAGATGCTGCTTCGCCAGGTAAGTCACATGGGCTTGCTTGTATGTTGAATAAAACCGGTAATTTTTACCTGCTATGCGCGTTTATTCAGGTTTATTTTTACCGCCGGTAAGACAGCGGTTATTATACAAAAAAACTTTAATGATTTAAAGTAAAATCTTATATATTATAACTTTGTTCATGTGTCAATAATCAAACTCACATTCATACGTGAACATTTTACATGTAATCATTACAAGTAACACACAAATGTGACTCGGGTTACATTATTTTTTGAAAAAAGTTAAATTTTTTTACGAACATCATTTATGTACGTCTAAAAAGCTCCTTTTTGGAAAAACAGAAATCAGAAAAACAGAGAACAGGCGCAAATTTCGCAAATTTGACCACAGATTTTCATATGATTGTTGACCACGGATTCTCATATGATTAAAATTGTCTGAACCACAGACTTTTCATATGATTGACCAGACTTTTCATATGATTGACCACAGATTTTCGATCACAGATTTTTGATCACAGATTTTCGACCACAGATTTTCTTATGATTTAAGCTGATTAAAGTCAGTGATAAAACACAATCATATCAATCCCTTAGATCCAATGAATCTGTGGTCCTGAGAGCTGCGAGGATTTGAGTTTTCATCTGATATTCTTCTTCGCTCAGCAATCCCCTCCTCCGGAGATCCTGCAGCTGATATATCTTCGCACTAAGGTTCATTTTTACCGGAGCTGCTGCCGGCTCAGCTGAATCTAATTTTTCCGGCGTAAGGATGATATTCCACAGGAGATTAAAGCAGCTTGTGATGTAGTATTTTATTTTCATTTCATTACTTTGGGTAATTTTGAAGGTGAAAATAGATCTCAGGGGTTACCGGATGGGTTAATTTTGGGGGAATCAGGAATTTTTATGAAGATTTTTTTTAGAATTGTCTGAACCACAAATTTTGACCACAGATTTTGACCACAGATTTTCATATGATTTTACGTGGATTAAAGGCAGTGATTAAGAAAATCATCTTAATCAGTTGAATCTCATAGAATCAGCGGTTCAGACAGAAGCAAGTACCACAGTTTCATATGATTGTCTGAACCACAGATTCCAATATGATTTAATGGATTAAAGAGATTAAGAGATGGTACTGGAGCCTCCCCTCTCCTTACTAAGGAGAGGGGCCGGGGGTGAGGTCTAAAGCCTGCTGTGGTTCAACAATTTCACATACATAAGCGGGCCACTCCTGCATCTCCGCATTTGTGGGAACACGCCATAACAGGGATGTGATTGACGTGTGTGGGCGTGCGTCCAAGGCAAGCAATGTTTAAACGCGCCTTCATAAGTAAAACACAATACGTGTTATGGCGCGTTCCTACAGGAATTGTGTGGGGCCGGGGGTGAGGTCTCTGAAGGGGAGGGTGTAATCTGTATCGAAGACTTTCTTGTACTCAAGACAGAAGAGTTCGTAGGCGGAGTATGCTTCTCCGTTCCTGCCGGATCCTAACAGCGTGGAGATCTTCAGCCGGAGGGCGTTTTCATTAATGGGATCCCATCTTAATATAATATTCATCAGCTCAATTATGATTTCGGGATTGTCCTTCAGCTTATCATTTGACGCCAGTGTAAAGCACTGGGCTGTAACTTCGGATTCTATACAAACTTTTACGGGATCCAGCCACTCAAAGCTGAGATCATCCAGAAGCCGCCCTTTACCAACTATACCCATGTATAACGCCAATGAATGCTCATCAATTATATTCCTGGTGATGTCATTCTTTAATTTCATATATGTTAAATAATCGCAGTCAGTATCACTCTGACATGTAAACAGCCAGCCATGCTCTGAGTATTGAATATCCATCCCGTCCGCCCTGTGCAGAAACTGCCTCAGCTTTGCCATGCTGCTGTTCCTGTTATTCTTAGCATGCTGCTGATCGGATTCAGGCCAGAGCAGCAGTGTAAGCTTTTCACTGGATATTCCGGTAAGCACGTCCCCCTGTGTTTTCATATTGAGAATAATAAGCAGGAGAAGCTCTCTTAGCTTCGGACTCAGATTATTTGTAATCTCTGTTTTTGATTTGTTGAATATCCTGAGCGCACCGAAAAAGTTTAAGGGATTAAAATGTTCAGGCTCAGACAATTGTGCAGAGTATCCGGATAAATCAGATTTGCTGCTTGCTGATTTCCTTCTGGTGATGTAAACAGCGGCGGCGGAGAGTGTGAGTCCCGCTAATATCATCAAACCATAAACAGCATTATTAATATCATCATCACTGTACTCCGAGATCAGCTCAGCATTATAATCCGCGGGCGGAAATGCAATCTTATATATAGAACTGAGCGCGGTATCATTTTTTGTTAGTGAATTAAAGATCATATAGAGTTCATCAGTTTTGCTTCTGAAAAAACAAAACGATTCATTGCCGTTAAACTTTAATGATATTGCGGGAGTATATCTGTGAATAATAAATTTGTTCAGATCAAGCTTATGAAGATAGAGTCTGCCCGAATCTTTACCGCGGTAGAATCCGGGAAAGTAAACACTATGATCATTATGATAAATGCCATAGCACATTAACTCGAGATCATGATTATCACCTTTAACCTCGCCAAGTTTCTTCAAAGTTGTATCTGCCATATTAAGCAGGTACACATCATAACAGAGCTTTACGCCTTCCTCCTGTTTACCGGAGTTTGTGCCCATCCCGCCGATCAGCAAAAATTCACCATTATTTTTATAAGGTGTAATGAGCGTCTGGGTGCGCGGTGAGATGGAATCGCCTTTGACGTGAAGTTTCTCCCACTGTTTCTTCGTGAAGTTATATTTGCGGAGATCGTTCTTAAATTCAAACCAGCCGTAGCCGCCGAACATCATCAGGTCGCCGTTGAGGGGATTTACAAATGTAGTATGTCCGTAGTAGCGTTCCTCCGCATACCTGCATGAATCCGCGCGGGTCCATCTGCATTTTTGATCATCGAAGAGTGCTGCTTGTCCCTGTCCCCAGTAGTATCCCTGAATTACATTTTTCCTGTGGTTATATATAACCCTGTTCACAAGATAAGGACGCTCATTATTATAAGGTATGTTTGTCCAGCTTTGTGTGAGAACATCATAATCGACATAATATTTTTCATCAAAGAATAATATTCTTTGTTTGAGGGAATCAAAGGTAATTGCATAAGAATCATTTCTGCTGAACTGAAACTGATCAACCTGTTTCCATTTCATATGCCTGAATGCGAGCCAGGATGCGTTCTCAACTTCGGCATCGCTGTTACCAAGATTATCATAAGCTTTATTGCCGGCAGGTTCATCAAGTTTCCAGCGGTGCAAGGCAACATTATTTTTAGCGATGATCTGAAAATCCGCCAGAGCGAGCCGCGGTGAATCCTTATCCTCCGGAGAATATCCCGAAGCGATAAAAAGTTTAAGTGCTTTGGGCAGTTTAAACTCTGCATGTGCCGCTGGTTTACCGTTCAGTGATGCGGTGATGTTATTATGTTTCAGATCAAAGTTGAGTTTTATATTGAACCAGTTATTACGGTAGAGCTGATCTTTAGGCACCGGTATTTTTATGGCGGTTTCATTTTTATTTACCGCAAGGATGAGGTAAGAGGTATCACTGTTCAGATGATATGCATAGGACAGCCAGATTGAAGTGCCGTTGTTATCATGCGCGCGGAAGATCCGGCCGTAGGTATTTTTATCCCACACAGAGAGCGCGAAGCTGATAGAGAATTTATCTTTGAGTGTTACGGGATTATCAGGAGTAAAGTTGATGGAGGTTCTTTTGTCGTATGGACGCACATTGCCGGAAAAGAGCAATCCCCCATTCATTTGCGCATATAAAGCTGCTGAGAAGAAGATGAAGAGGAGTAATATGTGATAAATGTTTCTCATGCAGGAATATTATTAATTTGTGGGGTAATTTAAGTAATCTCAGGTAGAAATGCAGGAAGATGGAAGTGAATGGATGAATTCGCCCGGCGAACTGGTGGGTGAATGGATGAATGAATGAATGGATGAATGGGAATCATGCATGTTTCATATTGATAGCCCAGCGCTTTAGAGGTCGTGTGAAAATTACTTAGTGAATCTTTGTGTCTTTGTGACTTTGTGGCAATGCTTTAGAAAACTGCATAAAAACATAGCCACGAAGACACAAGGGCACGAAGAAGCACAAAGAAACAGAATATTCACACAACCTCTTTAGCGCTGGGAATGTGAGCACCCACACACACCAGCGGGCTTTAGCCCGCAAAGAATATTACGGGGGGATAAATCCCCAAATATTTTTTTTGGGATTCTCTTTCCCAGGGCTAAAGCCCTGGGCTAGCTGCAGCGAGCACGCAATTCCCCCCTTTTTCTAAAGGGGGGAGACAGGGGGGTTAAAGCACGATTCAAATGTCATCAAGCAAATCTCATAAATTAACATCCAACATTTTGTGGGAACACGCCATAACAAAGATGTGCTTAACATTTGTGGGAACACGCCATAACAAAGATGTGATTGATATGTATGGGCGTGTTCCCCCACGCATATCAAAATATTATATTAATATGGTTATATGGTTGAACGCGCCTTCATAACCAAAGCACAATACATTTTATGGCGCGTTCCCACAGACTTCATGTGAATGCACCGACAGCAAACCCCTCCTACATCCTCCCCTTTAGAAAAGGGGAGGGTATTTCCTAGCTGCAGCTAGCACGTGATTCCCCCCTTTTTCTAAAGGGGGGAGACAGGGGGGTTAAGGCATGATTAAAAGGTCATCAAACAAATCTCATAAATAAGCATACACATTTTGTGGGAACACATATATTATAATGGTTACATGGTTGAACGCGCCTGCCTTACCAAAGCACAAAACATTTTATGGCGCGTTCCCACATCAGACATAAGAAACCCCTCCTACATCCTCCCCTCCCGCAAGCGGGATCCAGGGATTTTGACAAAGGGGAGGGTGCGACTTAGCTGCAACCAATCTTCCTATCTTCTCAACTTCCCAATTTCCCAACCCCCGGGGGCCGGGGGGTGAGGTCAGTTCCGTTCCAGTACAGTATCTGCGAACGGATCAGATCAAAGTATTCTTTGGTGTCTGTTAATGGCGGGGAGAGGATTCCTTTGGCTACCAGGGAATCACGCCGCACACGGAAATTGTTGCCAACCACTATTTCAAAATCTTTTCTGTTGTAATTGAGTTTGTATGTGATGCCATCTTCCCCTAAAGGACCTTCATGAGTAAAAAATACATAGCTGTGTTCTTTCTTCAGGTCACCTACAGATCCGAATCCAATTCCATTATTTCTGAACTTCTGGTATTTCAAATAATCTGAATTGGGCACAAGTGTGTAAAAGAATAGTTCTTCCACCGGTTTATTATAAAAGGAATATTCCTCGTTGGCGGGAAGCTGACTGTTCCACTCTTTTATCTTTACTCCGAAGAGTCCTGATCTCTCGTAAGCATTATTGATCGCACCTGCAACAATATCTTCTCTGCCGTCATGATCTATATCTGTAAGAGCTCCCTGAACAATAAATCCGGAATGCCATAAGGTTCCGGGAAGACGCCTGCCAGTTGCAGGATCTAATTTGAATATTGCTGAAGAATAGGATGGACCATTACACGCTATCAGCAGCAGCTCTTTTTTATTTGATATGTTTGCAACATCAAGTATTGTTATACTATAACTCGGGGTCATTACTTCACGAGGAGAGGAAATAGTATCCGTGAACATATAATCCCACATCTCCTCACCCCTGTTATTCAAACATACTATGCGTCCAATGCGTGCAGGATCTTTTAAGGCAGCGGCCGGCTCATTACAAAAGAGTACTTCATTGATTCCGTCATCATTTAGATCGGTAATCCTGAAAAGGTGGTTATATGCGGAGGGATCAAAATCCTGTTTCCCTAATGAATACGGTTTCGTCCAAAGTATATCACCATATTTATTTTTTACATAAATAATGCTGCTCTCGGGGACGAGTATGGCGGGATTATCATCAGAGACGATAAGAAAGCTATATACTATAAAGAGTAAAATCACTGTAATCAGCGCGGTGGTTATCCGGTTATTCAGAGCGAGTTTCGCCATCCGGTAAACCGGATTCTGTTTTTGTATGTTAATTAAGTTTCGCCTGTTGATAAGATCATCAAAATCAGTAATACCTATCAGACGCAAATACCTGTTGGGATATAACTTTTTCAGATCTGTAAGTTTTCTTTCGGCAGCCGGAAGATCTGCTGAAGGCACTACAAACATGGATGTGTTGGAATACATTACCGTCTCAACCTTCTTGCAGATAACTTCATCCGACACGCTTAGTATTTTTCCGTGCTGGTCCATGCCTCCCGTGGACGCGATGTTGTTCCTGATCTGCACAAGGTACGGGGCATTGTAGTATTTAAGTAATGCTTCAACAAACCCTGTTGTGAGCGCGATGCCGAGTGAGTTACCCTGGTAATCACCATTTTTATTATTGAAGTAAATTATTACTTCGTGATAGGTATTTATTCTGCGAACCTGCTGCCTGATAAAGTTTACAGCGGTATGCCATGAATTCTTTACCTGCGATTCAAGTTTGGATTCAATAAGCTTATCTGACGGGATGATTATGAATTTATCTTTAACAGTCGCTTTTGTAATCTTGATGGAAAGAGTTTCAAGCAAGCCAAGACAAACACCTGAAACAATTTGGGTTTCTATTACCGGGAAGGTCAATTTTTTCGCGGGTTCAAACGCTTCAATATTTTTTTCAAGAAGATATTTATATCTTACCAGCTTTTTATCAAACTCTTTTTTTAATCTGCTTAACTGCTCATATGCCGGTGTTAATTTCAGACGCGCGGTAAGATCAGCTGCCTGCTGAAGTATCTGCTCACTGAATTCAGGATTAATATAAAGAGGAGAAAAGTCATTCACACAACTGCAGTAATCATCAATAAATTCAAGAATGTAAGTGTCGGCTATGCCCCGCTGAGGTGTGCTGAGAATTAGCTGGAAAAAATCTTTATAAAGAAATAATTTCTGTCTGGATGAAGTGCACTGACTTATGAATCCGATCAGCTCCTGTCTTTTTACTTCCAGCTCAAATGGATTCATTGCTCTATTCTGATCCGTTCAATTTTAGTTACCCCTTCGAGCAGGAAGCCTTCGGAAGGATTTTCTATTGTGAATTTCTTCTGCGCGGGGTATATGATCACATTGAGGGGAGTATCTTCATTACTGCCTTTCTGATATATGTATAATTTAACGGTATTATTATTCCTCGTTATTCTTGTCAGGTATTCCGAATTTTTATCGATGAATGTCTCAGCCGGATAAAAAACATCTGCTTCGGCGGATGCGGCGGCATATTTAAGTTTGTTTCCGGGAAGAGGGTTATTAAGCTTAACCGGATACAGATCAACTATCTTAACTGAATACTCACTTATTTTTTGGGAGATAACAGATCTCAGCTCATCATCATCTGTTTTGTCGGAGTTGAATTCCTCACAGAAGCTTATCTGATCTGTAAAAAAACTTAAGTTCTCTTCTATATATTTAATCTTGTCTGTATTCAGCTCATCTTTCGAGAATACATAAAAGAATATGTCCTGTTCTGTTATTTTTGTATAGTTATTCATTTTTCTGTCTTTTATAAATTAGTAGAACTAATTTTCCGGGTTTTGGAAATTCAGTTCAGCTGTTCAAGTATTTTTCTTTTAAGGAATCTGACCATGTAATCAAGCAGCTGATGGTAATCCCTGTAAAACTCCGCTTTTTGCAGGTTTATACAGTTATGTTTCATATAATCATACAAGCTTCCATCCATTCCGCCGTTACGAAGGTCTGTACAGATCTCACGAAGTGATCCGCTGATCCAGTTATATTCATTAATATTAAGTTTGCCTTTATTCAGATATGACGACTCGAGTCGGGCAAGCGATTGTTCCAGCGCGCGCTGTGTTACTTCGTAAATCCAATATTCGTTTTCAATAGTGCCGGTAATATTCACGCCGGTATATTCAGCCATCTTTATGTGCTTAAGTTTCCTGGCGAGAGCCAGCAAAGGAATAGCGGGATAATAATCAGTATACTCCTTTAAATAGCTCAGGAGAGAAATGAAAAGCCGGTCTTTCTTTTCGAAGAAGAGAGAGTTATCAAGCGTGAAAAAGTAATCGGGACAAATAATCCGGCCGTTTAAGGTTTCTGTTGTTTCACTAACGAAGACAATCCCGAAGTACTGCTGCTTTGAAAGTCCCTGTAATTTTATATAATAGTTAAGTGTCTTAAGTATCCTCCCGAAGAACGGATCAGATTCCCGCATGAATGTACAGAGGGACTGTTCCACGCGGTGCCATACAATTTTATGTATAAAGAACTGCGCTTCAGCTTCCGTGGTGACTGGGTTGTTCCATTTAAGCAGGGCGGTACGAAGACCCATATTATTTTCGATGTTCCTGGTAAATAAATTTACTACTGAGTCAACGGCAAGTTCATTCAGATCAGTACCGGGCGGAAGTTTATAAAGTGAATTGGCGTATTTACGTTTCAGGTAAATGAGTGATATTCTGATACAGTATTCAATTAATTTATTCAGGTTTGCTTTATTTATTGATCCTGATCTGAGTTCATTTAAGAACTCCAATATTTTGATTTTTTCCACAGCGTCCCCGGTTGATAATCAAAGATATTACATTAGCATTTAGAGTTTTTGTAAATTCAGAATAGCGCGTCGGGATTTACTTTGAAGTTTCTAAGGTAATCCTCAGCAGTATAATAATCATCAACTATAAACTGTTTGCGTGAGACGCATATCCCCATGAAATACCGCTTAAGGAGAATAAGGTATTTGCTATCGTCCTGCTGATAGATTTTGATGGAATGATTTCTGACCCGTATCCCTTTGATAAGTTTGTTGGGATCTATAGCGAGAGTGTCTGATTTGATCATAACAATAATTCCGAAAAATATACCGGTAAAAATAACCGAAAAAAAATGAAATGCAACCTCACCCCCGGCCCCTCTCCTTCTTAAGGAGAGGGGTGTTCCTTCACCCCCGGCCCCTCTCTCCCATAGGGATCTTCGACTTTTTAAGGAGAGGGGGCGCTCCCCTCACCCCGATAGGGACTATAAGTTTTTATAAAAGAGAGTGTCTCACCCCCATAGAAAGCATTTCATATTTTGTGGGAACACGCCATAGCAAGGATGTGATTGACAATTTGTGGGAACACGCCATAACAAAGGATGTGATTTAAATGTAAGGGCGTGTTCACACATGCACAAATATATTATCATGGTTATATGGTTGAACGCCCTTCATAACCAAAAGCAACATTTGTTGTGGCGCGTTCCCACATGTTAAGCACATTACATTTTATGGCGCGTTCCTACATACACATAAGAAACCCCTCCTACATCCTCCCCTCCCGCAAGCGGGATCTAGGGATTTTGACAAAGGAGAGGGTACGACCTTGCGGGCACATATTGTGTGGTCCTTACTATATTCCCCAAAAACGCTTATATTTGAATACAAAAGAAACGGGATTATAAATTGAAAACCGCACTCATAACCGGCATCACGGGTCAGGATGGCAGCTATCTCGCTGAGATCTTACTTGAGAAGGGATATAATGTACATGGAATTATCAGGAGAAGCAGCTCATTTAACACTGGCAGGCTGGATCACCTTTATAATAATCCGGAGATCCTCAATAAGACTTTGTTCCTCCATTACGGCGATCTGGTTGATACAAGCAATCTGAACCGCCTGCTTGAAAAAGTATGCCCCGATGAGATCTATAACCTTGCGGCACAGAGTCATGTAAAGGTTTCTTTCGAGCTTCCTGATTATACGGCACAGGTGGACGCGCTGGGCACGCTCCGCTTTTTAGATGCAATTCGTGAAGTTGGATTAGGCCGGCAGACAAAATTTTACCAGGCATCCACAAGTGAGCTTTTCGGCAAGGTGCAGGAAATTCCGCAGAATGAACGCACTCCTTTTTATCCGCGATCACCATATGGCGTTGCAAAACTGTATGGCTATTGGATAATTGTTAATTACCGTGAGGCATATAATTTGTTCGCATGTAATGGGATCCTGTTTAACCACGAATCCCCCCGGCGCGGCGAGACGTTTGTTACACGTAAAATAACACGCGCTGCCGTGCGCATCGCTTTGGGGATGCAGGATAAGCTTGTGCTGGGAAATCTGGATGCGCAGAGGGACTGGGGATTTGCGCCGGAGTATTGCGAAGGCATGTGGAGGATTCTGCAGTATAAGAATGCTGAGGATTTTGTACTCGCGACAGGCGAGACACGCACGGTGCGTCAATTTGTTGACCTTGCATTTAAAGAATTGGGTATCATATTAGAATTTAATGGGCATGGGGAGAATGAAAAAGGAGTGGTGAGTAAGCTGGAGGCAGGAGGACAGAGGTCGGAAGGAGGAAAGCAGAATTTGAAGATTGGGGATGTGGTGGTGGAAGTTTCTCCCGGATATTACCGTCCCACTGAAGTTGACATGCTTATAGGTGATCCGGAGAAGGCCAGGGAACTGCTCGGCTGGGAAGCGAAAACAACTTTTGAGGATCTGGTGAAGATAATGGTGAAGGCGGATCTGGAGAAAACGTTACGGAGAGGATTTTAGACAGAGGTCAGAGGACAGAGGTCAGAGGTCAGAGGAGCAGAAAATAAGGGGGGAATATGAGTATCAAAACAATCAATGATTTGGAGATTTATAATATTTCATATCAACTTGCATTGGAAGTTTTCCATTTAACCAAGTGCTTTCCAAAAGAAGAATTATATTCTTTGACAGATCAGATTAGAAGATCATCCCGATCCGTTGCTATGAATATCCGGGAAGGATACGCAAAAAGAACCTATCAGAACATTTTCATCAGGCATTTGTTAGATAGTCTCGGGTCATCAGAGGAGACAAGAGGGTGGTTAAATTTTGCAAAGGATTTTAATTATATATCAGAAGAGATGTTTGTTAAATTAGATCAAAGTTATGATAAACTTAATTCTAAAATATTTAGTTTAGTCTCGAATTGGAAGTCTTAGGACGGAGGACGGAGTTCGGAGGACGGGGGACAGAGGTCAGAGGACAGAGGTCAGAGGTCGGAGGACGGAGGTCAGAGGATAGAGATCGGAGGTCAGAGGACAGAAGGATGGTATTCCGACTTCTGCTTTCCGACTTCTGACTTCGGACCTCCGACTTCCGACATCTGACTTCCGATTTCCGACTTCCGACTTCAGACCTCCGACTTCAGACCTCCGACATCTGACCTCCGCCTTCTGATTCGATTACTTGTTAATAAATGTTGTACAATATAAAATGAAAGATAAAAAAATATTCTTAGCAGGTCACAAAGGGATGGTTGGCTCTGCGATTCTCCAGAAGCTGAAGGCTGACGGATGGACGAACATCATCATAAAGGATAAATCAGAGCTCGATCTCATGAGTCAAGATCAGGTGGAGCAGCTCTTTGCATCCGAAAAGCCGGAGCTTGCAATAATCGCGGCGGGACGTGTAGGCGGGATCCATGCCAATAATACATACCGCGCAGAATTCATCTATAATAATCTGATGATCGCTGCAAATACTATCCATGCGGCATACAGGAATAATACAAAGAAGCTTGTGTTCTTAGGGAGTTCGTGCATTTATCCAAAACTTGCACCGCAACCGATGAAGGAAGAATATCTTCTTACAGATTCTCTTGAGTACACAAATGAGCCCTACGCTATCGCTAAGATCGCGGGAATTAAGCTTTGCGAGAATTATTACCGCCAGTATGGATGTAATTTCATTTCGGTAATGCCGACCAACCTTTACGGTCCCAATGATAATTACGACCTGCAGAACTCGCATGTAATGCCTGCGCTCATACGAAAATTTCATGAAGCAAAGGTAAATCATGCTCCATCGGTTGAAGTCTGGGGCACCGGCACTCCCCGTCGGGAATTCCTCTACGTGGATGATCTTGCCGATGCTGTTTTATATATAATGAATAAAGTTGACGCGAAGGATCTTTATGATAAGGGCATCTCTCACCTGAATATCGGATCGGGTGAGGATCTTGAGATCCGTGAATTAGTTTATCTGATAAAAGATATAACCGGGTTTCAGGGTGAAGTAATATTTGATTCAACAAAGTCCGACGGCACTCCCCGTAAATTAATGGATGTATCGCGCCTCCATAATCTTGGATGGAAACACAAAACGGACCTTCGTGAAGGAATAGTAAAAGCATATGGGTGGTACCTGGAAAAATCCTGCGATGCAGAATCCCGCGAGCAAAAATAATATTCATAATGCCTGAACGCGCCTTCCTGACCAAAACACATGTTGTTTCTGTGGGAACACGCCATAACAAGGATGCGATTGACTGTAAAGGCATGTTCCCCCATGCACAATAAAAATATTATATTATTATGGTTATATGGTTGAACGCGCCTTCACAACCAAAGCACAATACATTTTATGGCGCGTTCCCACAAGAAGGGATGCCGTGTTATTTTAAACATACTATCTACATAATAAGAAACCCCTCCTACATCCTCCCGAAGGTCACGGCGAAGTGCGCAGGACGAAGACGGACACGGCGTAATTAATTGAAGTCAGAGCATCACCGATAAGAAACCCCTCCTACATCCTCCCCTTTTGACAAAGGGGAGGGTATTTCCTTAGCTGCAGCTAGCACACAATTCCCCCCTTTTTCTAAGGGGGGAGACAGGGGGGTTAAAGCATGAAAGCATTTACATTCTGTGAGAACACGCCATAACAAGGATGCGATTAACTGTAAAGGCATGTTCCCCCATGCACAATAAAAAAATTATATTATTATGGTTATATGGTTGAACGCGCCTTCACAAGCAAAGCACAGTACATTTTATGGCGCGTTCCCACAGATAGGTCTTCCTTGTTTTCCCTGGGCTAGCCTCCTATGATTTAGCTCAAAGTATATTTATATTATTATAATAAATTGTAATATCTACGAAAATATAAGGGCGCTAATGAAGAAGATCATCTCTGTTGTAGGGGCAAGGCCCAATTTTATGAAAGTTGCTCCGCTCCATAAAGCATTTCAGAAGTATAATGGTACTGTAAAACATTTAATTTGTCACACCGGACAACATTACGATGAAAAAATGTCGAAGGTGTTTTTTGATGAACTCGAACTTCCTAAACCGGATTTCTACCTGGGTGTCGGCTCCGGCTCGCATGCTGAACAGACAGCAAAGGTAATGATAGAATTTGAAAAAGTGCTTCTCCAGGAAAAACCTGACCTCGTGATTGTGGTTGGCGATGTTAATTCAACTATCGCATGCAGCCTGGTTGCTGCTAAACTGAATATAAGAACGGCACATGTTGAGGCTGGACTAAGGAGCTTCGACCGCCGGATGCCTGAGGAAATCAACCGACTTCTTACGGATTCAATTTCGGATTTCCTGTTCGTGACTGAGCAGAGCGGACTTGATAACCTGAAGCATGAGGGCGTTGCTGATGAAAAGGTTTTCCTTACGGGCAATGTTATGATCGATAGTCTTGTGAGCTATATGCCGAAAGCACAGAAATCATGCATACTTGATGATTATAAACTTACTAAAGATAATTTCATTCTTGTTACCCTTCACAGGCCGAGTAATGTTGATGATAAGGATGATCTGCGCAAGCTTATCCACCTTTTAAATACATTAGCTGAGAGGCGGAAGCTGATGTTCCCCATTCATCCACGCACGCGCAATAATATGATCTCCTTCGGATTACAGGATACACTGAGCAGTAACGTGATACTTACAGATCCCATTGGTTACATTGATTTTCTGGCGCTTACCATGAATGCTGAGCTGATTGTTACCGACAGCGGCGGTATTCAGGAGGAGAGTACATTCCTTGGCGTGCAGTGCATAACAGTGCGGAATAATACGGAAAGGCCTGTTACTGTTACTGTGGGGACGAATCAATTAATCGGGACAGACCTCGCAAAGGTTGAAGAGACTGCGCTTAGGGTGCTTGATGGTCATAAGAAGCAGGGCAGCATCCCGCACCTGTGGGATGGCCATGCCGCGGAAAGGATTGCTCAAATCCTCCTCCAGAAATTGTAGGAACAAGCGAGCACAAACCCCTCCTACATCGAGGCTGTCTTAAAAGCAAGATTTATAGAAAAATAGACCACGGATTAAGCGGATTTTAAACGGATTCCCACGGATCATACAAAGGATTTTTGCTTTTGAGACATCCTCGGTATTTCCTTAGCTGCAGCGAACACACAATTCCCCCCTTTTCTAAAGGGGGGAGACAGGGGGGTTAAAACACGATGCTTTCAATTTGTGGGAACACGCCATAACAAGGATGTGATTCATGTTCTGTGGGAACACGCCATAACAAAGGATGCTATTTGCTTGTAAAGGCGTGTTCCCCCATGAGCAAAAATAATGTTCACTATATATGGATATGGTTGAACGCGCCTTCCTGACCAAAGCACAAGACAGTTTATGGCGCGTTCCCCCAGACCTGACCTACATCCTCCCCTTTTGACAAAGGGGAGGGTACGACCTAGCCCAGCGCTTTAGAGGCCGTGTGAAAATTACTTAGTGAATCTTTGTGTCTTTGTGACTTTGTGGCAATGCTTTAGAAACCGCATAAAAACAATAGCCACGAAGACACAAAGGCACTAAGAAACACAAAGAAACACAATATTCACACAGGCTCTTTAGCGCTGGGAAAAGGAACAACACCCACCCCGCGGGCTTTAGCCCGCAAAAACATTACGGGGGATAAATCCCCAGGATTTTTTTGGGGATACATTTTCCCAGGGCTAAAAGCCCTGGGCTAGAGTGCCCCCCCTCTCCTTACTAAGGAGAGGGGCCGGGGGTGAGGTCAAAAAATCCCAAGAATCTGTGGTTTAATTTTCCCGGCGCATTGCTTATTTTACAGGACAAATTTTTCATAATGAGGTATTATGTTTCGTTTATCTTTTGTTTTTGTATTATTCATTTCAATTATTTCTTTCGCCCAGGATAAGAAACCGATGTCTGTTGAGGATCTGTGGAAAATGAAACGTATCGGCACATTCGATGTTTCACCCGACGGCAGACAGATCGCCTTCTCGGTTACATCTTACAAAATTGATAAGAATAAGGGCAATACTGATATTTATCTGATCAATACCGACGGCAGTAACCTGCGCGCTCTGAAGAATTCAGAGAAAAATGAATCTGAACCTAAATTCACACCCGACGGTAAAAAGATCGCCTATGTAATGGATGACCAGATATGGCTCTGCAATATTGACGGCAGAAAGGATGTTCAGTTAACAAAAATTTACACAGGCGCTTCGGGACTTGTATGGTCGCCTGATGGTTCCAGGTTCTTATTCGTCTCATCTGTGTACCCGGACTGCGAAACGCAGGACTGCAATGAAGCAAAAGATAAAGCAAAAGATACAAGCAAAGTAAAAGCGGAGATTTTCACCGGACTTATGTACCGTCATTGGGATCACTGGCGCGGAGAAAAACGCAGCCACCTTTTCTTATTTGATATGAAAACTAAATCCGCATCCGATCTGACTCTCAACAGCAGTTTTGATGTTCCGCCAATAGATTTGGGAAGTGACCGCGATTATTCCTTCTCCCCCGACGGAAATGAAGTTGCCTTCACAACCAACATGGCTGAGACTCTCGCCATCAGCACAAATAACGATATCTTCTTAATAGATATGAATTCATTGAAGGCGGGCAAAGCAGCAGAATATAAAAAAGTATCACAGAGCAGCGGCAATGATCACCAGCCGGTGTATTCACCAGACAGCAGCTACATTGCATTTTTATCAATGGCGCGCGCGGGATTTGAAGCTGATAAGAAGCGCGTTATGATTTATAACCGCAAAACCGGTGAGCTGAAATCATTGACAGATAAATTCGACCGCTCGGCAGATCATATAGTGTGGTCGCCTGATTCAAAGTTCATTTACTTCACAGCCGCAAATGAAATTTATTCTTCTGTTTATAAACTAGATATCAGTACAGAGCAGGTAAGAATGATCCTTGCGAATACTTATACAACATCACCTGTAGTAACATCCAACGGCAGGAGCATCATCTTCAAACAGCAGAAGAGTACAATGCCTTATGAACTTTTCTCTATGTCGGATAACGGCGCGAATGTTAAGAGGCTTACTAACTTAAATAAAGATGTGCTGGATAAAATAGAGTTCGGCAGTCTTGAAACAATCTGGTATGAAGGAGCTGAGCGCAGCACGGTTCAGGCAATCATTGTGCGTCCTCCTTTCTTCGATCCCTCGAAAAAGTATCCTATGATGTTCCTTATTCATGGGGGTCCACAGGGACACTGGTCAGATGATTTCCACTTCCGCTGGAATATTCAGATGTTCGCTGCAAAGGGTTATATTGTAGTTGCACCGAATCCACGCGGAAGCACAGGCTACGGACAGCAGTTCACTGATGAGATATCGCAGGACTGGGGAGGCAAGCCCTATATTGATTTGATGAATTGCTATGATTATGTTATTAATAACTATGATTATGTGGATAAGAATAACACCTTCGCTGCCGGCGCTTCATACGGCGGGTATATGATCAACTGGATTGAAGGGCATACTGACAGGTTCTCCGCGCTCGTTTGTCACGATGGTGTCTTCAATCTTGAAAGCATGTATGGAACGACAGAGGAGCTGTGGTTTACTGACTGGGAATTCGGCGGGGCACCCTGGCAGAACAGGGATCTCTACAAAAAATGGTCGCCGCATCAGTATGTAGAGAATTTCAGGACTCCAATGCTGGTTGTGCATGGCGCTAAGGATTTCCGGGTTCCGGAGGAGCAGGCATTCCAACTGTTTACTTCTCTTCAGAGAATGGGTGTTGAAAGCGAGTTCCTTTATTTTCCGGATGAAACGCATTTTGTTTCTAAGCCGCAGAATTCATTGCTTTGGTGGAATACAATATTTAACTGGTTTGATAAATTTAAGAAAGGGCAATCAGATGAACGAACACAGAGCATTTACAGGCAGCACAATAACTGATGAAGCAGATTACCTGGATAAGGAACGCTTTGTAGAACAGAACCTGTGGGGAAAGATGGGACAGGTGGGCAAGAAGATCTCTTTCGCGAAAGATATTTTCGCGCTTTTTAATTACCTCCGCGATTCATTTGTATCGTGGCAGCGCAAGGTAGTTGTTTTAATGGGATTATTATATTTCATTCTGCCCATTGATGCCATACCTGATCTTGCACCGCTGGTAGGATACCTTGATGATCTGGGAGTTATTACAGCCGTGCTGAAATTTATGGGACATGAGTTAGTTCCGTATTATGATGCGACATACAGGAGCTAGGGTTTGTTTGTGTGCATGATGGAGCACGCCTTTACATGCAAACGCGCCATAAAATGTATTGTGTTTAACCTGTGGGAACGCGCCATAACAAATGTTGCTTTTGGTTATGGAGGCGCGTTCAACCATATAACCATAATAATATAATATTTTATTGTGCGGGGGGAACACGCCTTTACATGCAAATTTCCTATCTGTGGGAACGCGCCATAAAATGTATTGTGTTTTGGTTAGGCAGGCGCGTTCAAAACACGATAATAATGGTGCGTGGGGGAACACGCCTTTACATGCAAATAGCATCCTTTGTTATGGCGTGTTCCCACAGAATGTTAATCTCAACCTTGTTGTAGCGTGTTCCCACAGAATGTGAAATGCTATCATGCTTTAACCCTCCTGTCTCCCCCCTCCCGCTACCGCGGGATCAAGATTTTTCAAAGGGGGGAATCGCGTGCTGGCTGCAGCGAGTTCGTACCCTCCCCTTTGGCAAAAGGGGAGGATGTAGGAGGGGTTTCTTTAATGCAGCGGATTTTTACTTTAAAGAATTAAGGTACCTATTGAATTTTGATATTAAGAAATCCGAGATCCTGTTCCGCGGGAAGGTGTTTGATCTCCAGGTAGATCAGATACAGTATAATTCGGGCAACCTGGGTGTGCGCGAGGTAGCTCTGCATCCCGGCGGGGCTGTGGTTGTTCCGATTAAAGATGACGGAAAGATCATCATGATCCGTCAGTACCGTTATCCTTTAAAGAAGATGCTGCTGGAGCTGCCGGCAGGAAAGCTTGAACCGGATGAAGATCCATTCGTGTGTGCTGTGCGTGAACTGGAGGAGGAGACGGGATACAAATCTGATAATGTTACAAAACTTGGAGTTATATATACTACTCCGGGTTTCTGCACAGAAGCTCTTCATATTTATTTAGCGAAGGATCTGATGCCGGGTGAGCATAACCGTGAGGAAGGCGAATACGGCATGGAGATCCATGAGTATACATTGAATGAAATTGATGAGCTCATACGCAGCGGGGAGCTCCGTGATGCAAAGAGCATATGCGGGATACAGATGGCAAGGCTGAGCATTTAACCCCCCTGTCTCCCCCCTCCCGCTAGCGGGATCTTGGGATTTTTTAAAGGGGGGATCACGAGCTAGCTGCACTAGGAAAGTTGAGGGGAATACCTGGCCCAGCGCTTTAGAGGCCGTGTGAAAATTACTTAGTGAATCTTTGTGTCTTTGTGACTTTGTGGCAATGATTTAGAAAACCGCATAAAAACAATAGCCACGAAGACACAAGGGCACTAAGAAACACAAAGAAATACAATATTCACACAGGCTAAAAATCCTGCCCCCTCTCCTTACTAAGGAGAGGGGCCGGGGGTGAGGTCATCTCATTGAAGATTTTATTTTTTCGAGCCGGGCTTTTAATTCTGCTGTTTCTTTTTCAACACTGTGTGCTCTGGATTTTATATCCCTGCCGGATTTGTTCTGATTAACAATCCGGGCGAGATCGGAGGTGCTTACCCCAACGAGCACATTAACCATTTTCAATGTTTCAAGCGTGGATTCTCCCCATGCCCTGCCTACAATTTTATCGAGTTCATCTGCCGACATTAATTCAGGCGCCACTGCTATGCCTTCTCCGTCATTCAATCCTGAAGGAATTATATAATCTCCATAGTTTACAGCGCCTCTTACCTTGACCGGTACCTGTCCCATGAAAGCTGCTTTCTCATATGCTTCTTCATTCTTTGCAGGCATATTACCAAGTATTACCGGTGAAGTTGAAATTGCCATAAGCTGATCAGCACCTGCTGTAACACGTGAAATTTTTCCTCCGCATACACCAACTATATCACCCGCCGATATATTTTCTGCGGGATCATTTTTCTCAAGCCATTCAGCATAATCACCGCTGCCCGATTCATACGTTATTCCCAGGTGAGCATAATCCCATATCATATTAAAAGTGATTTCAGCAATATCCGCGGCAACTCTTATTATATCAGCAGGTTCTAATGGTACCGGCGGAACCGGCCACCAGGCTGCAACCGCAACTACTTCCGCTACTACCAATGCGGCCAGAAAGGCGTCTGTCGCAATGTTTGCCGGATCAGAGGCATATTCACCTGCAGTCTGACCTTCAATGCGTCCCGCCATTCCATCATCATCCCAGAAAGACACATAATTATTATCACCATCTGCATTGCCTTCAATATCAATCCCTATTCCCTGTTCGCCACCGCTTACATATAATGGATAATTATTTATTTCACCGTCACTGCCTGATAATGTACTGGTGATTTCAACACGGCCTAACTTGTCTATTGTAAAGATGGGATTATTCTGATAACTGATCCTTAATGGATTTTTATTTAACGGAGCATTTATATGCATCTTTGCAAGCGCTGGATCAACACCTACACCGAGGTTACCGGTGATAAATAAGTAATCAAAAATGCTCAGACCGAATACTTCAAAATCAACGGGGTGCTCTGTTGTACCTAATTTTATATATCCATAGGGATTAAACCGCATCCTGTCTGTTTCATGAGTTTGTATTAAAAAATCACGCTCGTTCCTTGTGCCGATGAAATGCCGCTCGGGACCGAAAATGAGATTTCCGAATAGAGTCCACCACTCATAATCAGAACCTGCAAGCCTGTATGTGCTTCTTAAATTTTCAATTGATCCTATTGACTGAGGCAGATCTGTAATCTTTGATAAACTTAAATTCCTGATCTTATCACTTGTAACTGAATTATCCTTAATCTTTTCAGTAGTTACCGCACCGTCACGAAGGGTGTTAGCATATCTTGCACCAAGACTATAAGCGGTTGATCCCAGCTCAAGCCGCTGAGGCATTTCTTCCTCATCATTTATCTGGATACCCAGATAATACTTTTTATCGAACCGGATATTTTCGTTTGTATTGATGGGCAGTGTAAAGACGCCGTCCTTAACAACCACGCTCTCATAGGTTTGTGTCCAGACTGGTGTTCCGGAATCCGGTGAATCATAAATGTGAACTGTGAATTTGCAGTTATCATTCGAAAAACTCCGGCCTTCTATATCAGTGAGATATCCATTGAAGAGGATCTGCGAAGGCATCTTTGATGAATCCGGCTGCTGTGCGTAGGCAGTTACGCAGAAGCTTAAGATGAGCAGAATAATCAGGGTCAGGTTGCTTAGTTGTTTCATATAAGTACCAAAATTAGACCACGGATGTACAGGAGTCATAAAAGATTTCCGCGGATTGTTGTACAATTATGTTTAATTGCAATTTCTCACAGGCTGAAGCTTGTACCACCGTGTGAATATTGTATTTCTTTGTGTTTCTTAGTGCCATTGTGTCTGCCATAGGCATGCCTTCGGCATTTGTGGCTATTGTTTTTATTCCGTCTTCTAAAGCATTGCCACAAAGTCACAGAGACACAAAGATTCACTAAGTTATTTTCACCCAGTCTTTTATACTCACAGGCTGAAGCCTGTGTTACTAAAGGCTGTGCTGCGCCGGGACAGTTCCTGAAGCTGGAATAATATTTCATCAAGCTCTTTATTCTTTTCAGCGAGCGCATTCTCAAGCTGCTGATTCTCAAGATAGCTTCTCCGGAGGCAGCCGGCAAGATCCTTCATCTTCATACCAACCGCAATATTGATGAATTTAACATCATCATTCAGGTTTTCCTCCCAGGCTCTTCCCACTACTTTTGTAAAATCCCCTACTGTCATCATCTCCGGTTCAACAGCGATTCCCATTCCATCATTAAATCCGGATGGAATTATGTAATCGCCTTTATGAACAATACCTTTAACTTTAACGGGAACCTGTCCCTTGAATGCCGCCTTTACAAAATCTTTTTCTTTTCCTTTCGGAGGCATGTTTCCAAGCACTACGGGTGAGACTGACAAGCACATGATCTGTTCCGCGTTATCAGTGTTTTTAGAAATTTTTCCCCTTCGTACCCCCAGAATATCTCCCGGAGTAAAACTTTCTTCAGGATCTGCTTTTTCCAGCCATTCCGCATAATCGCCGCTGCCGGATTCAAAGCTTACACCGAGGTGTGTAAGATCCCATGTAGTTTGAAATGTGAAATATGCAATTTCAGCTACTCCATTTACTGCGTCGGGTATTTCGAGTCCCGCTGTATTTGCCGCAACTGCCACTCCCAATGCCACACCCTGGGCAACCAGCCACGCATCGTGCGCTATTACACAGGGGTCAGAGAAATAATCAGCAGCATCCATTCCTTCAATTCTTCCTGCTATGCCGTCATCATCCCAAAAGCTCATATAGAAATGATCAGAATTAGAAGTGCCGCCATTGATTTTAACTGCTATCCCCTGATCTTCTGAATTAACAAACATGGCGTAATTACCTTCCTCATCATCGCCGCCTGTCTGCTGACTTGTTATCTCAATCCTGCCGTTACTTTCAATTACAAATGCTTCCTGGTAATTGTTATCTACCTTAAAGGGAGTCTGTGTTCCTGTTGTTTTAATATGAGTTTTAGCCTGCGTTTCATGAAAATCCGCACCCACTCCCATTCTTGCCTTCACATAGACATCACCCAAAGTTGTTTTACCTATTACTTCAAAGAATACCGAATCTGTTGCCGTGCCCATTACAACATTTCCCCAGGGATCAAAAAGCATTCTTTGAATACTGTCTGTTTTTATGACAAGATTTCTGTCATTTATAGTTCCAAGGAACTGATCATTCTCAAAAAGATAATTTCCATGTCTTCTCCAGTAGTAAGGAAAGTCAGCAAGAGCTTTCTGAGGCTGGAGTGCCCGGAGTCCGGTCTTGGTTACATCTGGCAGATCTGTTATTTTACTGAAGCTTACGCTTTTAATTTTACTATCTGTAATTGAACCGTCAGCTATCTTCTCAGAAGTAATTGAATTATCCCTGATGTTGTTTGCTGTGATTGTCCTGATACTGAATGGCGCCGGAATGAGTTCTATGCGGGGAGTAAGCTCCTCACCATCATTCAGCCTGATACCCAGATAATACTGCTTATTAAACTCAAGGTTGAGCGGATTTTCTTCACCCAGCAGAACATTTATTTCTCCATTCTGCACAGCAGTTGTACTATGCAGTTCTGTCCACAGAGGTTCTCCGCCTTCAGAATTTTCGTAGAGTGTAAACAGTATCTTATATTCACCATCAATTACAATTTTGTTATCCGCGCCTGTTATAACTCCCGAGAAGTTAATCACCTTCGGTACTTTATCCGCTGACTGCACCTGCGCGCTGATATCAGTTTGAATACCTGCAGGCAGTAATAAATTGAATATGATGAGGATAAACGCCATCGGCCTCATGTACATTTCAGCTCCCGCTGTAAAAATTTTATTTTTCATAATGTAAACCGCTGATTACCTGAGTAAAATAAGTTTCTTTGATTCAGAATAGCTGCCGCTTTTCATGGTATAGAGATAAATGCCGCTTGTAAATCCCGATGCGTCCCATTGAATTGTATATGTTCCCTGTGATCTGGTTTCATCAACCAGCTGCTGAACTTTTTCGCCAAGCATATTATAAACCGCAATTGATACATATGCCTCCTGCGGGACAGAATATCTGATCCGTGTTTCGGGATTAAAAGGATTCGGGTAATTCTGCCCGAGGGCATAGCTTACCGGAAGATCCTTCTCACCGGATATGAATTCATTTTTTTCCTGCTGCCTCAGGTTTAAAAAGCTGCTGCTCCTGATGAGATAACTGCCGGAGCCGGCTGCTCCCACAACAGCTTTACCAACCAGCATATTTAATCTGATCTCCTGCTGCAATGATACTGCCGCGCTGTTATCCTGGAAAGAATAGTTAATAATATTCTTCTCCTGTGCCTGCAGAAGTAAACTGCTTACCATCAGAATGAAAACCATCTTTATAAAAATTTCTTTTTTCATATACTTAATCCTCATAATACCCATACTCATAAATGATTTTGCTTACAGGTTCATCAAGTTTATTATACAGGGTCTGTTCAAGCATAATATTATTTTCATCATACTTATATGTTACTTTTTTTGAGATGTTTGCAGCGGGATTTATAACTGCTTTTTCCAGGTAATTACCGGAGGCATCCACAACATATTTTTCTTCTGAGATGATGGCAGCATTTGCATTCTTTGCAACCTCTGAGACCAGATTCTTCTGAGCGTCATATTTTTTCTCAGTTGACTGGATGAGTCTGTTATTGTTATCATATATCAGCTGCGACACAAGATTATTGTTCTGATCATAGCCGAAGACTCCCCTTGACCTGATGTTATTTCTGATATCATTTGTTATCACTTCGGTGAGATTAGCATTCTGATCGTAAGTGTATGTAACAATTAAATGCACACTGTTACCTGATGCTGTTGTTTCCAGTTTCGAGAGTTTTGCCTGTGGAGCATCATATGTATGGTTCATCGCCACCATGAGCTTATTAGTTTCATCATAAGTTTCAATTTTAGTAAGCTTATCAGCGGCATCGTAAGTGTAAACATTATTAAGCATTCCGGACTTTCCTGCCCGCCTGGTTTTAGAGCCAAGCAGCCGGCCCTTGTCATCATAAGTGAGAATGCTTTCACTCATAACGGAATCAGACGCGCCGTATTGAACTGATCTTACCAGGAGTCCCCTGCGGTCGTACTCTTTATAAGAAACTTTCTCTCTTGCCTGAGAATCAATTCTCAAATTGATTTTCCATTGTGTTTCGGAGCTGATCTTTTCCTCAGCAATTTTTTCTTTTGTCAGTTCATAAGTATTTGCTCTTTTTATCTGCGCGTTGAAACCTGCCGGAGCCAGCAGCAGAATAATCAGAAGAGTAAGAGTATATTTCATATTCAGTATTCCCATTTTTTCTTTCTCACTTGATGAGCGCATATTTATAATCCGGAAGAAGTCCCGGCTTCTTTCTTATCTGATTTATTTAGAACCTTTTCAATTTCAATATTCATTTCCGACACTCTTGCTTTAGCTTCCCTGATCTTCATTTCAGCCTGTTCCAGGGCTGCTCTAACATCATTTCTCTTTTTACTCTCAAGCTGAATAATTTTAATTAATTCAGCATTATCAAAACCTATTGCGGTATTGATATATTTAATTCCATCATTATCTGATTCAGCCCAGGCTCTTCCCACCACCTTCAGGTATTCATCTATTGTCATCATTTCCGGTGCAACTGCAATTCCGCATCCATTATTTAATCCGGAAGGAATTATATAATCACCTCTTTTTACCTTACCTGTTACCTTAATGGGTACCTGTCCGATGAACGCAACTTTTTCGAACAGCTCAGATTTTTCAGCAGGCGGTTTGTTTCCGAGAACAATAGGAGAAAAGGATATACAGGAAAGCTGATCAACGCCGGCTGTATTCCTTGAGATTTTCCCGTTTGTAATTCCTACTATTTCGCCGGGATAGATAATTTCGTTTTTATATTCCTTTTCCAGCCACTCCGCGTAATCACCGCTGGAGGATTCATAGGTTACGCCAAGATTTGCATGTTCCAGAGCGATCAATACAGCATTGTATATTACTTCTGCGGTGAACGCAATGGCTGATGCAGGCTCTACCGGATCGGCGAAGGATATTATATCAGCCGTAACTGTCGCAGCGATATACAGATCCCTCATTATATATGCGGGGTCAGCAAGGTAGTCAAGATAACTTTCACCTTCAATTCGCCCTTTCATTCCATCATTATTCCAGAATGAAACAAAATTATTATCATTATCTGAGCTGCCTTTAACCTTAATACCTATACCCTGTTCACTGCTGTTCAGGAACAAAGGATATGCTTCACGTTCATCATTCCCGTCTTCTTCAATATCGCTGTTTATAACTACCTTGCCGTTCTGATTTACCTGGAAGCGTGTAATGTTATCAACATCGACACGGAATGGTACAATGTCGGGTGAATTTATATGTACTTTGGCCGCGCCGGGCATTACCCCAACACCCAGGTCTCCCTTGATGAAAGTATCCTGCAGTTTGGTTTTTCCTATCACAGTAAATACAACGGTATTGGCTGGTGTGCCTATTGTGACTCTGCCGGTGGGACCGAACCGCATTCTTTCGATGCTGAAAGTTTTTATCACGAAATCTTTTGCTTCTATTGTACCTATATAGTTACGCTCAGGACCATAAATTGTATTGCCCATGATTGTCCAATACACTGAATACGGATCAGGATCAACATCAGCAAGAGAAGACGCGCTTACACTTTGTATTTTTTCATCTGTTACAGCTTCATCAGCAAATTTCTCATTTGTAATTGAAAGATCATCAACCTCCGCGGCGTACTCAGAAACAATGCTGTATGCTGTACCGCCAAGCTCTACTCTTTGACGAAGATTTATATCACTGTTGATTGTTATGTCGAGATAAAGTTTTTTATCGAACATAACAGTTATCGCGTTATCTTTACTTTTCTTTCCAAGTATGATGCTCAGGATGCCATTTTCAATTCTGAATCCGGAATGTGTTTCTGTCCATAACGGACTCCCTCCCAGCTGAACATCATACAATGAGAATGACAGATCGTAGCTGCCGTTGGGGATAGTGCTGCCATCCTTTTCTGTTATGATACCCTGGAATGCAATTACGTGCGGGATCCCGGAATTAGTTACCTGGGAATGAATAGTACTGGTAATAGCTGCTGACATTAAGATTATAATGCAGCTGAAAGCCAATATTTTTTTCTGTAATACCCTGTTCATACAACGCTCCATAAATGTTCCGTCCGGTTTCTGAAAGTGTCAGACCGATACATTACCTTAGCAGAATCATTTTTTTTGTTTGACTGAATTCCTTTGTAACAACTGAATAGTAATAGATACCGCTCGCGCAGTTAACCGCATTCCATTGAATATTATAATAGCCCGGCTTCATTGTTTCATTCACCAGTGTTGATACCTTTTCACCCAGCATGTTATATATTGTTAATACCACATGGGATTCTTCAGGAATTTCATACCTGATTGTTGTGGCGGGATTGAATGGGTTGGGATAATTCTGCGCCAGAGCAAATTTCAATGGGATCTGGTTCTCATCCACATCTGTAATGCTCACCCAGCCGCCAACATATTCAATATCCATCTCTTTATTAAAATTATCCTTAATCTGATTCGGTGAAACAAATTCAAATAAGGAAGATACGCCCGTATAGTTTTTAAATTTCATACGGAACAGCTCACCGGTAAAAGTAATGGGCGTTGTGTTGAACCATACTATACTTATGACACCGTTTTGATGGTTATAATTAAACTGTCCGATGCTTAATGCGGTTTTTGTTATCGCATCCAGTTCCATCTCCGCGGGATTGTACTTAATTGAAAAGTTCAGATATACTGCTCCGTGTATCTGTTCCGATATGACAGGAACAACGATATTACCCGCAGGTGAGATTATATTATTTATATAAACTTTGGTTTTTGCAGTGCTGATTGTGAATAGCATTGTAGTTAAGTCCTGTTTCGTAGTATCCGAAACATCGCGGATCCTTACTTTACAGTTAGTAGAATTCACCGCAGGTATAACCCATTCATATTTATAATTCTTTGCCGGAACGGATGCGGCAATAAGATTCCATGTTGTATCAATATTTTTTGAATACTCTATTTTAACATTATCCAGATTTCTGCATAACCATGTTATATTCTTAGTCAGTCCGGTTCTGTATATTTCACCTCCGTCAGGTGATGTCAGATTAACTGACTTAACATTTGTGATCATTACCGGATAAGTGTTCACGTCGTTAATTGAACCATGCTCTGCCGAAGCGATTCTGATCAGACACTGTGTTGAATGTATATTCGGGAGTGTCCATGTGTAGCTGCCTGAAAGTGAAGGCACAGAGCTGACGATAGTATTCCAGGTTAAACCATAATCTGAGGAATATCTGAGTGTAATATTCGGTACATCCCTGTAAGCCCATTTAATATTATACACTTCATCATTAACCTCGAGTGTATCGTTGTCGGCGGGGGCTAGTAATTTTACAGCCGGATTATTTATAATAGATAGTTTACCATGCGACCAGTCGCCTGCATCGATCTTGTCATTCCTGGAATTCCTTACTTCCATAAACTCAACTTTTATATCACTGAAATTCCGCGGATCAATTACCGCTGTAGCCGTGCGGGGATCAGGAACAGGAGGCTGAAGAGGACTCCAGTTATCCTTAATCCACTGAAGGGGATTTGTAAGCTGTACATACCTGAATTTCAGATCAAATATTTTCCCGTGGAGATCCACCGGTGTGCTTCCGCCCCAAAGGACATGAATAATACCATCGTCATAAGAGTAAGTAAGATTCTTCAGCTCAGGAATTGGAATGAGTGACTCGAGTATTAAGACCTCAGGATCATAGCTTATGTGCATTTCAAGATACTGAAGTGAAGTAAGCCACCCGGTACTTACCTGTGCGGTTCCGCCAATGTCTAAAACATCTTTTGCATCGTATACAATACCATCTTTTTCCTGGTGGGCATTTTCGGAATCCCACGATCCGTCCTTCCACCACCAGAATATATTAAAGAAAGGTCCGGGCATCACCTTCCCGATAATATTTATTTTTGATTCAACAGTCCTGCTGATCGAAACATTAATTGGATGGTTGTGTATGGTAAATACAGCATTGCTGAGATCAGAGACTGTTGATGGATTCGCGAGGTCCGTGATCCTTAATTTACAATCTGTTGAAACTGAATTTGGAATGATCCATTCATAACTGCTGCCGGATGCGGCAACCGAAGAAATTATTTCCTGCCATACCGGTGAAGGCGCTGAAGCATTAATACAGTACTCCAGTTTCACATTTAGAATGTTTCGGGTTTTCCAGCTGATTGTTTTTACACCGCCGGATTTCAGTTCTTCACCGCCGTTTGGACTCACAAGCGTAATTTCAGGAGTTGAATTGATTGTGAACACCGCATCGCTTTCATCAGAGGCAGTGCCCGGAGGAACATCTGAAATTTTAAGTTTACACTGGGCGGAGTTTATCGTGTTAGGGACTGTCCATGTATAACTGTTCTTTACAGCTTCAAAGTTTTCAACTATAGTTTCCCAGGTTGATCCGTTATCGGTTGAATATTCAAGATTAACATTTGCAATATATACGCTGGTCCATTTAATGTTAACAGGAGAACCTACGATCTCAAGGTTCTCACCGCCGTTAGGATAAACCAGTCTTACTGCAGGATCAGTATTAGCGGAAACTGAGCCATGCCCCCGGCTGAATGATAATTTCCTCCCCTGCATATCCTTGATAGTTGCCGCTATAAATCTGATTTCACTGAAACCCGAAATCAAATTAAAATCCATGTCGAAGATCTTTCCATTAAGCACCGCGCCCAGGGTAGTGCCTGCGTTAGTCCAGCTCAGCGAGATCAATCCCTCTTTATCTGTAACAATAAGATTATCAAAGTCAGGTAAGGCGAAATTCAGAATGCCGGACTGCAGGCTGCTTACGGTATGATTGAAGGCAGCGCGCGTTCTGTCATAGCTGAACTGCATGGAAATAGATTTAACATTATTTAACGGTGATGATACATTTACCGGGACGAATACCTGGGCGGGTAAAACTCCGCTCCTGGTAACCTTGCCTATACTTATCGTAATCTGACTGAATATAAACTGATTCATCAGCAGGAAAACGAACAGTGTAATTCTATATCGTATCATAGGGATTCACTCCTATAGATGAGGCTGTCTCAAAAATAACTTCGTGATACTTAGAGTCTTCGTGCCTTCGTGCCTTCGTGGCATTCCTGTTTCCTGGAATCACATTCTTTTTTGCCACAAATGCCGTGAGGCAAAAGACTCAAAGAAACACAAAGAAGATTTTTAAGACAACCTCATTATATAAATCATAAATGTATTCTTACTTGACCAGTAACATTTTCTTTGTAACTATGTTTGATCCTGACACAACCTGGTAGAAGTAAGCGCCGCTTACTACTTTAGAACCAAACGAATTATCTCCTTCCCACACAACCGAGTGATTTCCTGCCGGCATTTCAGTATTTACTAAAGTATTAACAAGACTTCCGAGTATATCGTAGATCCTGATAGTAACACTTGCAGCCTGCGGCAATGCATATTGTATTGTAGTTGAAGGATTGAACGGATTTGGATAGTTCTGTTCAACATTAAATGTAACCGGGATAATCTCTTCTGCTTCCACATCAGTAACTGAGACTGCACCGTAATCAGGACCTGTTTTTTCAGCAGACCCATTTATTGAATAGGTTGATTTTATTAAGCCTGCTGTACTGCCCGCGTTCTTTATTGTAAAGAATAACTCGGCCGGGACTAATGTTCCGCTGGTACTTTGAGAGGCCGTAAAGAGTAATCTTGTCAATCCATTGGATACTTTATTTACCTCAAGATAATATCCCTTACCCTGCATCAGCTGAACGAAGTTTTTGAAATCAACTTTGGAGTCATCATACTTTAACTCAACCTGGAGACTTCTTACATTGGCGCTGTTATACAAGGTGATCGGGAATCTTAGCATTCCCTGCTGGTCAACCGAGCATGCCGCAAATGACAGATTGCCCAGTGATGGCGCCGATGTTGACGGCCATACTCCGGTATCGACAAATGCCAGTATATCCGCAGCATCAAGTTCATCAACTCTGTTATCCTTATTTACATCAGCATTCAGGAATGCCTGTCCCGTCAGCTCAATTCCATTAATATGGAAGAATACCGCAATGAAATCCCACTTATCAACAGCGAAATCCATTGTTGCGTCACCTTTTACAATTGATACAGATGAGCTTGCGGTATAAGTGATTGTCCCGGGGTTGATTACGAAAGGTGCCACACCACCGTTGATTGTCCAATCCATTGCCTGGCCCTGAACATCTGCTGAACCGTCAGCAGCATCAGCAACTTCAAAGGTTACAGTAAATAAAATTCCGCTTGTGTTTATATCATTAAAACCAAACGCGATGAACTTCAATTCATCTGTCTGGGAGTGGTCGAATAATATACCCCAGCCGGCATCGTGAATGATCGTACCGGTTCCCATGGTAGTATATTTATATCTGAGCTTATGCTCATTGAAAGTGATCTTACCCATCAGCTGTGTGAAGCTTAATGGTGTTGCAGTTATATCAAGCTCCACCGGTATAGTAACCAGTGAGCCCGTATAAGCGGAGGCCGAACCAATATTTATTGCGGGCGCGCCGTTTGACCATCCCGTAAAGTTTACTAGTCCAAGCATTGGATGATCATTTTTGTGCCAGATCCATGTTTCAACCATAAGATTGCTGACTGCTCCAACGAAGACGTTGTTTTTTGCATCTACATTGTTACGCGCAAGTAATCCCATATATTGCAGGATAATTGCAAATCTGCCGGGCTGAAGAGAATATCCATCAAAGAAGCAGTCATTAATTTTTACTCCGGATACCCTTTCAGCTGCATCAAAATCAGCAATTTGAACACCTTCGGATGTAGTGGACTTAAAATAGAGTCCGCTGAAAATAGGATCTGTAACTTTGTTTATTATTTTCAAACCGGCCAGGCCGTTATTATAAACATCGAAAGTGCCATAGAAGAGCGGTTCCGTAACTCTGGTTCCGTAAGCAGGCGCTATGTTGATTCCATTAGATCTGTTATTTGAAATGCTTCCTATGCCCGTTAAAGAGAAGCTGGTTATTTCATCAGTACTGAGCTTAGGAGCAATGGGATGAACATTCACTGTCGGTTTCAGAACTATGCCATCCAGGTTGCCGTCAAACTTACCGCCGGTGATTGCTATGTTATGAGCAGCATCCAGTTCAAAGCCTGAGAAGGCGTTATTTGAGAAATCAGGATTAGTAAAGGAGGCGTAACCCAGATGCATTCCATAGAAACCGTGTTTGCCGTTTGAGCATGCAGAAACATTTATGAACTTTGAATTTGTAGTTTGTCCGTAATAAGCGCTTGTAAGCTGAACCGGTAAAGGAAGTGTGGGATTCCATTTATAAACACCGTAGTAATTAAGATCAGCCAGGATTCCGGTATTGGCGTTCTCATTGGCTGCTACTGTGTTAAGTTCAATATTATCGCACCAGACGATCTCGATTCCATTATCATTAACTGTCGATCCGTTCCTGCTGGCTGTTCCTGTATTGTATATTACATTATCGCACTCAATAAAAGCGATACCATCTGTTTTATTATTCACCGCTGATACGTTATTAAGCGTAACCAGGCTGCAGTCCTCGAACTTGAGTCCCTGCTCTTCATTCTTAATAGAATTAACAGCTGACAGTGATATATTATTACACATCGTAAATGTTAAACCATTCTTATCGGGAAGATACTGAAGCGGAGGCTTTCCGTTATCTTCAGCATACAACATGTTAATTGTTATATTATCAGAGTTGTAAGCTGAAAACCCTCTTAAATTATCCTCAAGCTGAATATTTGTGAATGATAAATAGTTACAGTTTCTTATTGTAATACCGCCTAAATGATTACCGTAAAATTTACAATTCTTTACCTCCACTGTATCGATATTAACAAGCAATAATCCCATTTCAGCATTGTTATAAGCATTAACATTTTCCAGGGTAAGTCTGTCAAGGTGATCGTATGTTTCGAGTCCCACCTTCTGAATACCGGGTCCCGGTGAAGACTCAGTTACGTTAAAGTTTTTAATTGAAATATTATTAGCTCTGATCAGAAATGAGCGTGTTGAAGGTCCTGTCTGTCCTAAAATTTTAATTGGCTTTGTAAGAACCACATCTTCCTGGTAAGTCCCGTCAAACACATACACAAAATCATTCGGCTTAGCCCTGTCGTGTCCCCGCTGAATTTTTCTGTATGGTTTTAATCTGCTGCCGTTGCCGTCAGCATCGCTTCCGAGGATAGAAACATATACAGTATCATAAACTGGTACCGGCAGAAACTCTGCCCTTATGCTGTGATTGGCTGTAATGTTTGTGAAGGTGTAATTAGTAAGCGCGCCTGCCGATACGTTATCAACAATCAGATCTCTCACCGCATACCCTCTGTCGGGCACAATTGAAAATGACTGGGTTGACCCGCGGGTAAGAGTTAATATACCCGAAGGAGAAATTGAGCCGTGCGGTTCAGATGAAGCATTAATAGTATAGGTGACAACGCCTCCGCTGGTGTATGGTGAAAAACTCCAGACAGCAGAATAAATTCCATTTATACCAACCCTCCAGTAATATGAAACTCCCTGTATGAGTCCTGCCGAACTATTTACCGAATAACTGCCTGCGCCGTAAGCTGTAACATTGGCGTCAGCGAGCAGGTTTGAGCCTGTAAAGTTGGTTGGACTAGTACTCAGTTGAACATTATATGTATAAGGACCTGCCGAGTATGGAGCGGGGACATACCACCAGTATAGTGTTGGTGATGCGGTTTCCCATGTTGAACCATTAACGGGGGCGGAGAGATATGGTTGACTTTGCCCGAAACTAAAAGAAGTAATCAGGGCAAGAAACACAAAAGGCATCAGATACCTCTTATAAGAAAGTAACATGATAAGCACCTCTAATGATGATTTTGATTTCAGTGACTAAAAATTTATATCACATTCAAAAGGAATGTAGAGATCTCTGAAGCTGTAAGTGTTTTAAAAATTTAATAGCAGCGTAATCGTAAGTGTAATTAAATCGTGAGCGGTTTGTGGAAAGGACCAGAGAAGGATTTATGTAATTCAATAAGGAGCTGATAATTTGATCAGTTAATATCCGAGAGAAGATACTTATTGGATTCAGCAGAACAAATGCCCTGATTCTTTTCATGGTTACCCCATCGTACTCAAAAATGAGAATCGCTAAGTATATTTTAAGACTTTAATTATTCATAGTCAAATAGATAAAATTAAGAGTAATTGTCCTGATTGGTCCCTATGATGCAGGATACAGGGAGTCATACCCTCCCCTTTTTCTAAATCCCTGGATCTGGGGGAACGCGCCATAAAATGTCTTGTGCTTTGATGAGGAAGGCGCGTTCAACCATATGCATATATAGTGAACATTATTTTTGCTCATGGGGGAACACGCCTTTACAAGCAAATAGCATCCTTTGTTATGGCGTGTTCCCACAGAACATGAATCACATCCTTGTTATGGCGTGTTCCCACAAAATGTGAAATGCTATCCTGCTTAAACCCCTCCCGCTAACGCGGGGACAAGATTTTTCAAAGGGGGGAATTATGTGCTAGCTGCAGCGAAGGATGTACCCTCCCCTTTGTCAAAATCCCTAGATCCCGCTTGCGGGAGGGGAGGATGTAGGAGGGGTTTCTTATCGGTGATGCTCCGCCATTATATCATTTCGCAATGTCCTTCTGTCCGTCTCCGTGCTCCGCACTCCGCCGTGACCTGCGGGAGGATGTAGGAGGGGTTTCTTATGTGTCTGTGGGAACGCGCCATAAAATGTCTTGTGCTTTGATGAGGAAGGCGCGTTCAACCATATGCATATATAGTGAACATTATTTTTGCTCATGGGGGAACACGCCTTTACAAGCAAATAGCATCCTTTGTTATGGCGTGTTCCCACAAAATGTGAAATCCAATCCTGCTTAAACCCCTCCCGCTAACGCGGGATCAAGATTTTTCAAAGGGGGGAATTATGTGCTAGCTGCAGCGAAGGATGTACCCTCCCCTTTGTCAAAATCCCTAGATCCCGCTTGCGGGAGGGGAGGATGTAGGAGGCTACCTCAAGCTATGTCCCTAGCCCAGGGCTTTAAGCCCTGGGAAAGAGAATCCCAAAAAAATCCTGGGGATTTATCCCCCCGTAATGTTCTTTGCGGGCTAAAGCCCGCGGGCTATGTGGGTCGTTCACATTCCCAGCGCTAAAAGCGCTGGGCTAAATATTACCTTGATTCAGGAGGGTCTGAGGCAAATTGGATGCAGCAAGGTCGTACCCTCGGGGCGCAGATTAAAAATCTTCAATTATGGTCATTATCTCCGCCCAAACTTCAGGAGGCAGGTCTTTAACATGCTTTCTGTTTATACCCTGTAACTCTAAATGAAAACTATTAATCTTCTTTTCAGCTGCAAGTTGTGTATAGTATGTTTTTAATAAATTTCTGTCCGCAGCAGCTGCCGCGCTTTTCCTTCCCCTTTTTGCAGGTGGTTCAGATGCTTTTTTCTTTTTCGGCTGCGCTGTTTCAGTCCCATTTCCATTAAGTTCTTCCTGTGTAGCCAGATTATTCTTAACCAGTTCTTTATCAATAACAGCTTTGTTGCTGCCGCGGGGTGATGTGCGTCCGCTCGTCCAATGCCAAACAGCATTGCCGGAAACACCAAGCAGCTTCCCTAAGTCGCTGTCGCTTAGGTCCAATGTCTTTTTTAATTTCTTAATTGCTTTTGAGTAGTCTATCATTGCAGGATTCCTGTATTATGTCAGATGTAATAAGGTAATGAATATGAATTAAAAATAAAAATGAGTAAGGACACAATCAGGGAAGGGTTTTTTATCTGCGTGGGGGAACACGCCTTTACAGTCAATCGCATACTTGTTATGGCGTGTTCCCACAAATGTGTAATGCTATCCTGCTTCAACCCCCTGTCTCCCCCAATGCTGTCAAGTTAAGGGGTTACTTGGGCGTAGAAATAGCCCAGCGCTTCAGAGGCCGTGTGAATATTGTGTTTCTTTGTGTTTCTTTGTGTTTCTTTGTGTTTCTTAGTGCCTTTGTGTCTTCGTGGCTATTGTTTTTATGCGGTTTTCTAAAGCATTGCCACAAAGTCACAAAGACACAAAGATTCACTAAGTATTTTCCAACGGCCTCCAAGCCGCGTCTCTACAACAATGTATTACATTTCGGGAATGTATTACATTGTTATATTTATGGGAGGGGGTAGGATGATTTTTCTGAATAGATCCATTTGTAGTTGGGTATGTATAAGGGTACGGCATTGATGGTGCCTCCGAAACCAAGATTCCGGATAACCAGGGAATTTATTTTTGTGATCTCAATAGCCCGGAGCAGGTCATAATTTATATTGATTGTTTTCGCCGAGGCGAATCCGGCAGTTTTTTCAGTTATGATATTATTCAGTTTATTGAGTGCGATCGTTTTATGGAGTACCGCCTTTGCTTCTTCAGGACTTCTGCTGCCGGTTAGTTTATTTTTATACTGTTCCCTGTAAGCTGTCTCAATTTCTTCTGAAGTAACCTGCATGGTATCCAGCATCTCTCCCCTTGCGGTTTCAAATGCGTAAAAGTCAGTCCAGATCTTAATATATTTCTGAACATCAGGCATATATTCGAGTCCCTGCTTTACACCTTCGTTATAAAATATTTCCTTCGCAATAAAATCCTTTACATAATTATTGAACGTTTCTTTTACCGGCTGCGGTGCCGTTCCGGGCATTTTAATACCCGTAAAAAACATTCCCCGCAGCACATCGCGGAGTAAAAGAGTCCCATGAGTGAAAGTAATGAATACCGAGTTCAGTTCTTCTTCAGTAAAGCTGTTCTCAATCTTCAAAAAATCATCAGTCGAAAGAGCGATTAAGCTGTCTTTCCCCTTTTCTGAATTTGTACCAGCGTAAACATTAACCAGCTGCTGTTCAACTTTCCCGAAGAGTGCTCTGTTTACATCCGCCTTCGCGCCATTTAATATTCTCTTAATGAAAAGCTCATAGAGGACTGCCTCTTTTCTTTTTTTGAGCACATTGTTTACCGCTTCCCGTTCCTTCTCTTCGTCATCGTACCGCGGAAGCACTCGTTTCAGCTGGAATATGTAATCAGCATCTTTAAATTTTATCACGGATGAATACTCACCCGGCTTAAGCGCGTACAGCAGTTTTTCGGCGGACTCATTGTAATCGCCAAAGCTGATTATAACGGGTTCCTTTTGGTAAGAAGATTCCTCCCTCTGCAGTAATAATGAATCAAAGGAGCAGCCGGCTTCGAGAAGCAGTAATAAATTATTTGCCTCATCTTCGTCATGGGGAAGCAGGTATTTAACTTCCAACTTCCTTTCATACATCAGTTTTGCTTCAGCAAATTCAGCGGGACTTATATCTATTCTGCCTAAGATCTCTTTCCTGTAAAGCGCATCCCTTATGAACATTTTTCTGATCTCACTTACAGCTGTTCTGTAGGGCAGAGCGTAATCGATGTTCAGACTTTCTTTGTTCTGTGACCAAAGTTTATACGCGATGATTGTATTAAGGAAATTCAACTTTCCCTGGAATGAGTTTATATTATCTTCCGCAATATGAGGAGTCAGTTCATATAACTCAATAAATTCAGACGATGATATTTTATCATCTCCCACTTCAGCTATAATTTCTTCAGCATTATTCTGCGGAAAAATACTGACCGGAATTATAAGAATATAAATCCAGAGGAAAATAGTTCTCAAATACTTTTACCTGTCAGCTGTTTTGATATTGATAGTTCTGTCTCCGGAAGCTCTCAGCTTAATGTATAAGATGCCTTCTGTTTTGGAATAGTAATATGAATCCCCAGTGCCTGTGAACTGATCAAAGCTGCTGAATTCTTTAAGTCCGCCATCTACCGAAGCAAATCCCGGGACCTTTACTACCAGAGAAGTATTATATTCAAATGACGGTAAGGAAATACTTACAGATCCGGGAGCGGCAGTTTCCTTAATAACTTTTACTGAGTTTGTTGTATAGTCATGATAGCGGTATTCTATATTTCCTTTCGGGAAAATATAAAATGAAAGGTTCTCATATCTTTTAAGATCATTTGTAATGCCTTCTGAGAAACCGAAATTCTGATTCATGTTTAAGGGAACTATACTTCCTTCCTTTATGAATACCGGAATCTGATCAACAGGAACATCGTATTTATAACTTTGCCCGCCTTTAACTTCTTTTAATGTCCAGAAGTCATACCACGCGCCCTCAGGTAAATAAACATCTTTTTTAGTACCGGGCGATGAGACAGGAAAAACGATTAAGCTGTTTCCGAGCATATAATCCAGTTCAGCACTGATTGCTTTTTCATCATGCTGATATTCAAGGAATAAGGGACGCATAAGCGGGACAGTTGTTTCAGAGGTATATGCCGCCTCGCTATAAAGATAAGGGATCAGGTTGAATCGTAAATTAGCGTACTTCCTGTAAATGTTTATACATGTTGGATCTTTGAAGAGCCGCGCAGCATTCCAGGGAGAGCGTTCTAATCCGGTATCACCGCCATATCCTGAATGAAACTGCATGACGGGTGAAAAGGCAGCCTGCGCTGTACTGCGCTTGTATAATTCCGCGGTAAAATTTGTCTCCTCAAAATATCCGGCAAGGTCATAGGCAACAAAAGGAATTCCTGATACTGATAAATTGAGCACCGATCTGATTGCTTCCCTGAAACCTTTGAATGATGAATTCTGATCACCGTTCCAGGCAATGGGATGCGACTGCGCGCCGAAGGTACCTGCACGGTGAAATACAATCGCGTCTTTGTTATGTTCCTGCAGATATTTATAATAAGCTTCAATATACAGGTTTGCATAAAGATTACGCATTTCGCTGCCTTTCATGCCATTGGAAAAAGCAACATCCCTGCCCCAGACAAATTCACCGCCGTCGACTTTGAAACCATCAACCTTCATTTCATCAATAAGGTAAGTTCTTTTACCGAGCCACCAGTCCACTGCCTTCTGATTTGTGAAATCAAAATTCAGACTTCTTCCGAACCAGGCTGGCGGGAGTCTGTTCGGAGTGCCGTCAGGATTCTGCGCAATGAATTTATTCTCTATAGCATATTTCTCATCAATGTCTCTCTGCTCACTCTGAACCTGACTGTGCTTAAGCACAGGTATATTCCACAAAACAATTTTCATATTATTCTGATGAATGTCCTTAATCAGGCCAACGGGATCAGGCCACCTGCCTGAAAAAGTAAAGTCATTTAAATGATAGAATTCTGAAGCAGGTTTAAGTTTATATGAGGCATCATTGAAGATATAAAATGTTTCTTCATCACTCCATGCTTCCACAACCACAACAGTATTCAGGATCTTATTCCTCTCCAGTGAATCAAGCGCTGCCTCAACCTCAGATTGTTTATCCCATTCGTTGGCAGAGATCCACGGGCCTAATGACCATACTTCCAGTTCAGCCGGTTTACACGTAACTTCAGCAAATGAGGAAATAATTTGTTTCATATCTTCTGAAGCAAACAGGTAATATTCATATGGCTTTGCATCATTTCCATAGTTGGCTGTAATTGTACATTTCTGTTCTTTATTCTTATCCAGATTGAAATTTGAATAATATGTGGAATTTAAAAAGAAGCCGTAACCGGAATTTGTAAAATAGAATGGTACCGGAATGTATGTTTTGAATCCCTGTTCCTTCCATATATTAGAAACATAATTATCAATAATGTTGCCGCGCTGGTTGAGTGAGTTATACCGCTCGCCGAAACCATAAAACTTTTCAGTCTCTTCAGAATAAAATGATTCTCTTATCTTTGACACTGTTTTATTATCATTAAGAAGACCAACGGAACTAAGCCTGCCTGAAGGAAACTGCTTCACAATGGACTTATTCTTTTTGGTATTATTCAAACTGATATGATAAGGATTGAGATTTATTTCCAGCTCAATATCACCTTTCGTGAGATACACCTTTCCGTCTGCCTGCCGGTATTCAGACTGAACCTTTGATGTTTTATTCAACGGAGGATCTGAAATATAAATATCTGAAACTACAGATGATTCTGAATTAAAGGCGAGAGTTATAACGGGATTTACAGCGGGATTAGTTGAAGCACAGTATAAGGTAAGGCAGTTATTCTGAAAAACATTTTTCGATACCTGCGTAATATAATCCCATGCTGTGACAGTAAACTGATAAAACTCTGTGCGTGCCGCATTTGAATCATTGATCGAAGCATAGATGGAGTATTTTATCAAATCACCTTTTTTGAATGACCCGATATCACACGTCCAGAAACTTTCACCATTCTGAAAAAATCGCACTTCTGCTTCAAAGGTCCGCATCAGGGTTCCGTTTTTATATACTTCCACAAAACATGTCATGTTTGTGTTATCCAATGTGCTGAACTGAATAAATACGGACTGTCCTTCTAAGGGATCCCTTGGTTCTCTTTCTATATTCACGGTTGATATTTCAACTTCCCGTTCGTCATAAAGATTATCGTAACCAAGGGGCATGTGATTGATTTTTACCTGTGCAAAATTTAAACCCGTTAACAGAATGCAAAAGCTAAAGATTAAAAGAAGAAGGTTATGTAATCTGTTCATGTTCCAGCCTGTATTTTGAAGTTAATTATTAGCTGTGTGAAAATTAATTCGTGAATCTTTGAGTCTTTGAGTCTTTGTGGCAATGCTCTAAGAAATCACATAGAAACAATAGCCACGAATGCCGAAGGCATGCCTATGGCAGACACAAAGGCACTAAGTAACACAAAGAAACAATATTCACACATGCTCATTATTTTCAGGTTTTCCGTGTAAAAATATGAAAATCTATCCAATGATGATATTATATCAGCTGACAGGCACTACACGCACATTATCAATCAGCGCCTCATTAATTTCACCATTCATATTATTATTATCCTGAAGATACTTAAGTGTAATTTTATTTTTTCCTTTCTTAAGATAGCATCTTACAGAATTGGAATAGCCCCAGTTCTCCCACACATTATCACCCCTTTGGGGAAAAGTAACCGCAGCTATAAAATTATCGTCAATAAAGAGTGAGCGGATCCCGCAGGCATTAAAAGTATTCAGGGGACCGTTGCCGTTAGCGTATCTGAAATCGATAAGATAAAATCCTGTTTCATTTATATCAGCTTCCACAGTTATATCACTCTTATTCTGCATATTTGTTCTGATATATCCTGTGCCTGTAAAGCCGCTGACCTTATGTTCAAATTCATGTGTGTTTATCTCTATTTCTGTAACCGCTGCATGGTAAATCAGTATTGGTTCAGACATAAAGGATTCATATCCTTTATCATCAACAGCAATAACAGAATATTCATCAGCAACAGATGATGGTTCAATTGTATAAGAAAGTTCTTTAGTCCCGGTGACCGACTTTCCGTTTTTCAGCACTTTGTATGAAACAGCCTCCGGATCATGCTGCCAGGTGAGTTTATCTTTATTAATGCTTACAACGGGAGCAGAAGGGGCAAAATGATTTTTTACAATATTTATCTTTCCTGCTTCATCAAACTTATCATCAAGAAAGATCTCGATAGTATGGTGTCCTGTAAGATCAGGTGTTATAAGGGGTTTTTCAACTTCCATATTATTAATAAGACACCTGCTTATTTTTGAACCATGGCCGTGAATTTTCAGATCCAGAACTGAATTCCGGTATTTGAAATTTGTAAGAATATTAGTTTCAGAATATTTGCGCGGAACAAACGGGGAGAGTAGTAATCCTTCAGGAGTAAGATTAATACCAAATATAATTCTATATACAGCAGCGAGATTCCCGGCAATACTCCACAGCATTCTGTCTGAGTTAATTTCAGTTCCCTCAAAGTGTCCGTTATCAGCAACCATGTTCTCTTTATTAGTAAGGAACAAAGCCGCCGCGCGTGTAACAGCATCAATCCCGAACTCAACAACTTTTTCATTTCCGGTTCTGGAAGCAGCCCACGTCCAGTAAGACATAACAAAAGGCCACACCGCATTATTATGATAAGGCGGAATATTTTTTATCTGAGGGAAAATGCAGGGAACACCATATTCTGTAACGGGAGTATTCTCAATAAGAGTTTTGCTTCTTGACTCATCAGCAATATTAAATAATACACAGAGCGCTTCGCCCAGAGATTCCGAACCAGGTGAAAGTGAATATGAATTTCTGCCATAAAGATACTGACCGAAATATCCTTTCTCTTCCATCCAGAAATGTTTGTTAATCGCAGCTTTTATTTGTCCGGGCATAGCCGCGAGTTTATTATCAGATATATCCAGTTCATTTTCCATCAGATTCAGGATCTCGAATGTCCTGAAATGAAGGGCATTAGTACCAAGACATAAAGATTTATAAATATCAACGGGATTCATCCAGAGTGGGTAGGTTTGCTCACGCCAGTCAAGGAAAGATGACTCGCCGTACAGGAGTCCCATTTCTTTATTAAACGCATTTAATAAATCAGCATTTGCAGAATTTTTAATTACATCATAGGCATATTTCAGCCATTCATTATCTCCGGTTACCAGATAAATCTCCCATGCGGCAACAGCCCACACGATGCGGTCTGTTGATACAGGCCAGGAGCCGCCGGTTCCGGTATCCTGAATTATCCTTCTATTCTTTACTTTCTTCATCAGGCTTAATCTTGCAATATCCGGCCTGATCAAAGCAAGTGAAAGATAAATGCTGTAACTGATATCGCGGGTCCATACTCCGTTCCATTTTGCTCCGGCCATAAAAGTTGAGTCATGTCTTATGTCAAACAAAAGTTCTTCAAGCGACATATTATAAAGCGCATTTCGAAGCACATCCCGGGTATCGTACTTCGGAAACTCTGAAATATCTTTTTTTAAGTTCCACACAGCACTTCCCTTCTCGTCTATGGAACGATAATCATTAGTTCGAAAAGTAATTTTACATTCATATATGCCGTTGCTGTCAGGATCTTCCATTTTGTAATCTGGATTTTTTTGTATTTCACCAAAGTTCCATGACAATGGTTCAACAGCACCGGCAATAAATATTCCCTCAAATGATTCCCTTGTTATTCTTGAACCTGTATAGGTCTGATAATATCCGTGCTCCTTTAAGGACTTAAGCACATTACTGCAGTCAACTCTGAAGGTAACAATTGTCTCAGAGTTTACCGGCAGGAACTGATCTTCTATCTTTGATAATTCCTTTTCACCCTTAAGCTCTTCCCCGAACTTCAGAACGGGGGTAACATAATTTTTATTTTCCGGTTTTATAAGCACGAAGTGATCATCACCGGGCTTATTCTCATTATCAAATCCGTTGATACTAAACTTAAACTGTACTACCGCTTTGGTACTTTTACTGAACCCGTCTTTATAGTCCGAATAAATAGAAACCGGTGAATCACTTACCGCGGTATATGGTTTCTGTGTTACTGAATTCGCGGTTACTGTATATATATTCTGATCAACAGAAATAGTGCGGCAGCCGCTTATGATCATAAGGGCTATAAAAATTATGTTTATTCTATTCTTCATCGAATTACTGCTGAGTTGTTGTAAATCTTAAAATGCGGGAAATAAAGGGACAGGCACTTTTAATACCTGTCCCGGATTCAATCGTTAACACAACAAGATTTTTTTCTTTTTATTTCATCAATAACATTTTCTTTGAAATAATTTTTGAGCCGTCAGAAAGCCTGTAGAAGTAAATTCCTGATGAAAGTTTTACCGCGTCGAATTTAACTTCATAGGTGCCGGCATTCTGATAAGTGTTAACCAGATCCATAACCTTTTCGCCCAGCGCGCTGTAAATACTTAATGTAATTTCAGCAGCCTTGGTTATTTTATATGAGATAGTTGTAGATGGATTGAAAGGATTAGGATAATTCTGATCCATTGAGAAAACGTCAGGAATATTATTATCCACGCGTTTAACAGAAACTGCCGTGTGATTAGGCCAGGTATCAAGAACCTCAACTACTTCAGTGCCTTCCAGAACATCGATCAGCAGATCCGCGCCTGTGTTGCCCCATCCATCCATATAATAAGTCGCGCTGATAGTTTCGCATCCCGGATAATAAACTCCGTACTTATAAGCCACCTGTCCGCCTGAGGTGCCTGCGGGGAATGTAACCAGGCGTGACCATATGTTATCATTAGCTGTTTTGTCGCCAAAGAAACCATCATCATGAAGAGCAGGAATGCCGGGGTTGATTGTATCATTTGGTACCCAGTTACCATTCCAGCTTCCGAGGACTGAATGACTTCCGCGAAGTGAAACAAACTGAACAGCATCAATTGGAATAGCTGAACTATCATAGCGGTTAGTTGCGCCTTTACTCAGGTCAACCTGGAATAATATTTTTGAATCATTTTTTAATGTAAACAGAGGTGATATGTTCGGCTGAAATGGACCTACTTCAACTGTCGCACCATCTTCCTGGAAAACTGTAAAATTACCAACTAATGGTTCCCAGCCGCCGTTTGCCCATCTTGATCCGGGGTTAGCGCAGAATTTCCATCTTAAAGAATCACCCACCTGGTAGCTGGTATCAAGTTCAATAACGAGAGTAGCTTCATAAATAACGCCGGGTAAAAGAGGATTCTGTTTCATATCCCTGCTGCCGCTGATATAAATGCCTCCCTCCCAGTTAAATCCTTCCACTCTGAGTCCATCTACTGCGGGATCAAAATAGCCTTCACCTGTGCCAACGATGTTTGTAAGGTCTGCCATTATGTGAAAAGTATTCTGCGGACCTAATCCTGTTACGAGTGCTCTGAAATTCGGCACAACAGGATCCAGCGTAGTTGAGCTTCCGTCTGCAAGAACATAATAAGCGCGGCCGTCATAACCGCCGAAACCGCCTTCCCAGTTGCCGCTCCACCTGTCTCCCGGCCATACATATAATTTCCAGCGTAGTGAATCACCAACTGCAGCGGTACCGCAGCTTAGTTCTATTGTTGCAGTGTAGATATTATCCGCGCCGGGCACAAGCGTTCTGCTTGGATGATTATCACCCAGAACAATTCCGAAACTATCCCATGACAGACCAACAACTTTAATTGAGTCAGCAGCAGGATCGAATCCGGAAGCAACCATCTGCGACATATCAACTTTAAAAGTGATTGTGTTTTTAATCTGAGCCAGATTAATTCCGGCAAAGAACAGAATAAGAATAGCCATCAAGTAACATTTTTTCATTTTAGCCTCTTCAAGTTTAACATTGATAATTAAAAACCGATAGTGACCGAATATCTATTTAAGCTGTTCCACACTCCGAAATCGAGGTACGCATATTCGAATGTGAAGTTCAGATTGTAGAGCTCATAACTAACTCCCGCCCCGAAGGCCAGTGCTTCCTCAGCGCTTTCTTTGAAGAGGGAATTTTTCCCGGCACGTAAGAAGAAATTATCTCTCCATTGGAGCTGAGCACCGAAATTCAGGTAGGAGTTTTCATTGCTCGGTATAACTGCGTCACCTGCTGTTGTTAGTGAAATATCATTAAAGAGATGGTATTTCCATGACAGACCAACCGAGAAGATCAGGGGCAGCTCCCAGCTGTCTGTTGAAAGTCCGGAAGTTATTGTTGAATTGTTGTAATTATATGAATCATCCAGGTCAATGGGACGCAGAAGATCTTTGCCATCGAGCTTCATCTGGCTGCCGAAGTTTGCTATAGACATTCCTATATTCAGGCCTTCAAAAGCCGTTCTGTAGAGGAGTCCTACATCCGCAGCAAAGGAGCTTGCTGATTCATTCCATATTTTCTGCTGTATATATTTTACAGTTCCGCCGATCGAAAATCTGTCGGTAAGATTTCTGCTGTAGGAAATATTTAATGCTATATCCGCAGCCTGCCACATTTCACCTGTACCTTCAGGATAATCAATTGTTGTAATTTCATCCTCTCCATAATCAAGATTTATAACTGAAAGAGTGAGGTAATCATCATCGGTCATTTTAATTCCCAGTCCAATCCAGCTGTACTTACTGCCGCCGATCCATTCAGAGTAGTTCGTTATAAACTGATTACCTGAAATCTGCGCAAGGCTGCCGGGGTTATAGTAGGCTGATGTGATGTCCCCCGTAACAGCAACATTAGCACCGCCCATACTCAATGCTTTTGAACCGGCAGGAATTGTAAGAAATTCAGCTGCTGTAGTTCCCACTTTATTCTGCGCCTGTAATGTGGATAAAAACACAAGACAGGTAATACATATAAACTTTCTCATTTATCTTTGAACTCCTGGTTTTTATTTTATTAGGGCGATCTTACCGGTCTTCTTTGCACCAGTGCTAAAATCTTCAACTATATAGAAGTATATTCCGAAGGCAGTATCCAATCCTTCTTCTGTTCTGAGATCCCAGGATACCGTACCATCATTGATGTTTCCATCGTGACGTAATTTTCTTACAAAATTTCCTCTTCCTGTAAAGATTGAAATTTCACTTTGCGCGGGTACATGAATAAATTGTATTTCCCTTTGTCCGCGTCCCCTGATCTCAGCAGAGAGCGGATGCTCATAATTATTTGAAACCACATAAGGATTTGGAACAACTTTGATCCTATCCATTTCTGATTTTATAATTTCCTGATCAACCCGGGGAGCTTTAGTAGTAAAGGAAAATACATCCTTTGATGTAATAGGTTTCATTATAGTTATGAAGAGTGTATCTGATCCGGCAGGTACTCTTGCGGAATCACCTGCAAACTCGATAGTCCATGTGAAAGTTGTTGTATCGGAATTCGCGAGCATGATCCTGTCGCCTTTAGATAAAGTAGTATCCATTGTAACATACGCGAAAGGAAGCCTTACCGGGTTAGCACGATCTGTAATATCCAGTACTTCAAAATTGGTTCTCTTTGAAGGCAGAGGAAGTTTAAGCAGTTTGTTAGTAGAGAACTTATTATATGTATCAGAAAAAACAATCGCGTAATTACCTGTTTCCTTCATACCGGCAGGGTAACCGGTAAAGTTAAACATCTGGACTGCAAAGCGGAGGTTCTTATCGGACTGATAATTCCAGTAACTTTTTTTCATATCCATCTTTATACTGTCAGCTGTCTGATACCTGTTATCAAACGACAGGCTGATGCCGTTAAAAACAGAATTGTTGTCCCGCTCAAAATGGAAGTTATTCTTTATTATATCTGTATTTGAAATTTTCTCTCTGACATTATAACCATACGCGACAGGAATACCAGCCTGAAGTGAATCAATAAAAGTTACTTCATATTCAGCATCAATTACTCTGGTGGGATCAGTAACAGAATAATAAACGCTGCCTGTTGACGCGCCTGATATTCTTGTTAATTCCTCTCCGTCTTCCGGTGCAACATAACCCGCTACCGGTGCATTGGGAACAACAACGGCGCAATTCTGAGCCGGAGTGAAATTGCCATATATATCTGTTGAGATTATGTGCGAGTTTTCCGCAGGGAAAATATTGCTTGATGCAAGTCCACGGTCATACGCGCATAGAGCATAAAAATAAGTGACGCCGTTTTTGACATCTTCATCGATAAAACTATTTTGAATTCCGGTATCATCGCCTAAATGGAAAGGAACGCCGTTTCTTAATTCGAGGAGATCCGGACTGGGAAGAAAGATCCCTTTTACTCCATTCGCGAGGTCGAATTGACGTAGAGCTTTGAGGCGCTTAGGATTTCCATCCTTATCGGTAATTGACATAATATCACTGAATGTAGGATCAGTTGATTTGTAGAGCAGGTAACCCTCAAAATCATTTTCACGTGTACTCGGATCGATTGAACCTTCGGCCTTTTTATCCCAATACAGAATTACTTTTCCATCACCTGCAGCCGCGGTTAAAGTAGGCATTTCAGGGGGACTAGGGAAGTTGTAATTAGCATTATAAATTGACTGCGCTATTCTTTTGGTTTTTATTACCGCGTTATAATCTTCACCAAAGCTGAAAGCAAGTGAGAACCGTTCTGACTTGCCGGGCAGCAGCGGGAAATATCCTGAGCCGTATATAAAGTCACCATCCTCACCTCTGCTTGCAACGTTGTTCTGAACAGATGAAGGTACATCAAAATTACCAGGCTTAATTCTCCGCCACATATCATTTTCATCGCTCAGGTCAATATCAGTTGAGGGAACGAAGTAATGAAAGCTGGTAAGACCTATCTGATCGGATTCGTCTACATCAAGCCTGTCGAAATTAGCTTCACCGGCACTGGGCAGTCCGTCATTTTCACCGACGTCACCGGTTCTTCTTTTACCATCCAGACCGGAATCATCAAATAATCTTCCGTCTTCATCAAATACGTATGCGCCGGTATTTCTATCTCTGCTCCAGTCGTTATCATTATCAACGTTATCATCTCTTCCTTCATCAATCATTGTGCTCTGAGATGAAAGTGATGCCATATAGTTTGTGTACTGAACCGGATTAAGAGTATCGAGCAAGACCCTGTTTGTCGCACGGTCCTTTTTATACTGTCTGTAATGAAGCTGGTAGTTTTCATCTATCAATCCATCAAGGTCATTATCATAACCATCATAGGCATTTGAGTTAAGGTTTCCGCTTAAATACAGGTTCCCTTCCACAAGCACTGTGGTATCAGGTACCAGATGGAATTTTTTTCCTAAAGAAATTACATCCGCAGCAGATGAAGGCATTCTGAATTCTGAACGTTTATACGTGTACTGATCAATAAGGATCAGTTTCTGTCCTGCTCTTACAACATTCGGTTGAAAATCGGCCGCTGAGAAGAGCATTGATTTATCCTTGCTGTCTCCGTCATTATCAATACCGTCATATTTATTTCCGGGGGATTCAAGGAATGAATAAGCTACATAACCAACTTCATATTTTGATCCCTGCCAGTTTGGATTGGCTGAAGGATTAACATAACCATCGTAATCCCATGTGTAAGTAATGTTATCTCTAATGTTGAAGAATGAAGCATCATCCAGGTATTCATTTCCGGGAAGTCCGACATAAGTACCGACAATAGCTCCGAACACTGCCTGTTTATAAAGAGTTGTACCGACGTTTGTTATTTCATAAAGCCAGAAGATCACATCCTGAGCAAGAAAATCCGACCACTGAAGTCCCCGCACTGATACTCTTAAAGCCTGGCCCTTACGTGTGGGATCAGTTGAATCGGGAAGAAAGTTATAGTTCATGAATAACTTTTCATCATAGTTATCATCCATCATGAAATAGCTTTCCTGATTAGCATTCATTTGTCCCCTGCCGAAGTAGCCGTTCCACTCTGCATGGCCATTCTCATCAATCCATGATGGTTGATCAGGCCAGAATGAAGGCCAGGTATGAGGCAGATTACTCATTGCAATTCCCGCGGCATCGGACCTGGTTAAGGGACTTGAGAAACCCGGGATAGGCTCAAAGGTCCAGGGACGGCTGTTACCAGGCGCATAGTCACCGTCACCGTGTCCGGTAACTTCAGTTACCACTACAGAATAAAGAGTATCAGCTTTGCCATCGAGATTGTAATCTTTCACTGGTATACTTACGCCCACAAGTGGAGATACATCGCCGACATATTTATTAGTACGGTATATCCATGCTCCTGCAGGACCGTAATCACCGGGCTGAGCAATAACTCCCTGGTTACTGAAAACAGAAAAGACACGGTTACCATCATGAACTCCATACTTTTTCTCTGTTGGAGTTCCCCTGCCTATCTGGGCAAAGGAAACAGTAACACTGCATAGAAACAAATAGATTATTATTGTGTTTAGTTTCATAGTAATTTCCGTCTAGAAGAAAATTGAAGCACCAACTTCTACCCGGCGCGGTTCAGAGTAGTAGGTGGGATTTCTGAAATATTCGTTAATGGAATTAATGATATCAGGATTACTATCATGGGCGAAGTTGTATTCAGAGATAGTAAAATCCGCGGTACCGCTGTCATTATACACGTTCAGCTGATTTTTTATATCGAACAGATTATTTACTCTGGCGAACATTGATACTCTCAATCCCTTATAAAGGATAATGTCGTAGAACATCTTCATATCAACATTTACGGTATAAGGTTTGACCTCACTGTTGTTCAGGAGTTTGGAAAGCAGCATTGACTGACTGGGTGTATAAGGAAAGCCGCTGCCATACTGAAACAGAATACTTCCGCCCCAGTTTGAAGGCGATGTGTAGTTTATGGATAAATTCAGAGTGTGCTCCTGATCCCAATCAAGTCTGACAAGCTGAACTTCGGGCTGACTATTGGAGGCAAGCTGATTCCTTGTTTCATTCGGATCTGAGGCGTTGCCCTTTGCAGATTGGAATGTATAATCCAGTTTAGCTGACCAGGAACTGCCGAATGATTTATTTACTGAGAGGACCACTCCTTTTGCAAAACCAAAATCACTATTTACGTACTGACTGTATTTACTTGTACCGCCGTACAAGTAAATTTCATCGGCACGGGTTCCGGTAAGATTTCGGATATCGCGGAAATAAGCAGTAATATCAATAACTACATCACTTGAGAGAGCCTGCTGGAGACCGATTTCGCCGCTGATTGTCTGCTCCGGTTTCAGATCAGGGTTACCGGCTATACCGATGTTCCCTGTTCCGTAGCTGAATTTATACTCCGGATTATAATATAAAAGCGAATACTTTGGTATCTGAAAAAAGTGACCGTAAGAAAAGTGGACAACCCCGAGAGCAGTAATGGGGAAAGCAAAACCTATTCTCGGGCTCACTGCCCATTTGTTAGTTGCATTTTTATACCATGATGCTTTTCTTTCTTCAAATGTTTTGGCGACGTTTGCAGGATCCCTGGGACGGTATATATCAGGATCATTACGGTCAACTAATATTTTTCCATCGGGCATAAAGTAATCTAATCTTATACCAGCGTTTATGATCATATCTGAGAATTCTATTTTATCCTGAATATATGCCGAGATCTCTACCGGCTTTGCGTTACATATATCAATTGAACGGTTTTCATCTACATTATACCGGTCGGGAATTCTCATTCTTACGAAAGGATCACCCGAAATATCAGGCTCCTCCATTCCGTTTTCACCTGTATCATATATGCCGTTTCCATTTTTATCCTTCCATCCAAGTAATTCCATATACTGATATGTGAGCTGATTGCGGTTTAGTTCCGCACCAAATTTAAGCTGGTGTGATTTACTTATCTGAGAAGTGAAATCAAGCTTTGCGCTAAAACTTGAGGTTTCGCGCTCATAATAATTATTCCGTGTTCCGCCTGTATTAAAGCTTGGTGATTCAGACGGCTGCTGACTTAATAATTTAGGATGTGTATAACGCGGATCATTTATGTCCTTGTAAACATAATGCTCATAATTCTTTTTATAATGAGAGAGATTTAATCTGTAGAAAGAGTTTGTACCGAGTGTATGTGTGAAACTGAAGATATTTGTAAGTGCCCACTGGAAGCGGTTAAGATCACCGTCTGGATTAAGAACAAACTGATGACTATATTCTTTAAAATTTTCTTTGTTGTACATTGAAGTGAAGCTGAACTTTACCCCGGGGATAGCCACATATGATAAGCGTCCGTGCAGGTAATTTCTCCTGCTGTAATTCATGGGAACTATCTCACCATCTCCGGAATGCTGAATTAAGTATCTTTCAGCCCCAATTGCTTCCTGGTTAACAAGCCGGGTTATATCCCAGGGATTATAAACACGTTTTCCGTAGTAATATCCATCATCGTAATTATATCTCGCGGTAGTATAGAAGTACAGTATATCTCTAATAACAGGTCCGCTTAAGCTTCCCTCAATATTCTGAACAGAACTCATATTTACACTGGAAATATTTCTGAAGATATCTGTATTATTGCTGATATGATCACCGGAGTACACAGTTATACTTCCATTAAATTGATTTCCTCCCTCCTTTGTAGCGAGATTTACCACACCTGATAGAGCTTTACCATATTCTGCATTGAAAGCGCCGCTGATAAACTGCAGTTCCTGTATTGCATCCTTATTAATATCAACCACCATCGAGCTGTCATAAAGATCAGTAACAGAAACACCATCAATAGTATAAAGCACCTCTCCTCTTCTTCCGCCTCTTACGCTGTTGCCTACTATTCCCGCCTGCAGCTGCAGCGCCTCCTGAAATTCTGTAACCGGCAGTGATGAAAGATCCCGGCTATTAATAATAGATGTAGTAGCCGTAAGATCTTTTGTTATCACTTCTTTTTTAGCGATCACAACTGCTTCTTTTTCGAGCTGAAACTGCTGCGAGGAAAGAACAAAGTTCAGAGTAGTGGTAAGATCGCTGGATACTCTTACATTTTTTACGATTGAGCTCTGATAGCCGATTATTGAAGCCTTTATTTCATATTCACCGGGTGACACGTTAAGAATTAAGTAATTCCCGTTTATATCTGAAGCAGCTCCGGTAGTGGTTCCAACAATTATCACATTCGTAAATGGTAAAACATCACCGGTCTCCTTGTCGAATACAGTGCCTTTTATTTTGCCCGATTGTCCGAAGCAGACTTCAGCAGACAACAATAAAAGGAAAGTAAAAGAGAGTATGTTTTTAATATTCATTTTAAGTGTTAGTCTCCTGCATTTAGAACTCATATTCTTTTTATACTTTTTTGAATAAATGATTAATACCTGTCTGCGCGAACAACTTTACCCTGCCGGCTGAAAGCATAGTTAAGGCTGAAATAACAAATATTACCGCGCTTAATCTTAATACCGGAACTGATAAGTACCATGAGATAAAATGATTGCTGTTCTGCTCAGGCAGAGCTGCCATAATAACAGAAGCTGTTACAATCAGCTCTCCTGCCAGTAGGCCCGGCAGTACATCACGGGATCCCAAATGCCTGTTCAGCAAAAGAATTATAAATAAGGCGGCAACAGGTGAGAGAAAAAGTACCTGATAGCGCAGAACAGTAAAATAGAGATGGACGTTTTTCAGATCTGTAACCGGGACAATGAATATGGTGGTGAGCACAAGTATTGATATAAAGAACCGGTTTATCAGCATAAGCTTACTGCCGCTGTTAATACCGAAGAACGGTTCAAGAAAATCTTTCCTGACTTTAACAGAAGCAGAAATGAACACAGAAGATAATATCAGCACAAATGCCGAAAAGAAAGTGAACAGGGCAATGATCCTGATATAGAGATTTATATTATGACTGTTAACAAACGAGGAAAGTAATCCATTAAATGTTTCATCAGGGGAATAGTATCTTGCAATAAGACCGATTATAATAAAAACAATAAGCAGAATAAGCTTTAATACTCTCGAGAAGGCCAATCCTTTAATCATCGTATTCACGTTTTGAGGAGATATACTCCTGGCAAGAGAAAACTCTGAATACCATGACCATATACAGAAGACCGGAATAAAAAATAATACTTCTCCCCAGTGCATCTGTAATAAAGAGTTTGAAATACCATTATCACGCGGAACCGCACTACCATTTGAAACCAGCTTCACAAATTCTTCACCTGAAATAAGAGTAGTGATGAGAAAAAAAGTGATTATTATAAAAACTATCTGTGTAAGCTGAAGTTTGAATATTGAAACCAACCCGCCTGTTACAGAATATATACCAGCAGCAAGTATCATCAGTAGAATAAATGTTGTATAGCCTGCGCCCAGCAGATCTGAAAACAGTACTCCTGCTGTTACAAGAATAAGAGCCAGCCGAAAAATTATTCCGGTCACAATTATAATTGAAGAAAGAATCAGCTTTTCATTTTTACTGAAGAGAACATCTACGGACTCAAATACTGTTTTAAGTTTATTCTTCAGCAGCTGGGGGGGAAAATAATAAATACCAAAGGAAATTACACCGAGAGCTATCCATTGATAAGAAATGCCTGCGCAGCAGAATGAAATGCTGAATAGTACCGCAATTAAAAAATATTCACCCGGGAAGTTCAGAGTAAAAAAAGAGAACGCCAGAGATTTTGCTGAACTGCTGCCCGGAGCATAAAAGTATAAGCTGTTGTCACCTGCCACTTTTCTTGAAGTATAAAGTCCGAGTATAATTACATACAGCAGGCAGGCAATAATTACAAAACTGGTATATAAATTAGTTATAGTCACAATCCATAAGATTATTATTTTGGACTATAACGCATAATGCATACCAAAATAAAATCTTTAGTTTTTTGGAGTTAAATGAATTTGGAGGATCTGCGGGATTCAGACGGCATTATCCTAAATGATAATGCCTGATTATCATTTTGAGCAGGCGGCTCTCTATTGGAAATAATTATTTGAGTCCCAGTTCTTTACAGAGCCGGTGGAAATTGGAAGGAGCCAATCCAAGTTTTCCGGCGGTATCGGCATCCGAGATCGAATTATCACGAACGTAGTTTATATATTTTGTCTTGAATAATTTTTTCGCGTCTGTGAAGGGCAGTATTTCAGATGTATCAAGCACAGTTGAAAATACACTCTGCATACTTATGCCTTTTATATTCAGTTTAATAAGTGCCTGGTTCACATCAGGAATAGTTATCTCATTATTGACATCAAAAAGCAGCCGCTGTACAACATTTTTCATTTCCCTTACATTTCCGGGCCATTCATAATCGACCAGTGTTCTCATGGCAGATTTTTCTACAGTTGGTTTGCCCCGCCTCATTTCATTACTGAATATTTCCATAAAATAATCCAGCAGCAGAGGGATATCTTCCTTTCTATCCTTAAGGTCAGGCACATTAACCTGCACCACATTGAGACGATAATAAAGATCCTGCCTGAATTTATTCTCGTATATTTCCTTACCGATATCTTTGTTAGTTGCGGAGATTATTCTCACATTAACTTTGATCTTTTCCTTATCTACTCTGCCGATTTTCTCAACTTCTCCTTCCTGCAGAACTCTGAGCAATTTTACCTGTGAGGAAAGGGGCAGCTCTGTTATTTCATCAAGGAATATGGTACCATGATTGGCTATTTCGAATAAACCCAGTTTGCTTTTATTTGCTCCTGTAAAGGCGCCCTTTTCATAGCCGAACAATTCACTTTCAATCAGCTCGGTGGGAATACTGCCGCAGTTGATTGTTACAAAATTTTCAAATCTCCTGTCACTGTTATAATGAATATTCGCGGCAACCAGCTCTTTGCCGGTGCCTGAAGATCCGCAGATAAGAACATTAGCGTTACTGTTCGCGCATTTTATAATTCTGCCTTTAAGCTCACGCATTATGGCGGATTCACCAATAATCTTTTTCTGATCAAGAATATCTTCTATTCCTTTGGAAAGCTTATTCTTTGATCTGATATGGTCCTGTTCGTTCTTTCTTTTTTCATATGCATTTACTATGCTCAGTATAAAATCGGTAGGCTGATATATGTATGGAATATCCCCCGGATATTTGGTGAGATACCAGTAAGCACCTGCCGATATTAAATCATTGGCATAATCAAGATTAGCAATATTAAGTGTGATCTTAGTGATCACTATTATCTGGTAAGTAGAATCAATATTCTTTATTTCCCTGATCAGTTCTTCACCCATTAAGTTTCCGGATATCTGGTAATCCATTATAATTACATCGTATCCTGAGGGATTTTCTTTCAGAAGATGAATGGCTTCAACGCCGCTTGTAACAGAAGAAACTATTTTCAGCTTTTCGCTGAATGGCGCCAAAGTATTCCCGACGCGTTTAACATCAAATTCTTCATCCTCAATTAGTAATATTTTAACTCTGGAGTTTATATTCAGCATTTTTTTCCTGATCAGATTTTCATGGTTATAATAAAAGAACATCCCGTTTCATTATTTACTGCATCCAGCTGCCAGCCGCATCTGTCCTTAGCCATTGTATATGCAAGATAACAGCCGTAGCCCCTGTTCCTTCCCCTTTCGGTTTTAGTTGATACGTTCTCAAGAAAAAGTTTTTTTATCCCCGAGGGGTCTTCTTCAAGGAGTTCATTAATTATGCCGGCGCCGTTATCCTGTATTATTACTTTTGCGATCCTGCTCTCAGGTTCATATTCAGTTTTAATGGTGATGATAAGACTGGTCGTTCCCGAATGATCTATGCTGTTCTGAATGAGCGGTTCAATTATTTCCCAGATAACGTACTCATTAATTGATACGGGAGGCAGTTTTTCATCAAGCATAAAATTGAATTTCAGCAGTTCAATTTTACTCTTTGCCCGCAGGAATATGTTGTTGACGATAAAAGTTATTACTTCATTTAAGTCCGTGCGGAAAATCGGATTCCTGATTGTCTGTATCGGCGGCTCATACCATTTCATATCATAGATTACTCTGGATATAAAATGGGAATACTTAAGTATACGGTATTTCATCTGTTCCATAGTGCTGACCGACATCTGCAGTATGTCTTCCTTAATAAATCCCATTATTTTTTCTGCTTTGTGGTGAGTATGATAAATTCTTTTAGCAAACATTGCCTCGTTATCATGGAGTACTTTCTCCTTAACTCTTGATTCCTGTTCCTGGAGGAACATCTTCTGAACAACATCCCTGGCCTTCAGGGTATAGGATGACACATAGTACATTCCAAGGAGCCCGAATATTATCAGCGATAAATAGATCACTCCCATCTCATCATAGCCTGCCATGATCTCACGGGTGATAGGAGAAAGGTCAGGAGTATATCTCATGTAAAGCACTCCAACGTATTCTCCGCGGGGAATAAAGGGCACAAAAATATAAAAGTTCATATTGTTTACCAGCACACTTTTAATTCTCTCGGTAGCAAGCACCTCAGCTTTAAATTTCTTATATGTATCTATTGTTTTGCTGTTCGTATTATTAACTGAAAGGGGCGAAGGGAGCTGATTATTATAAAGGTATGAATACAGCACATCGCCATCTTTTATCGAATACAGCTTTCCGCCGTTTGATATAAGAAGTGAAATCTCCTGAACTCTCTGCTGGGTAATCTGCTGGCTTAAAATAATATTGAATGCCTGTATAATTTTTCTTTTTTCTTCAGGATCAAACACGTCTCTTGGTTTTACAGTTTCGACTATAAGTTCAAGAGATGTTGAAGTGATATTAGCGAATCTTTCAGCGGAATCCCTTTTATACCATTCCTGAGTTTTAGTCAGAAATTTATTAAGCGATGCTTTATGTATAAATGATACTCCCATCTGGAACATAAGGAGCACGAAAAAGAATATTGTCAGATGCCTGAATTCGAAATGGTAATTTTCAAATTTCGTGAAGAATTTATTCATTATATTCACCGTGTTTTACCTGATTAATACCTGTCCAAGGCGGATCTTTTCCGATGCGCTTTTAAGCGCGCTGTCAACTGTGATCTGATTTTTTACCGCCTTGTAAAGATAGTATGAGATTATATCGGAATTCTTAGTATAGTCCTCTATAAAAGGCCGATGAAAGCCGTTATCAAGAAGCCGGTAGAAGTAAGCCAGATTTTTCTCTTTATCCATAAAAGCTTTATCCTGATAAATTGCTTTTATTACAGGCATTGTATTTCTTGCTTCAAACATTCTGGTCTGCACTTTCCTGCTCAGCATAAATTTCACAAACTTAACAGCCTCAGGCTTATGATTTGAATATTTTGAAATCATAAAATTCCATCCGCCCAGGATGTTTGCCGGTTTTCCATTTTTGAAATGCGGAAGCGCAGCTATTTTCAGATTCTTAAGAGTCTCTTTGTGCAGAGTATCTTTTTCAAACTCCTTTAGAAAGCTGGGCCAGCCCCTGAGGAATATCGCATTATTGCTCATAAAGAAATTATTGCCGTTATTCTCGCGGAGTTCAGATACAGAGGGCGGGGATATCCTGTTTTTATGTACAAAGTCCGCAAGAGTCTGAAGCGCCTTATGAGCCTCAGGAGTATCGAGGCGGAGCTCTCCGTTTTCATAGAGATCCTTACCCTGACTGTGAAGCATTTCAAGAAAACTGCACACGAGTCCCTCGTAATCATCAGCCTGGAAAATATAAAACGGATTAGAAAGTTTTGCTGCGAGCTCTCCCTGTTCAATAAATTCTTCCCAGGTAATTGAATTGTTCAATTTACTTTCCGGGCTGAGGGTTCCGCTAAGGTGTTTTAACAGATCTGATCTGTAGTACAAAACGGCAACATCAAGGTGAGTTGGAATGGAAACCAGTCTTCCCTGGTAGTAACAGGATTTCAGTGCGATACTGAGAAGACTATCCTTAACATACTTTTCAAAAGGAATATCCAGAGGTTCAGCCCATTTGGCAAAGCGGGGTACCCATATCTGGTCAATTGAAACTATATCTACTATATCATTACTTCTTAAATAACGTGACAGGATTTCCTTTCTTTCATTTGTGGTAAATTTTTCAAATGGAAGATGAACCGGAACAATTTCTATTTCTCCCTTATTCTGTTCATTGAATTCTTTAATAAGCTCCTGGTACACCGGAGAAATATGATCGGCAAAATATACCTTTTTAACTGTTTCCTCGGTAAACATGTGAGTTGCAAAAGGACTTGCAATGTAGATAAAGAGGATAATGACAGCTATCACTATCAGCGCGGTAAAGAAGAGTGATGATTTACTAAGTCCCTTCAGATTCTTCATTTTGGACATAGCGGCTTCAACTTAGTTGAGAAATATTTTTAAAACGTACCTAAATTAGAGAGATGTGATTAGAAAAACAAATTAAGCACGGAAATACATATTTGTTTAGTACCTGTTCATTTTAACAGCTGCATTTTCCGCGCAGTTCTTTTATCTCCTGATTTTAATTCATACAAATAAATACCTGATGAAAGATTCTGTGCGTTCCACTCTATTACATGAGCTCCTGCATCCATATAACAGTCGGCTAACACTGCCGCTTTTTGACCGATAAGATTGTAAACTGTAAGTGAAGTATAACCTCCCGATGACAAAACAAACCTGATAGATGTAACAGGATTAAACGGGTTAGGATAATTTTGAAACAGTACGAAATCATTTATCACGCCTTCATTACTGACGGCATTAGTTAATGGTTTGTAGTGAGCCTGTAAATTGTCAATTAAGATCTTTCCTGAATAGACACTATCTGATTTCGCATTCTGCCGGATCGTATATAAAGTAAGCTTTTTAAGTTCTGCAGGATAATTAAACTTCTCTCCGAAGTTGCTTAGCGGAACGCTTAACGTGTTCCAACCATGTCTGCCCGCAAGTATTTCACCTTTTGTGCTTATACCGAATGTTTCACCATCAGCATCCTGAAACTGGAAGTTAAGAACATGTCCGTTTCCATTATTATAAACATCAATAAACAAAGAATCAGGTTCACCCAAAAGCTGAAAATCTTTTTCAAAAACGATCCGGTGTAATGTCTTTGATCTGTACTGAAAACTGTAATTGATAAGAAAAGATTTCCCGCTCTCTGCTGAACTAGTATCTGTTACAGTTACAGCCGAAGAAGGCAGCAGTTCGAGTAATGAAATATTAAAACCTGCCGTGGAATTAAATGAATCCAAGGTAATTGATTCAAAGAATGGAAGTATTTCAATTTCCCTAACCGCTTCCTTGTCAATAAACTTCACTCTTAAAATTCCCTTACCGGGAGATTTAGTGACAAGATGACCGGGAGCATCAAAATACGCACAGTCATTTGAAAAGCTCCATTCTGCAGCGGCAGCATCTATTGTTATTGGCTCGCTATTTTTGGTAAAGGCCTGAACTTCGAACTGCATTGATTGTCCCGGCATCAGACTGTCTGCCGGATTTATTAATTCCAGCTCACTCAGATCAGGGAGAGTATCAACAGTGGAAACGAATGCCGGTTCAGGTTTATAAAGGATGGTAATTATTCCATCATGATCATAAATATATTCTTTCCTGCCGAGCGCATAAACTATTTCTAAGGCACCTTTGGGAAATGAACCGGTTACGCGCGAAGGCTGTGAAGGATTCCATATGGCATGAGTTTCTGTGCTGCTGTTACGGAATATATAATGATAATTATTGTTTGATACAGCTATAGAATCCAGCTGCTTGCCTGAAGTCTGCTCAATAACATTTTTGTATGCTGTAAATGAAGGCTTCTGTGATAAATTATAATTCAGTAAACCGAAATTATGTTCATTCTCAGCGGAATTCTCACCGTCATTCTTCAGATCATACCAGGATAACATCTGCAGATCCCTTCTTCCAAGGAGATATAACCTGCTGAGGTAAAGTGCCTGTGAATTGAAAGAAACATTCGGCCAGACAGTGCTGGTCGGGTAACCTGTCTCAGTAAGATAGAGAGGTTTATCTTTAACAATATATTTTATGGCGCTTATATTTGCGGAATACCAGTTCTCGACAGGTTTATCAACTGTGTAAAAATGGAAAGATATCCCATCCATATATTTTCCTCCGCCGAGATCATAAACCTGCTTAATAAATTCCTTGCCGGGTATAAACGGTGAGGGATTTCCTTCCGCAGGTGAAGTTGCGCAGCCGAGGAGTATGGTGTTTGTATCAATTGATTTAATAGCGGGATATACTGCTTCAAGTACTTTATAATAATCATATGAGTTTGGTGATGGATCCCAGAACGTAGGAATATTTGGTTCGTTCCAGATTTCATAATGTATTACGCCCAGTGCTGAATAACGTTTAACCGTTTCAACGCAGTATTTGGTAAATGCAATCCTGTTTGAGTCAGTGCTTATTCCCGCACCGGCGTGTGCCGCATATAGAGGATTATTATAATCCAGCAGCATGAGTATACCTATACCCCGCTCCCTGGCAGCCCGAACATAATTATCTACTTCTTTGGGATACTCATAAATACCGCGCACCTTTTCTACTTCCGACCAGTAGCATTCATCCCTTATGAATTTAATTCCACAGGACTTCACCGAATCCAGCATTCTGATCATGCTTAATGAATCCATATCACTTCTGTAAAATTGTCCGAAGTGAGTTGCCACACTAAAGAATGATTCTGGTTGTGCAAATAGCAACATGGGAAGGAGTAATACAAATATCCACTTCATAGTTTTATCTTGTTTTAGTTTTGGATTTATACAGTACTGCCAGTCTGCATATAATTTTTGATGCAAATTAAGAATAACTGATTAAAAGTGTAAACAAATATTTGTTGTAGTAATATGTTCTTTCAATTACCAAATTATGAATGATGAAGTTTAAGTCCAGCTTAAAAATAAGCTTGATATTAAACGGAGTTAAATAGAAATTGATAATAAATGCCAATATCATTCGGGTAATATAAAATGAACCAGCCAAAGAAAATAAGAACAGCTGTAAACATTGTGATCATTGCTTTTATATTTGTCACATCGGGAATATTAAGCATAAATGCTCAGCATAGAGATTACAGGTCAGACTCTCCTGTAAAAATAAACTCAGGAGATCTGGTGCTCACTAAAGAAAATCCTCAGCCGGGACAAAGATACACCAGCGCCGGCAGCAGATGTTATATTAATGGAATGCAGGACGGCGGATTTCCTCCCATGGGGTGGCACAATAAAGATGAAATGGGGGGCGTCTGGTTACCGCCATTAAAGGCAGCTGATGGTTTATGGCTGCGCATCAATGGTAAACACATTTCTTCCGCAGCTAAGTATGTAAGAAAAGCAGCGTGGTCGGAATTCGAATTTCAATCAGATGAACTTACAGTAAAGCGCATTGATGCTGCAATGGATAATCAGCCGGGCGCGTTATTTATCTACATTATTAAGAACAACTCCTCAGAAAATAAAAATCTATCAATGGAATTGATTACCCGCTTTCACCCAATCCTGTCATATCCGTTTGTTCAGAGCGATGAGGATTATTCCAAAAATAAAGGCGCTTTTCAATTTAAGACTGTGGTCAGATATAATTCATCACTCTCCTGTTTAGAAGCTTCAACTGATAAATTTAAACGCTTTGTCATCTGCAAGACCAATATAAAGCCGGCAGGATTCTCTTTAGCGAAGCAGAGTTTACCTATCCCGAAAAGCAGTTCATACTTTCAGGATACTGAATCAGATGGATTATTGAAATTCAATTTAGAGATTGAAGCAGGCGCGGAAATTAAATTTATTGCCGCAATCACAGGTTCAATGAATAGTAAGGATGAGGCCAATAAAACTGCAGATGAAATATTAAATAATTCTGAAAAGCTTCTTGAAGAAAAGGAGAATAAATATGTTGAGATCGCAAACAGGACAGTACTTGCAACTCCGGATGAAACTATTAACAAAGCATTTCTTTGGAATAAATTAAATATGGCAATGCAGGTAATAGATGTACCGGGCTTAGGCACCGGTGCTGTAGCGGGATATCCTGATTACCCCTGGTTTTTTGGAAATGACGGCTCATTCAGTGTGCCGGGTCTGCTGGCAATCGGACAGGTTGAACCGGCGAAAGAACATTTAAGATTAGTTGCGTCAGTGAGCAATAAGGTGAATAACTCAAGCGGAAAGATTGTGCATGAAATTGTAACTGACGGGTCAGTCTTCTGGGGCCGCAATACTGATCCGGGCAATACCAATGAAACCTGTCAGTTTGCAAAGGCAGTTGGACAAATATGGAACTGGACAGGCGATGAAGAGTTTTTGCGTGAACTTTATCCAACAGTTAAAAAAGGAATGCTCGACTGGCTGATAAATACACAGACTGAAAAGGGAGATATATTTCCGGGAGGATTTGGTAATGCTGAAGTTACCGGGTGGGGCGTTAAGAGGCTTGATGTTCAATGTTATGCTGTTGAAGGATTTTTATCACTGGCTCAGATGGCGGAATATATGGGAGAAAGTGACATTGTAGAAAAATCGAAAGAGTGGGCTGCCAGGATTAAAGAAGGTATTAACACTACCTGGTGGATGAAGGACAAGGGTTATTATGCGAACTCATTAACCAGGGATAATAAGCCGGTTCTGCTGGGTGAAATTTCTCCGGTGCCGCTTGAATCGAAAGTTGCAGATGCTGATAAGGCAGATATTCTGCTTGATTCAATGACCGCATCCAATGAGAATAATGAATATGGATATGGTGATATGTCAATAAGTTCAGGCTGGGCAGCCGTTGCGGCAGCGAATTATGGCGAGATCGATCACGCGATCAAATATATAAGAGGTATAGCAAATTTATGGGATATTGAGATGCCGGGAGGTTTGCCTGAGCATAATCCGCCATACAAAATAAATCCAAAGCATACACAGTGGCGTACAAATTCAGTTCAGTTATGGGGAGGATATGGACTTCATTTTCCAATCATCAGATACATTCTTGGAGTGGAACCGCGTGTACCAAATAAAATAATCCGGATTATTCCAAACATTCCCGGATCCTGGGATAGAATTGAATGCAGCAATTTGCAAATCGCGGATGATACAATCAGTGTATCAGTCACCCGTAATGAAAAACAATTATCCATAGAGGTAGATCACTCCGGCGGCTTTGAACTTGAAGTTGGTTCTATTCTGCCTGAATCACAAAAAGTAAAGAGAATAACTCTCAATGGCGTTAAGCAGTCGGGGAATAATTTAGTAGAAAACAAAGTCCTTGCCGGCCGGCAAATATTTATAAGAACCGATGCCAGGGAGGTTTTATTAACGTTCGAAATTGAATAACCTTTCGTAGAGAGGGCTTGCCCCGTCTGGGCTGCACATAATGTCAATGAACAAATATTTGTATCCGGAGTCGGAATGTTTAATGTTGACTTCGCCATAAGTTATTGCCATTATTTCTTTTGTGAGACCCAGACCCACCGCGGCGGGCAGGCTTCGGCGAGCCGCGTCTCTACAACAATGTATTACATTCTCTATAATTGCTCATTCCAGCATATGCTTTCAACCGGAATTTCTTTTCTTAAAGAATTTACAAGCTTTATTTCATCGGCATTCTGCAGGTCACTGATGTATATAATTTTTTCTTTATACATTTTCCTGTTCTTAAGTAACAGTTGTCTGTATGTTCCATTCAGCAATCCGCAGCTGACAGGAGGCGTGTACCAGGTATTCCCTTTTCTTATAAAGATGTTGGTGAATGAGCCTTCACATATCTCATTATTTTCATTCAAGAAAATTACTTCATCATACCCATCCTGCCTGTATCCATTCAACTCAGTGGTGTATAATTCCCGGTGCGTTGTTTTGAAATAGTAATATCTGTTTTGTGAGTCAATTCTTTTTTCAGAAATAATTACTTTAAAAGAATGATGATCTTCCTGTAGTTTACTCAATTCCGTGCCTGTCATGCCCCATTTATTCAATGACAATTTCAACCGATATTTTCTTGTTTTATCTAATCCCGCGCATATGGCGGAAAGCGTACTCTTTATTTCATTCATATTGAATACAAAAAGAAAATAATCAGCCGTATACTTCATCCTTTTCAGGTGAAGATCTAAAAGGTAAATTGCGCCATTCTCAATCAGCATTGTTTCGAATATTTCAAATTCCGCCTGAGCATTGAATAGAAAGCGGCTCTTTAATATGGTTTCAGCATATTCCTTTTCCGGCTCGCTATCCCAAACAATCCCGCTCCCTATCCCCATCTCTCCATTGCCAGTTATTTTATCAATAACTATAGTTCGGATAGGTATATTAAATACAGTGTTATTCCTGTTAAACATACCGACTGCGCCTGTATAAATTCCGCGCGGCTCTTTTTCAAGCTCCCGGATTATCTTCATGGTTCTTATTTTAGGAGCACCGGTTATTGATCCTCCCGGAAAAAGGTTGAAGATGATATCCTTTAATGAAGTATCCTTACGAAGCTTTGAAGATATTACTGATACCATCTGATAAAGAGTTTCATACTTTTCGATATGAAACAGCTTCTTTAACTTTACACTTCCAAAAGTGCTGATCCTGCCTACATCATTTCTCATCAGATCAGTTATCATTAAATTTTCAGCCTGATTCTTTGTGCTGTTTTGAAGCTCATTGAACTGATTCCTGTCCTCCTGCAGGTTTATACCGCGCGCCATAGTTCCTTTCATAGGAACGGTGAGTAAGTTTCTGTTATGCACAGAGAAGAAAAGTTCAGGGGAAAAAGAGATTATATATTTATCTCCTGAATTCAGAAGAGCACTATAGCGGGCAGACTGATTATAGATGCCCTGCTGAAAAAAACCGGGGATATCACCTTCAAACCGGAACTTTGCTTTTATGGTGTAATTTACCTGGTAAGTCTCCCCTTCAGCAATATATTCCTTTATCTTATTAATGTTATTAATGTACTCAGTTTGATTTACATTTAGTTTCAGATCAGAAAAACTATATCCGTAATTTTTATTTGTGCCGGAAGAGTAATCTATCTCTTTTGACTTTATTATTGTTACATTCCCGGGTTTAAAGAGGCAGAATATCATTAACTCTGAAGTATGTCCGGATGGAAATAAACATTGTAACCGCGGTTCCAGTAAATAACCCAGTTCATATGATAACGCTGCAAAACCTGAATATCCCTTTTTAATATAATCCTGTACTTCATTGAGCGCAGGTTCAATATCCTCTGTATTATTTACTGTTAAAATCACGTCCGGATTACTGAATACAAATGATTTACTGTTCTTATAATAAGGAGGAGTAAAGAAAAAAGCAGAATGGGGTGTACACACAACTGAATTTAAAATTTCATCAAGTCTCATCAGCACTTAAAATTATGTTTTACATATAAAAAGATAATGAATTTTTGCAGCATTCCGTCTTCCGTTTTCAGTCCTGAGTGCTCCTTATGCACTCATCCTTCCATATTATATTGCCACTTATCAGGTAATACTATAAATTGAATAAAAACTTAATCCCGGTCACACTTCAAAAGAAAGCACACTTTTGTAATGAAAGCAAAACCAATTAAAACAACGGAGCGTAAAAAAGAGCAGGCTTCGGCATCAGGATTACTTAATAAAACACTTACTGAAACTGAAGAACTGAAGAAAGCTCTCAGAATTGAGGCAGCCCTTGAACGTGTACGCACCCGGGCAGTTGGGATGAGAAATCCCGATGAATTACTTAACATATGCGAATCGCTTTTTATCGAATTAAAAAGTTTAGGCTTCAGCGAGATCAGGAATTCTTTGATCACTGATTTTAATGATGAGAAAGGCTTCTTCACCGATTATGATTATTCTGATATATCCGGCGGGGAAATTTCCAGAATTCTTTACCACTCGCATCCTTTAATTGAGGAGTATCTTCAGCAGATCAAAAGCGCGGATGATGCCTTTGCTGAAATAATTATTAAGGACCGGCAGTTAAAGGACTGGATTGAGTTTAGAAGATCAGCGGGACAGAGGGATGACTCGCAGCTTGAGAATATTCCGGCGCTGTACTATTACTTTTATTCAATTGGAATTGCGGCTATAGGAATTTCCACATTCAGTTCAATTGACAACGACAAACGGGAAATACTGAAACGCTTCAGAAATGTTTTTGATTTTGCTTACCGGAGATACAGGGATATTGCGCTTGCGGAAGCGCAGGCAAGAGAAGCAAAAATTGAAGCCGCGCTTGAACGCGTGCGCGCCCGTACAATGGCTATGCGTACAAGCGATGAGCTCGCTGATACTGCAGCCGTTGTTTTTAAACAATTGATCGAGTTAGGTATCGCACCATCCCGTTTGTACATTGGTCTCCTTAATAGTGACAGTGATGATGTTGAATTCTGGATAACCGACGAAAATGGCTGCAAGGTAAGTAAACAGTTCGCAATGCAGATAACACGAAACGAATCTATACGCGAAATGTATCGTGCATGGAAAGATGGTAAAAGTACGATTATAGTTGATATGCAGGGAAACGAACTGGAAAAATATCTGCAGTATCTCTCAGAGGAAATTAATGTTCCCTTCAGAGAGGGGATGAATCAGACAAGAAGGGTGCAGACTGTTGCTTTCTTCTCAAAGGGGTTTATTGGAATTGCGTCTCCTGATCCTGAACCCGGTGAAACAGTTGCCGTGCTTGAACGCTTTGCCTCTGTATTTAATCTTACCTATACACGTTTTCTGGATCTACAGAACGCGGAGGCGCAGGCCCGGGAAGCTAAAATTGAGGCTGCACTTGAACGCGTCAGGACAAAAGCTATGGCGATGCACAGTTCAAAGGATCTGGCCGAAACCATCGGTGTGTTTTATGGTGAATTGTCGGCTCTGAGCGTTACTCCAAGGAGATGCGGAGTGGGACTTATAGACAAGGCAACCCGCGTAACCGAGCTTTCCACTATGAATACAACTGATATCGGCGGGTCAATTGAAGTTATCGGAAAAATAAAACTGGAAGGGCATCCTGTACTGGAAAATATTTATAATAACTGGCTGATACAGAAAGAATATCATCCCGTTTTACGCGGTAATGAAATCAGGCAATATTACCAGGTCATACTGCCGCAGATCTCCTTTCCTGATTATTCAGGCGATGTTGCCCACTATGGATATTTCTTCTATTTCCCGGAAGGCGCTGTATATTCCTGGACAATGAAGGAGATGGCTGAAGATGAATTGCAGATCTACCGTAAGTTCACTTCGGTGCTCAGTCTGACGTACAGACGCTTTATTGATTTAAAGGAAGCCGAGGAACGTGCTTTTGAAGCAACACGGCAGGCTTCATTAAATCGTGTCCGCGCAGAGATTGCATCAATGCGCGCAGCTGAAGATCTCGAGCGCATAACTCCGGTTATATGGCGTGAGCTTATGACTCTGGATATCCCGTTTATCCGATGCGGAGTTTTTATTGTTGATGAAAAGGGAAAGAAAGTCCGCGCGTTCCTCAGCACGCCCGAAGGCAGCTCTCTGGCATTGTTGAACCTGCCCATGAATATAAATGAAGTAACCGAAAACCTTGTGCAGCACTGGAAAAGTAAAAAGATATTCAGGGTGCACTGGAATAAAGAAGAGTTTGTGAACTGGACAAGCTCGATGCTTGAGAAGGGACAAATACAGAGTACTGAAAGTTACCAGGGTTCGGCTAATCCTCCTGAATCGCTTGATCTTCATTTTGTTCCCTTCTGCCAGGGAATGCTTTATGTGGGCAGCACGGCTCCTCTTGCGGAGGAAAAGATCAAACTTGTACATTCACTCGCGGACGCGTTTTCAATTGCGTATGCCAGGTATGAGGATTTCAGGAATTTAGAGGCAGCCAAGAGCCGGATTGAGGCTGCACTTAACGATTTAAAATCCGCACAGGCCCAGCTCATTCACTCAGAAAAGATGGCATCTCTCGGTATGCTTACTGCGGGAATTTCACATGAGATAAAAAATCCTTTGAACTTTGTTAACAACTTTTCTGAACTTTCACATGAGCTTTTAGATGAGCTGGTAAACGAACTTCATAATGGAAACAAAGAGGAAGCTTTGCAGATCATCGACCGCTTGCGGAAGAATCTTACCAAGATAAATCATCATGGTAAACGGGCTGATTCTATCGTAAGGGGAATGCTTCTGCATTCAAGGGGTGAATCTGGTGATAAGACAGCAACTAATATAAATGATCTTCTTGATCAGGATGTTTCGCTTGCCTATCATGGAATGAGAGCTCAGGATAAAGAATTTAATATTTCTATCGAAAAAGATTATGACCAGTCGATAGAAAAAATAAAAATAGTCCCGCAGGATATAAGCAGGGTGTTCCTGAATATTCTTAACAATGCATATTATGCTGCGAATGAGAAGCTTAAACTAAAACGGGGTGATTATTCTCCTGTGTTAAATGTATCCACAAAAAATCTTGGCGATAAAGTTGAGATCCGTATCCGCGATAATGGAAACGGCATTCCTGCTATAGTTAAGGAACACATATTCAATCCATTTTTTACAACAAAGCCGACAGGTGAGGGAACGGGACTTGGACTTTCGCTCAGTTATGATATTATCACCAAGGTACATAATGGAGAATTGAAATTTGAAAGTGAACCAGGCAGGTACACGGAATTTATTATAACTCTGCCGAAGACCTGACCGGCTGCTTTGGTCTGGCGGCTGTGTCGCCCCGCCGGGGCTCTGATCATTTGGGGTTTTCGTTTGCTAATCGGGTAGGAAGCGGGTTGTCCGCTGTCCCCCCACACCACCTGGCGTACTAACCGTACCAAGGCGGTTTCAATAATTTTACACATTCATTAAACTTGTCAAGGACTGTAACCCTATTTGGGAAAACCATTTCACATTCATTACTTGGCTTACTGCTGCTTTCTTTGACATTTTCCACCATCCTT